>OGQH01001914.1_pt1 | contig 16207 bp, 10 predicted proteins | sample 1553181 | NCBI WGS metagenome assembly OGQH01 (sample SAMEA2579946, study PRJEB22360) | human gut metagenome | biome: human gut; feature: human-associated habitat; material: faeces | place: Denmark | collected 2008/2010 | reverse complement strand
GAGATCGGAAAACCTCTGTTTCGTTGAAATTTATGGTTTCCAAGTCCGGTGGTGTCTGACAGAAACGTAACGTAAAGTTTTTTATACAACTGCCAAAGTTTTTTGTCTAACTCTTAGGGTTCGCTTCAGTATCGAGACAGCTTGTTTTTATACCTGTACGATTTTACCGGACTTTACATACCATACATACCCCTCTACTTCTTTAAATCCCATTTTCCGTAAGGTATTACAATAAAAACCGACCTGTTTCAAATATTTATTTTCCTCACTTTGTCCGAATTTATAATCGATGATACGGACTACCGAACCGTTGAAAATAATTCGGTCCGGACGGGTTTTCCTGCCTCCGGGAAATAAAATATCCCTCTCATTCATAATATTATTTTCGGGTCCGAACCATTCAGAAGCTTGTGGGTTGGAAATATATGCTTCGATCTTCGCACAGTAAGCCTCCTTTTCCCGGATAGAAATCAATCCCTCCAAATAGGCTTGTTGAACAGCCTGTGACACATCCCCGGCATACCGGATGTGTTTAAAAATTTCATGCAATAATTTTCCTTCGTCGATCGCCGAAAGAGAAGCTTGCTGAGGCTCGGTATAGTCCCGGAATTTGTACTTGATACTGATTCTTTCTCCCGGTTGAAAAACCGGATAATTCTGAAGAGTAACAGAAGTCTGACCTGCTCCGGCTTTTGAAGGGAAACACTGTTTTTCTCCCAATGCGACCTGCATAGTTGCATTATCCACTAATTCGGTTTCAGCTAATACACTATAAATAAAAGCTCCGATATCCGACATCGAGATGCTACCGTCTTTATTGATTTTGGGAGAGTACGGACGTACATAAAGCTCGGTCTTGGCACGCGTCAGGGCAACATATAACAAGTTCAGGTTATCGATATAGGCTTTCAGGTGTTCGTCCAGGTAATCTTTTTTAAAGATGGTGTTCGTTAACTTGGAGGAATAGTTCAATGGAGCATAGTCTAATTGATTGAATCCTTGTTCGTTATTCATACACCAAATTCGTCTGACGGGCCGGACACTATCCAGTTCCCAGCTACAGAACGGCAAAAGTACGAATTCAAATTCCAGTCCCTTGGATTTGTGGATAGTTAAAATACGCACTGCATCGACTTCTTCGGAAGTGGTCAGTACTCTTTTACCCTGCTCTTTCTCCCACCAATCCAGAAATAAAGTTATACTATTGGAGTTATTGGTTTCATATTCATATATAATATCTTGAAACGCAATCAAATAAGGAATTTCTTCCCGTTTCTTACGAAGTGAAAATTTATCCAGAATAGTTTCAATCGTCTCATATAAGGAATAAGACATGATTTTATTTTTATCCAATTCAAAATCAGTTCCTAAGACCTCGAATAATTCTTTTTCCCCTATTCCGGAAAAAATATCGTGCAAATCCGGATTGTTCTCATCCTGAATAAAAACCCGATAAAAATAAAGAATCTGGGTCTTATTGACCATATCGCAGGGATCTACCATATATTTCAGAATGGCGATGATAAATTGTATATAGGGAGACGACCAGACGTACAACGAATCATTTGAGATAAAACCGATCGGCCGGTCAGCTGTCTTATTGTATTCCATCAGAAAATCGGCAACCAGCGCACCTTCCTTCCCACCCCTCACCAAAATAACGATATCTTTTAACTGTCCTCCCCTTTGCCGGATATCCCGAATGATTGCGATCAGGTCTGCCAGGATTATATTCTCCCCCCCTTCTGCCTTTTTGTCGGGGCCGAACACAATATCGACATATCCTTTTTTCTTTTTCCGGGGAATCTGTTGAAGTCCCTGATAAGCTTCAGCTATCGTTTTTTCCTTTACTTCCCCACCTGCATCGGCAATGTATAGATCGGTCAGCATACCGACTGCTTTCTCAAAGAAGGTATTATTGAAATTTACGATTTCAGGGGCACTACGCCAGTTATTTTTTAAAATGACGGTATTCACTCCCAAGCTGCTGAATTGCCGCTCTACCTCGTTGGCCAGCAGACTCCAATCTCCGTTTCGCCAACGGTAGATACTTTGCTTGACATCTCCCACAATCATAGTCCGGCACCCTTCCGATAAACTGTTTACCACCAGGGGGCGGAAATTTTTCCATTGCATCCCCGAAGTATCCTGAAATTCGTCGATCATCAGATGCTTATAATAATTCCCACACTTTTCAAATAAAAACGACGTATCGTTATCTGCAATCAGCATATTCAGAATATGCGTCGTATCACTCAGCAACATGAGCCCTTTCTCGTCACAATAGGCCCTAACCTCCTGATAAAGGTCATTTAAAATCCCCAACTGGTACAAATTATCGGACAGCATCCGGGCTGACAAATAATAGCTGTAATCCTGGTCGAACCGATTCAGAATATCCTGCAGGAGTTGCATAAGCCGGGGGCATATAGACCCGATGGTTGCTTTGCGGGGAGAAGTTTTGGTTACCCACGCCGCACTATCCTGAGCTCCCTTTCTTACGGTAGCCGTCGGTTCGTCGAAATTCCCGGCAACCAGTTTATAAAAATAAGATACACATCCTGCCTTTCCACCTTTAAAGTCGGTTTGTTCAAGCCCTTCGCTCCGGATCAATCCGATCGCTTCCTGTCCGATAGCAGCCTGCCGGCTTTCGTAAGCTTGAACGGTAGCGGTCAAAAAAGAGCGGTAATTCTTCAAAAATTCCTTATCACTGAATTTATCCAGAATATGCTTGTCAAAAAGCATGTAGTTCTCTTTGAACAGTTCTTCACCGAGCTCGGCTATTTTTGATTTGATACTCCACGATTTTCCCTCTTCTACATTACTACTCATCAATTCACTGATCCAATTTTTCAATCCCGGATTGTCTTTCACCTGTTGCATGACTTTGTCGACAGCTTTGAGCAATACAAAATCACTATCCAATTCTACATTATAGCCCGGAAAGATGCCCAATTCCCTGGTAAAAGCTTTGATAATGCGTTGAAAAAAACGATCGATCGTCGTCACTGCCAATCGTCCGTAATCATGCAATAACATTGTACGAAGCAAAACAGCTCTGTTTTTCAATTGCTCGTCGGTAAATCCGAATTCCTGCTTCAAGGCCTCTCCGTAATCACTTGTTTTCCCGTCTGCCAAACGATGCAGTTCATTGATAATACGCGACTTCATCTCTTCGGTGGCCTTATTGGTGAAGGTCACGGCTAAAATATTCTTATATTCAGCAGGAGAAGCAAAAATCGTCCTGAAATATTCCAGGGTCAGGGCAAAAGTCTTTCCTGCTCCAGCCGAAGCTTTATAAATATCTAACATATACTTTTCTGTTTTTAAGGCTCGGCAGGCAAAGTTTGTCGATCCAGAATTTCCATCTCTGTAATTCTCCGGCAAATGATTTCGAGATAATCTTTCAGGTAATTCACTTCTTCCCCTTTTAGCTTATTCTCTTCTGCCAGCTTCCGGCATTCCGATAAAATATCTCTTGCCTGTTCGAAATCTCCGGCATTTTCATACAACCATCCCAAATTAATCCCGGCCTGGACAGCTGTTTTAGGCGTCAATTTTAAGGCACCGGTCCATATATTGAATGCCTCTTCGCTATCACCATGCCTCAAAAAAGTATCCCCCAGCCGCAACACTTTCCCGGAAGTATACACTCTTCGCTGTGTTTTTTGCCACGAAGGAACCAAATGCCGGCCTGAAATCATTCCTGCTTCCCAAAAACTATTGCGGATACATTCCGGTATGTTATCGAACTCCCCGAGTTTTTCCTGATCCAGTTTAAAAGAGATCTTCACAGAATCGACCGGTTCGCCTTGTTCTTTATCGTACAACCGGGTAAACCAAATGGTATTTATCTCTCCTCCAGGATCTGCGTTATCATAATACTGTAGTTCTATGGATAAGAGGTAGTCCACGTGAAAATTCCGGCACATATTCATTATACTATCCGGAGCGAAAGGGGGCGGAGTAGAGGATTGGTTCCAATAGCCCATTTCCTGTTCTTTTAAACATATTATAGCATCTTTGTACCCCGAAGTTTCCCAGATAAATTTCACCCCTTCACAGAAATCTTCAAATAAATACTCCCGGTCTAATTCAGGAATATTCTTCATAAAAGTCAATATACTGTTTTCGTTGCGGATGTTTCTTTCTAGCAAAGCCAGTTTTTTTCCTTGTTCGATATGAAAACCGGCAGGTTGAAGTATCTCGATCGATAAGGTGCGATAGGTGGTACACGAACACAGGGTGGCCCCCCAAAGGCCCAAAATCAACCGGCGAAAAATTTTAGTAAAAACCATTCCATGCATAATAGCAAAAGTATTATCAACCCTAATATTTTTATCTCACTGAGGTCTGAAAATCCCGTTTCACTTTTGTATTCGGATATATATCTGTCATTTGAATTCAATTCATTCGTCAATCGGACCATATCCCGTACACTTACCGACTCCCCTCCGGTATGCCGGGCTATTTCTTTGAGTAAGGACAGATCGGCCACTAAACGATTCAATTCCGGATTATGGCTCTTCACATAAAAAATTCCCTTTTTGGTGAATCGTTCTCCTTTCAAATCTGTACTCAGACGAAAATTGTACTCTCCGGCCTGCAGGTTACCCAAAGTCATTCTATATTTTTCCCCGTTCCGATTGAAAAGATAGTTATACGTTTTCCCGCCAATATTTAATTCCATCTTTAGATCAGGAGTATTAATAAGTTCATAACTATCGTTATACAACTCTACATTAATCACAATCTCTTCCGACTCTTCGTAGAGAGGTTCAATGTCATCCACCAAGCGTTCCGTTCCCTGACGGGTAGTCAGATAACCCACAATTTTATTGATCAGCGTGTTGAACGGTTCGTGATTACCATTTTCCTGATAGGAATATAATCGCCATTTCCAAAGACCTTCTCCCCAAAAATAAGAAATTTTTTGTCCATTCAAATCATAAAAACCAAGAATTCCATTCGAAGTAGGTGTATTTTTAATTTTCTGACTGAATAAAATTTTCCCAGCACCGGTGTTGATCTCTCCAAAAGGTACGATTATAGGAGGGTAATCCTTATAAGCCGCTTTTTCCGTCTCCGAGAATTCGAAATAGGAAAATTGTTCATTGATCTGTAAAGAGGCATATTCGGTTTGATCGGCACTAATATCGGAAGTGTATAAATTTTGGAGTTTGGAGAAACCAGCGATACATTCGGGCGTAGTCAATATATACCAAACCGACAATTTTCTGCGGTTTATTTCCTGCATCAATTGCTGATAGCCTGTACTATGCGGATCAGGATTATGCAAGATAACCAGATTAGCATTCAGACTATCCAGCGGTTCTTCCCAGCGATAAAGTTTACATCGGTATATACCGGATACACCGACTGCATTCTTAATTGCAGCAATATCCGGATGTGGAGCAGTGGTATAAATAGCAACTTTAGCAGAATTATCTATAATATTCATCCAGGTTTCTATCCGGTTGTTTTCATAAGTACGTTCCACCCTATCGTTTTCCAGTTCGACACTATACCGGAATATTCCTTTTTTCGGAGCTTCTACTTCGAAGGAGACTTCCTGAAAAAAATAATCTTGTCCAATAGTTAAAATCTGTCGGGCAATGACCTGATCATTTTGTTTTAAACTGCATTTTACCTGGCTTCCTTTCTGTTTTATGGCACCGACTTCGACTTTTATCGGAAAAATAGTATTTACAAAATTGAATTTATCCGTTTCCACATTCCGGATATAGACATCGGGATAAGCAACGGTATCCCCCAAAGCAACGGTATAGACCGGAAAATCAGGTGTTTTGTATTTCGGATTCACACCGGTATTGTAGATCCCGTCGGAGAATAAAATCATAGCCGCCGGGCGGCGGACGATAAAATGCTGGTCGGTATAGTCGAATACTGCTGAGATATTCGTGTATTGTTCCGAGAAATCGTATTCATCGTTTTGACGGATCGAAGCTCCGAAAGTTAAAGGAACGATATCGAACTTGCTTTTCAAAGCCTTGCTCATCTTTTCTAAAGATGCCTTGTATTCATTCCGATAGTACAAGGAATCCTTCGTTTTTATCAGAGAAGCAGAATTATCCTGAGCCAAGACCAGCAAAGGTTTCTCTTTCGTCTTTTCGACCCACGAAAAAGCAGGATTTAAAAGTAAAGCAAGTAAAGTAAAAATGACAATAAAACGAAGCCCGGAAATAAGCAGGGCCATTCCTTTAGAAATATCCGGTAATTTTGAAAGTTTCCTGAATTTAAGCCAGGCAATAACAAACGACAAACCTGCAATAGGCAAAAGCCATGCCATAGAATACTCAAATACCACCCCGAACCGCTTTAGCATACCCCGAAGCAGCGTTTTTTCTGCTTCGGAGCATCACCTATATTACATATTCATACCGCCGCAAACATGGATCACTTGTCCGGTAACATATCTGGACATATCCGAAGCCAGGAAGGTACATACATCGGCAATATCCTCAGGCGTACCTCCTCTTCTCAAAGGAATTTTAGCGGCCCATTCTTTACGCACATCTTCGGGCAACTGTGCCGTCATATCTGTAATGATAAATCCCGGAGCAACGGCATTGGCCCGGATATTTCTGGATCCCAATTCTTTGGCCACACTCTTGGTAAAACCGATAATACCGGCTTTGGAAGCAGAATAGTTCGCCTGTCCGGCATTTCCGCTCACGCCGACAACAGAGCTCATGCTGATAATCGAACCGCTTTTCTGTTTCAGCATGATAGCCGATACGGCTTTGGTAAAATTAAATACAGATTTCAGGTTGACATTGATAACGGCATCCCATTGTTCTTCCGTCATTCTCATCAACAAAGTATCTTTAGTAATACCGGCGTTGTTCACTAAAATATCGATCCGGCCGAATTCTTTTGCAATCTCTTCTACAGTAGCGGCAGTCTGGGCAAAATCAGCAGCATTGGAGGCATACATTTTAGCTTTCACTCCACAAGCTTCGATTTCTTTTTCAGTAGCCTGTGCATTCTCGTCATATCTCAAATCCGTAAAAGCAATATTTGCACCTTGTTTGGCAAATGCCAGAGCCACCGCTTTCCCAATACCTCTGGAAGCACCGGTAATCAGTGCTGTCTTTCCTTCTAATAACTTCATAATAACAGTTTTACTTCAACTATAATTAATTAGACTTTTAACCGTCGTAACGATTAATTAAATTTTAAACCACAAAGATAATGAAACAAATGAAATGCCGAAAAAATAGACCGGATTAAAGCTCCAGTTTGAATCTTAAACGCAGACGGTTCGATTCAAAATCCCAGGATATAATCTTAAACTTTCCAATTTCGGCAGTCGTACCGACATGTTGTCCGATACAAGCACAAGTGTCGTACTCTCCGATCTTTACAATCCGTAAAGTAGCACTGGCATCCTCAGGAAGTTTACTCAGATCCACCCCTTCAGGCACCTCTTCCCGGGTAACAAAACAAGTAGTGACAGGTAAATCTTGTCCGATCACTTCGTTCACTCTGTTTTCTATTTCTGTGATCATTTCCGCAGTTGGCTCGACGGATAAAATATAATCGCATTTTGATTTTTTTCGTTCGATATGCGTATTTTTCGAACGTTCACAGCCGAACATCCGGATCATAGTCTGATTCAGTATATGCTCTGCCGTATGCATAGGAGGATACTCCTGTTTGTTGTGGCCGTTGAGTTGTATTTCTTGTTCCATATAGTTTTTTAGTAGAGACAAATATAGGTGTTTTTATATTTACGACATAAGAACAAAAGAACATATTTTTCTTAAATAATAGTCTGCATTTTTAAAGAAATCATTTTTTTAACGATTTTTGGATATAAAACACCCTCCATTCAAATATTTTATATAGATTTGTACGTGTTTGTGTGTAATTGAAATGTTAAAACCTAAAATAATCATTTTATATGTTGAAGTCTTACAATTTTCCTAGCGTATATGAAGCGACTAATCAGGAACTTGCTAACGTTGCAGAAAATATACTGGATGGGATAAAGATCAATCTCGATGATACGGATTACATCGTCGGTAACCTGGCACTGGTCGAAGGCTATTCTCCACATAAGAGTATCAATGCAGCCCCGACAGACGAAGAGTATAAATTATTGAGTGAAGCCAGTTTGTTGCTTACCCAACCGAAAGGAGAAGAGGAAATCTATCTGACGACAGGATTCCCGTTCGCAACTTATATACTCTACCGGGATAAAGCGATGGAAGTCTTACAAGGACGACATATTATCAATTACGATGCTTCCACTTTCGGTGGTCCGAATACAACCAAACGTGAAGTGAACGTAGGTAAAGTCGAGATTATTCCTGAAATCATGGGATGTACGACAGCAATCCGCGAGGGGAACCTGCAAGAAAAAGAAAACTTTTTTATCGTCAGCCTCGGATACGGCACCTGCGAAGCCGTCGTTTCGACAAGAGCCGGACTGATCAACCGTTCAGCCGTCAGTACACACGGTATCCGTCATGCCGTAAATTTATTGGCCAATGAGCTCAGTAAAAATTTCTATCTGAACCTCAAAACAGAACACCAGATAGATGTAGCTTTCCAAAAAGGAAATATCACTGTAAACCGGGTTAAACACAACATATTGGATATACGTGAAAAAGTATTGAAAATGTACTATAATGAAATCGTCGCTCCTAACTTAAGAAAAGCATTTATAGACGATGATTTCAATAAATGTACGAAAATGTATTTAGTCGGTGGTGGTGCTTTGTATCCTGAACTGGTCGATTGCTTCAAAGAAGAATTCGGCGATATCGTATCGGTCAATGTATATCCTGAACCGGAGAAATGTGCTTCTCAGGGGTATTGTCTGAACTCTAAAATCAAATCTTCCGTCGCCCGTTCGAATATCCCGCATAATATTGAAGCGGAAGAAATTAAGATATTCAGAAATCCTCAGCTAGCTGTCGGTATCGATATAGGCAATGCGAATACTTGTGTCACCATCTACAAAGAAGGGGAATAAGCCAAAATTCGAATTCGATATAAAGAGTTGACCTTTTAAAGGCAACTCTTTTTCTTTTTTAGTTATTTTATTCCTACTTTTGCAAACGTTTAAAAGAAACTGGATAAAAAATACAATACAATGGAACTTTTAGAACAAATCAAAGAAAATGCCAAAAAACAGTGTAAAACAATTGTTCTCCCGGAAGGTACAGAAGAACGGACGATTCAGGCAGCAGACCAGATTATCGGAGAAGGGATCGCTAAGATTATCCTGATCGGTAATCCGGCCGAAATACAGGCTTTAGCTCAAAAACACAATCTGAAAAACATCGGCAAAGCTACCGTTATCGATCCGGAATCACATGCCAAAAAAGAACAATATGCCGATTTATTGGTAGAGCTGCGTAAAAGTAAAGGAATGACCAGAGAACAAGCTTTAAAACTGGTTACAGATCCCCTTTACCTGGCGACTTTGATGATTAAGAGCGGAGATGCAGACGGAGAAGTTGCCGGTGCTAAAAATGCAACGGGCGATGTTTTACGTCCTGCTCTGCAAATTGTAAAGACTTTACCGGGGATTTCCGTCGTTTCAGGTGCCTTCTTGTTGCTGACCAACAAACCCGAATATGGTGAAAACGGTTTAATTGTTTGTGCTGACTGTGCAGTACTTCCTAATCCGACAGCAGAAGAACTGGCACAAATTGCGGTATCTACAGCCGGAACAGCCCGTGCCATTGCCAAAATCGAGCCCCGGGTAGCTATGTTGAGTTTCTCGACAAAAGGTTCTGCCAAAAATGAATTGGTCGACAAAGTGGTAAAAGCAACAGAACTGGCCAAACAAATGGCTCCGGACGTTATGATCGACGGAGAAATGCAGGCCGATGCAGCGCTGGTTCCTTCCGTAGGGGCAAGCAAAGCTCCGGGTAGCCCTGTCGCCGGCAAAGCCAATGTTTTGATTTTCCCTAGTCTGGAAGTTGGAAATATCAGTTATAAATTAGTACAACGTATCGCCGGTATCGAAGCTGTAGGTCCTGTACTTCAGGGGATGGCCGCTCCTATCAACGACCTGTCCAGAGGTTGTTCTGTCAGTGATATCGTCAATCTGGTAGCGATCACAGTAAATCAGGCCGCCGGAATAAATTAACGGAATAAAAACGTTTAATAAAATAGAAATGAATGTTTTAGTATTAAACTGCGGTAGTTCGTCCATCAAGTATCAATTACTGAATATGGATGCAGTACCTGTCGTGCTCGCCAAAGGTATTGTAGAAAAAATCGGTTTGACTTACGGTAGTTTTACTTATAAACCGGAAGGTAAAGACAAAGTAGTCGCCGAGCAACCGATTATGGATCATAGTGTCGGTATGGATCTGATCCTGAAAGCATTGGTTCATCCTGATCATGGAGTATTGAAATCTCTGAACGAAATCGATGCTGTCGGCCATCGTGTTGCACACGGAGGTGAATATTTCTCCGAGAGCGTGAAAATCGACGATGAAGCCAAAGCTAAAATCAAAGCTTTAGGTGAAATCGCTCCTCTGCACAATCCGGCAAACCTGAAAGGGATCGAAACGATGGAAAAATTGCTTCCTTCCGTACCTCAGGTGGCCGTTTTCGATACTTCTTTCCATCAGACTCTGCCTAAAAAAGCTTTCATTTATGGTATTCCTTACGAATATTATGAAGAATACGGAGTCAGAAGATATGGCTTCCACGGTACTTCCCATAAATTTGTAGCAGAGAAAGCATGCCGGATCTTAGGTTGGGATATTACCGAAAAGAAAATCATCACTTGCCATTTGGGTAACGGAGCTTCGATTACGGCGATCGATAAAGGTAAATCGGTCGATACCTCGATGGGATTTACTCCTGTAGCCGGACTAGTGATGGGAACGCGGGCCGGAGATCTGGATTTGGGTGCCCTACTCTATATCTGTGAAAAAGAAGGGCTGGATCTTCCCAAAGCCAACAATTTGATTAATAAGAAATCAGGGGTTCAGGGAATCTCCGGTGTTTCTTCTGACTTCCGCGAATTGCAGGCAGCCATGGAAAAAGGCAACGAAAAAGCGGCCTTGGCTCTCGATGTCTTCTGTTACAATGTGAAGAAATATATCGGAGCTTACGCCGCAGTACTGAACGGTGTAGACTTGATTATCTTCACGGGAGGTATCGGCGAAAACGACAATCTGGTACGCTGGGAAACCTGTAAGAATATGGACTACCTTGGCATCCAGGTCGACAAACAAAAGAACGAAGTCCGGGGAAAAGATACGATTATCAGCACAGAACAATCGACTACCACGGTGATGACGGTTACTACAGATGAAGAGCTTGTGATCGCTATGGATACAGTAAGATTGAGCTAATCCTTCGGTACATACCGTTTTTACCCCTCTTGCTTATCGGCTCGGGGGGTTCATTTTAATATATTCTTTTGCCGCCGATTCCCATCTCATTTTCCGGTATCATTCAGGACCGAATTCAACTCAGACACGGAATCGGCAAAAATACAGACAAAAGAAAAACGGGATCGATAAAATCCCGTTTTCCGATATGATTTTTCTAAAAAAGCTTAGTTGATAGAAGCATCTTTTCCGCCGGTAACACGCAAAGTAGGGTAGGATACTCTCAAAGCTGTCTTATAGGTAGCTCCGATTGCAATTTCATATTCATCGTCTTTAGTAAAAGGAATATTTGTCGTTGCAGAGGGATTCTCTTTATCGGTGACAGACAACTGAACATACGGAAGCCACATATTATCTCCGAACATCATAGAAGAACTTTTGATCCGATACAATAAATAATAGGCTTCTGCATTTTCGACTTTATTCCATTCTGCAGTTACTTTACCATCAGCTCCGGAATAAGAAAATTTTGTCAGCGTAACATTTCCGATTTTTTTATCCGTACCATAAAACTGGAGTTGGCTGACTGCCGAATTGCCTTCGGCATTAAAAGCAGTAACGGTGCATAAACCTTCCTTGATCGTATCCAATGTCGGTGCTGAATAAGCATTGATCTGCATCAAAAAATTTTGGGAGCCTTCCACAGCAGAAAAAGAATAGTTTTTACCATTCAAAGAAGCTGAAGCCGACTTTATTTGTTCATTTCCCTGCACTTGAATTTGCAGCTGATAGCTGTTCCCTTCCTGAAGAATATAAGCCGGTGATGCATAAATGGCGAATTTCTTATCGTTCTTTAAACAGGAACTCATTCCCAATACTAAAGCAGCAGAAACTGCTATTAATTTCAATTTTCCTAATGTTCTCATTCTTAATTGTTTTTTGATAATAATAAAATCTTTTCCCGATATGATAAATTCGCCCGCGAAGATGTAGATTTTTTTTTAATCTTACAAGAAAATAGATAGATATCTCCATGTAAATGAAACATTTTTGAATTATTTGTGTACAATTTGTTAGAGTATAAAAAAAGGGTATGATACTACAATTTGCTTTTGTTTTAACAGCGATCATCGTCGGTGCCCGTTTAGGAGGTATCGGTTTGGGGGTTATGGGAGGTATCGGTCTGGGAATTTTGACTTTTGTTTTCGGTTTACAACCGACAGCCCCTCCTATCGATGTGATGCTGATGATAGTTGCTGTTATTACTGCCGCTGCTTGTATGCAGGCAGCCGGAGGATTGGACCTGATGGTACGCGGAGCCGAGCACCTCTTACGGAAACGTCCCGCCCAAATCACCTTCCTAAGTCCCCTGGTGACCTATTTCTTTTCTTTTGTAGCCGGAACAGGCCATGTCGCTTATTCTGTTCTTCCGGTCATTGCCGAAGTAGCCCGGGAAACCAAAATACGCCCCGAACGTCCTTTAGGAATAGCTGTCATCGCTTCCCAGCAAGCCATTACAGCCAGTCCGATCTCTGCGGCTACCGTTGCCCTTTTGGGGCTTTTAACCGGATTCAATAAAGACCCGAATATCTCTTTGCTCGATATCCTGATCATTACAATTCCATCCACGCTATGCGGCGTCTTTCTCGGAGCTTTGTATTCGCTAAGGGTAGGTAAAGAATTAGTCGACGATCCCGAATACCAAAGACGTCTGAAGGAAGGTTTATTAGACAACAGCCATTATGAACTCAAGGATATAGGTAATAAACATAAGGCTTTACTTTCTGTTCTTATCTTTGTGATTGCCACTGTTTTCATCGTTATCTTCGGGTCTTTCGACAACCTCCGTCCCTCTCATATTATCGATGGGAAACCGGTCACTGTCGATATGGCTTCTATTATCGAGATCCTGATGTTATCGGCTGCAGCTTTGATTTTATTATTCACGAAAGCCAACGGAATCAAAGCAGCTCAGGGTAGTGTCTTTTCGGCCGGAATGCAGGCCGTTGTCGCGATCTTCGGTATCGCTTGGATGGGTGATACTTTCTTACAAGGAAATATGACCGAACTGAAAGGATCTATCGAGGGAATAGTCACACAAATGCCTTGGTTGTTCGGGATCGCCCTGTTCATCATGTCTATCCTGTTATACAGCCAGGCCGCTACCGTCCGGGCTTTTATGCCCTTGGGGATTGCCCTGGGTATTTCACCTTTTTTGTTGATCGCCATGTTTCCGGCTGTAAACGGTTATTTCTTTATTCCCAACTACCCGACAGTTGTCGCGGCCATTAATTTCGACCGGACAGGGACCACCCGTATCGGAAAATATGTCCTGAACCACTCTTTTATGATGCCGGGACTGATCGCTACCATCACCTCCGTCATGACCGGACTGATTTTGGTACAATTCATTTTCTAAGCATTTTATTGACTTTTAAACCGAATGATATGAAAACACTTAGATTTATTTTCTTATTTGCCACACTCTTTCTGTTTTTACAGGCAGGAAGTTTCGCACAAAAACTGCCTAATATTCACATTCTGGCTACGGGAGGAACCATTGCCGGCACAGGGACCAGTACTACCGGAAGCAGTTACCGGGCCGGTCAGGTTGCGATCAACGAATTAATTTCGGCGGTACCCGAATTGAAAGAAATCGCTAACATCACCGGAGAGCAGATTGTAAAAATCGGTTCCCAGGATATGTCCGACGAAGTTTGGTTGAAACTGGCTCATTATCTGAACGAACTGCTACAAAGAAAAGAGGTGGACGGTGTAGTGATCACCCACGGCACAGATACCATGGAGGAAACGGCCTTTTTCTTAAACCTGACCGTAAAAAGCAATAAACCGGTAGTACTTGTCGGAGCGATGCGTCCGGCAACCTCATTGAGTGCCGACGGTCCGCTGAATCTCTATAATGCCGTCGTTACCGCCGGTGCTTCCGAGTCGGTCGGTCGCGGAGTGATGATCGTGATGAACGGCAGCATCCTGGGTGCCCATGCCGCCACCAAGATGAATACCATCAACGTACAAGCTTTCCAAGCCCCCAATTCCGGAGCTTTAGGGTATGTATTCAATGGAAAAGTACATTATAACCAATCGACCGATAAACTCCATACGCTCCAATCGGTATTCGATGTCACTCATCTGGATAAATTACCTAAAGTAGGTATTGTTTACAGTTATTCCAATGTCGAACCCGAAGCTTTGGATGCATTGATCACCAACAGTTACCAAGGTATCGTCCATGCCGGAGTCGGAAACGGTAATATCCATAAGAATTTGTTCGACAAATTGGTAAATGCCAGTAAACAAGGTATACTGGTGGTACGTTCCAGCCGCGTTCCGACCGGACCGACAACACTCGATGCCGAGGTAGACGATGCCAAATACGGTTTTGTGGCTTCACAGGAATTGAATCCTCAAAAAGCCCGGATACTCTTGATGCTGGCTTTGACAAAAACAAAAGATCCACAAGTCATTCAGAATTATTTTAATGCTTATTAAACCGACTCTCTATGAAAAAATGGATATTGTTATGCGGATTATGTACACTCTCCTTTCCGGCCTTGTATGCCCAACACCTGGACATGCAATCTTCCACGGATGCCGGAGGCCCCGCTTTATTCGAACGAGTAACCCGTCTCGAAAAAAAAACGGATGCCTTTAACCTGTACCTGAATATGCAGGGTAGTTTCAATGTATACTTTAATAATGGCAATGAAGAACAAACTTCTTTCCGGATGAATCAGCTCCGGATCGAAGCCAAGGGTAACATCACCGACCGGATTTATTACCGTTATCGTCAGCGTTTAAACCGGGCGAATAATGCCCAATCCTTGGACAACCTACCCACGTCGATCGATTATGCAGCCGTCGGTTTTCATGTTACCGATCAATTTTCCGTATTTGCCGGAAAACAATGTACTGCATTCGGAGGATTCGAATTCGACCTGAACCCGATCGAAGTGTATCAATACTGTGATATGCTGGAATACATGAGTAATTTTTTGACCGGAGTCGATTTTTCATATCGGCTCAACGATCGACACGATTTTCATTTTCAGGTCGTCGATTCACGGAACGGTTCGTTTAAAGAGATGTACGGAAAAGTTCCGGACAACATCGAAGCTTCGAAAGCCCCGCTCGGTTATACGTTAAACTGGAACGGCAGCATGCTGGAAGATAAGTTGAAAACACGTTGGTCTGCCTCTATCTTCCACGAAGCAAAAAAACAGAATTGGTATTATTATGCTTTGGGAACCGAAGTCAATTTAAACCGTTTTATCGGTTTTCTCGACTTTATGTATTCCTCCGAAGACCTCGACCGTACAGGTATCATTTCGGAAATTACCGCTAATGACGGATATGACACCCGGGCCCTGGACACCCGTTACCTATCTTTGGTGCTTCACCTCAACTACCGGGTTCTTCCCAAGCTGAATCTCTTTGCAAAGGGAATGTATGAAACCGCTTCAGTAGAGAAAGCCTCAGACTTACTTGCCAAGGGAAAATACCGGACTTCCTGGGGATATCTGGCCGGAATCGAATATTATCCGATGGAAGAGAACCTCCATTTCTTTCTGAATTACATCGGCCGCTCTTTCCAATATACCGACAAAGCTAAAATATTCGGAGTCGGTAATAGTAATCCACAACGTATTGAATTAGGATTAGTATACCAGCTTCCTGTATTCTGATCAAATTGTGCGGAGAAATAATCATCCTGTTCTCCGCACAATTATTATCGTGAAATGATTATTTTTGCGGCCTGTAAACCGTGAATATAAAAAATATGAATCAGATCCGATACTTTAGCCTCCTGGGGCTTTTTATTTTGTTGTGCTATGCTGCGCCGGCCTCTTTATGGGTAG
>OGQH01001905.1_pt1 | contig 16312 bp, 10 predicted proteins | sample 1553181 | NCBI WGS metagenome assembly OGQH01 (sample SAMEA2579946, study PRJEB22360) | human gut metagenome | biome: human gut; feature: human-associated habitat; material: faeces | place: Denmark | collected 2008/2010 | reverse complement strand
CATGGCCACGGGCGTTCAAACTATCGGATCATGTGAATACATATTTAATAGTACCGGCAAGATGATGGCTAATTGCTGGTCAAACGGTGATGGGTCTTGGATGTATCATTCGTCATCCAGCGGCGCAATTGACCTTAAAGGCATCATGACCGATTCGGGAATCCAGCTGATTGACGACGACGGTAATGCCAGAACTGGTTGGATTGAGAGTCAGGGTGCTCGATATTATTGTTCTGCTAGTGGAGTAATTCTGACTGGGTGGCAGCAAATTGCTGGGTCTTGGTATTACTTTAACCCGGATGGTCGAATGGCGACCGGCTGGCTTAACGATGGCAGCAACTGGTACTGGCTGGATTCCGCTTCTGGCGCGATGAAAACGGGATGGCTTTCCCTTGGGGGCACATGGTATTACCTTGATGTCGCACGTGGGGGAGTAATGTTGAGTAACGGTTGGTATTGGATCGGCTCTACTGACTACAAGTTCAGTTCATCCGGCGCAATGGTTGGCGCTTGGGTCGATGTCCCGTGCTATTCGCAGTACCCGGAACTTCCTACTGGCTGTGAGTCGGTTGCCCTTACAAACTTGCTTAACTACTATGGTTTCGGTTTAGTTAAGACGATTATTGCGGATTACTATTTGCCCAAGGGAAGCAATGGCAATTTTGTTACCGCTTTTGATGGCAATCCAAGGCGTAGCAGCGGGGGTCTCATGGGATGCGTCGCACCTGCGATTACTATTGCTGGTAATAACTTTCTGCGTGCTGCTGGAAGTGGCAAGCAGGCAAAAGACGTTTCTTTCTCGTCAATTTCTTCCATTAAGAACAGGCTGACCTGTGGTCAACCTGTTGAGATGTGGAATACCGAATGGGGAAGTTGGCCAGGAGGCCGTTATGCTGCGCGTTGGTATAACGGGCATTCCTATGGTCTGTGGGGCGGTAATCATGCCGTAGTCCTTAAAGGCTATGATGACGAGCAGGGAATTGTCTATCTTTCGGATTCGATTAACGGCAATGTTACGCGAAATGCCCAAGTGTTCTTCGGCACGTGGCAACAGATGGATAGCCAGGCCGTGGTAATTGAATAGCCATGATGCTAAAAGGGGAGAGCTCGACGAGCTCTCCCCTTTTGCTACTTTGTTAATCTAGCTACGCCGTCTTCTTACGTCCAAATAGTTCGTCCCAGTTACTGGCTGCCAAAACTGTTCCGCATACAATTACAACGCAGCAGATTACGGATGCCATGTCGGGAATTGTTCCAAGCAAGATCAGGCCAAAGACCACTGACCATGCCGAATAGGAGATATTCAGAGCCATCGCACGCGCTGCTCCGATTGCCGCAATGCCCTTGTAATAGAACAGATAGGATGCAGTTCCTGCGAGTCCGGCGAGTGCAATAATCAATGTGGGCATGCTTGGGATAGCGCCCAACGTGAAATGCCATGCTCCGAAGAGGGGGAGTACGAGCGCTCCATAAACAAGCGCACTTGTAGTTTCGCGGATTTGCAAAGCTGTTTCGTCATCAACGGCATCATCTTTCATTCCCCATGCGCACAGCACCGCTTCGGATCCCCATCCAATAACGGCAAGCACCGCGCCGAGTAAGCCGAGGGGGGCATTTGCAATCTCGCTCGATCCGGCCGATAGATAGCCCATCGTCATTACACCGCAAAGAGCAACGAGAAGGGAAAGAATCTGGCCTTTGCCCATTTTCTCCTTCAGCAGTACGAAGGAAAGGAATGCTCCGACTGCGGGATAGAAGGCGGAGATGATTGCCGTGTAGGCAGCTCCGATGTTATTAATTGCCAATACGTAGCCGGTCATTCCGATAGGTCCACCGAGTAGGGCGCCGGCGATGACGACCTTGCCCGAACGAGTTTTAAGTGCAGCGAGCGTGTCTTTTAGTCTGCCTCGGACTCCCATGTAGCCAAAGAGCCAAATTGCACAGAAGGCATCATGGAGAAAGGATCCCGCAATGGAGGCGCATGCAAGCGCTTCCGCCGATCCAATATAGGGCGCAAGCGCCAAGCCGATTCCAAGAATTACTGTATCAAGGCCCCAAAGAAGACCGCTAAAAAAGCCGAATTGCATCGTTACTCACCTTTCCGATAGATCTCCAGTGCCTTTTTGAGGTATTTGGCACCGTAATTGAAGTAGATATAGAGCCATTCGCCCACGAAGTCGCCTTCGGCTTCTTTCAGAAGAGACCAGAGGTACCAGCACCATCCTGCAAGGGCAATGTGCGCATAGTTATGCGCAATTTCGTTGTTTGTTGCCTTGCGCCCAAAATATGCATCAAGCGCGCGGTCGACTTCATCTTCGGAAAGCTCACAGCAGACACTGCACGTTCCAAAATCGTTCGCGTAATCGCTCATGCCAGCATATTCCCAGTCAATGAGATAGTACTTGTCGTTTTCATCGATAAGGAAATTGAGGTAAAAGAAGTCATTGTGACAAAGGCATTTTGGCGCATTGTCGGCCTGAACAAAGTGCTCCAATTCATCGATTTCGGCGGCCATTTCCCTGTAGCCTGGAATGTCGATGGGACCTTTTTCCAGAAGAAGTGATTCGTAGCGCTTCGCTTCGAGGTAGAAGTCAAATTCGGTTTCGACATTTGCACCGCTCTCGTGAAGCGAACGACACATCTGCATCATTCGATTCATTTGGGCAGCATCGTGCGGATCAGGCTGCTTTGCGTTGGGTACAAACTTCGAAATTTTCCAACCGCGCTTTGGGTCCTCATGAATGAACGTATCGTCAAGGCCGAGTTCCTTGGCCTTTTTAAGTGCGGCTACTTCTCCATTTCTGTTAATAAGCAGTTCGGTTCCGACTCCCGGATGGCGGTAAACGTACTCTCCATCATTGGTTCTAAAGTGGCACGATAGATTCGTAAGGCCTTGTTTAAGGGGATAAACGTCGTGAATCTCTGATTTGGAACAGCCGAGCACTTGCTCGATGTTATCGAAAATGTCGGAGTCAACGTTTTCGATAAAATGCGGATCAAAGACACGCAGCTCATCAAGAGAATCGAATTCGTTAATCTCGCCCTCAGGATACTTTTTGATCACCATATCGAGCTCCTTGATGTGCTCGATATATAGATCTTCCCAAAGCTTGTCCGTTGTTTCGGGCTTGTTATATTCCGTTTCAAGAATCTGCTTAAATGCAAGTGAGAAGGCTTTATCAAAGTAGACATGTCCGAGCATATACCAAGCATCGGAACCGCCAATCGTAACATTGGTGATTCTATCCATTGCTCCCGTTTGAATGCACCATTCTTTGGTGGCGCCTTCAGCATATTGAGCAGAATAAAATGCTTTCCAAACATATGCTTCAAACGGATTGTTTAGAAGGTAATCATCGCTTGAGCAAATGTAGGTGTTGCCAAGCCGCTCTTTTACGCACATAAGCGATGCGTGGTTATTTTTGGATGCGTATTCGTTGTTGACGACAATCGAAACGCCGAACTTGCTTTCAAGATAGAAGAAATACTCTTTTTTATAGCCGACAACGACGGTGATATTGCTGATACCCGCGTCTTGCAGCTGCCTAATCTGACGCTCAATGAGAATCTCACCACGTACTTTTAAAAGGCCTTTGGGCTTTTCATACGAAATAGGAGCAAAGCGGCTCGAAAGCCCCGCAGCTAATATCACTGCGTTTTCAACCTTATAGGGGTGAAGTGCTTCGTAACCATTGTCGGTTAGGCTGTCCGATTCGAGAAGGCCCTCATTCGTAAGCTCTTTATTTGCTGCGTTTACTGATCCAAGTGAAAGGCCGGTGCGCTCGGCGACTTCTCGCTGGCTGGCATATGGGTTCTTTAAGTATTCGTATAGAACTGTAAAGTTACGCTTGGTCAGTTCCACTGCAGGCCTCCAATTAAGATGTTCATTGCTTAGGGAAAGAATAGAATGATTGAACGTTATGTTCAATTTAATATATTAATCTACATAGACTGAACAGACAGTAACGAAAATCAATCTTGGAATGTGGATTAAAATAAATAAATGAGATATCTGGGAGGGTCGCTTATGTATCGATTCGAAAAGAAGGCCACGCTTGTTTGTGCTGCTGCGTCATTAATCACTGCTTGCTGCTTGCCCCTGAGTGCGAATGTCGCGTTTGCACAGGATTCCGTTGAGGCTCAGAGTATTGAGTCAAAAGCGGTTTTTTCTTCTGTGGTTTCCGATGATTTGCAACCTGATAATTCTTCCGTCATAAAAGATGGCTGGCAACGAGACGAGTCGTCTGGAGTTTGGTATTACGGAAAAAACGGTAAACACCAAACTGGCTGGCTGCAAAGCGGGGGCTATTGGTATTGGCTTGATCCAGCCAATGATGGTGCAATGCAGACAGGTTATTTCAATGTGACCGATGCTGGCGGATCGACTGCTTCGTTTTATGCGAATGACGGCAATGCCGCAACGCCTTTTGGCGCGCTATATCAGAACTGCTGGCTACGTAACTCAGATGGAAATTGGTTTTATGCCAATGCTGGAGGCGATTTAGCTGCTGGTTGGTTTTATCAAGACGGCACATGGTATTACCTGGATCCTGCCACCCATATAATGCAGGTTGGTTTTGTCGACCTCGGGAGCGGGAAATACTATTTAGATGCCACTGGTGCTATGAAAACCGGCTGGATTCTCGTTGACGGGAATTGGTACTGGGCTTATTCATCGGGTGCCCTTGCTTCGTCATGGCAAACGATAGGTGGGGCTCGCTATTATTTTGACCCACAGACGTTCATCATGTTTAAGGGTCGTCAAAAGATTGATGGAAGAACCTACATTTTTGGTGACTATGGCCTCGCAAATGGATGGTACAAAGACGGAGCAGATTGGTATTACTGCTCTAACGGTATTGCGGCCACTGGCTGGAAACTCGTTAACGGCGCTTGGTATTATCTCGACCCAGCCTCCGATGGTAAGATGTCCGTTGGGTATTTAGACCTTGGCAATGCAGCTTATTATTTAAAGCCTAACGGGGCTATGGCTGTTGGTTGGGCTCAGGTCGAGGACGGCTGGTATTTCGCCTCCCAATCTGGTGCACTTATTTCTGGCTGGTATAAAGAGGGCACGAGCTGGTATTACCTGGACCCTGTTAGCCATCTCATGAAAACGGGCTTATTTGAGGTGGGCGGCAACGATTGTTTTGCAAACCAGAGCGGTAGGCTTGTGGTTTCAAGCTGGGTTACCGTTAATGACGGCGTTCAAAGATACGCTAATGATAATGGATATCTTTGCAAGGATGTGATTCGCGAAAACGGCACTATCCTAAAAACCGCTGGAGCTGATGGTTGGCAGATTGCGTCCGGCTGGGTTAATGTCGCAAATCTTAGGTTTTACGCTGAGCCCGGAACGGGTGCCATTCATCTTGGATGGCTGCAGATTGACGGCGATTGGTATTGGCTTGATGCCGATTCTGGCGTGTTGAAGACCGGATGGGTTTTTACTGGCGGTGCATGGTATTACCTAAATGCTGACGGAAAAATGGCAACTGGTTGGAAATGCCTGAATGGAACATGGTATTACCTTGAGTCCAATGGAAGCATGCATGTTGGCTGGCTTAAAGATTCGGGTAAGTGGTATTGGTTAGACGGCAGCGGCGCTATGGCAACGGGCGCAAGGACCATCGATGGCGTTCGTCGAGTTTTCTGGAGCGATGGCCAGTGCGACAAAGTTGGCTGGCAAAATCCATCCCAGTATCCTCAGGTCAGTTCTTGGACTGTTCAGCTGCCTAGCTATTGCACCGGATACTTTACCTATGTGACCCCTTCTCGCATCTCTGTCGAGGCAACGCGGGAAGATTGCGTGAACGCCTTTATCCAGCGCGCCTATGAGTATATTGGTACGCAATATATTGAGCCTTGGTCTACCGCTCCCGGTGGAGCTGTTGATTGCTCTGGTTTTGTCTTGCAGTGCCTTTATGCTACTGGCATGGATATGGGTGTTTACAACCCTTATAACCATCGCTGGGATCCAAGCCAAACCTACAATTCCATGAATTGGTATCGAAGTAATATCTTTATGCCCGTGAGTGCGAACTCAATTCAGCGTGGCGATGTGATTTATTATCGCGGGCATATCGCAATTGCACTTGGCGGCGGTATGATGATTGACTCCTGGCCTCATCAGGGCGTCGGAATTCATTCCATTAGCGCAAGGGGAAATGTGATCGGCGCAGCCCGTCCGTTTATTTAATTGATTTGCTGCAAGCCGGTCGATATCGGTTGGGGGCCTGGAATGAATGTCTGGATTGAACATCGAATTTGTTGGCGAGTAATTGGCTTGATGCTATTTTCCGCCTTGCTCCCAGTTTCCGTCCCCGCATTTTCTTGCACTGCCTATGCCGTGGAAGAGGGGGCGGATAACGGTGTCGTAGAGCGCGACTCGACAGGAGGGTCGGGAGCATTTGTCGGTGGCGGTTGCTCTCAAGACTCCAGTGATTGTGCCGGCAAAACAACGGAAGATTCGAGCCTACAGGTTGTCGAAAGTCAAGACCTGTCGACGACAGAAAAACTATCTGGATGGCAATGGAACGGTTTGTCCTGGTACTACTATCTTGACGGCTGTCGTTTGACCGGAATGCAGAATATTGACGACTCGTTGTACTACTTGGACCCCGCTCGTGACGGCGCAATGAGCTGCGGCTGGATTTTTACTGAAAATAAGTGGTATTACGCGGGTCCATCAGGCGCTTTGGCAAGTGGTTGGCAGTTTATCGGAGGCCAATGGTACTGGTTTGACTCCCTTGACAGCTGTTCTATGGCTACTGGTCGACGTGTTATTGATGGGCACCCTTATCTTCTTGGAACCTATGGACTGATTAATGGTTGGTGCCTTGATAACGGTTTATGGTATTGGGGTAGCAATGGTGAAGTCTTAACCGGCTGGTTCCAAACTAGCAATAATTGGTATTGGCTTGATCCCGCCAATGATGGTGTTATGTCTAGAGGAATCGTTTCTGTCGGTTCGTCTCTTTACTATTTATCGGATTCCGGCGCAATGGCTGTTGGTTGGGCGTTTGATGGGACGGACTGGTATTACGCTGACGGTTCCGGCGCACTTGCATCGGGCTGGCGTTTGGTGAACGGCGTTTGGTATTGGCTCGATGTCGCAAATGACAATAGAATGGCTACCGGCTTTTATGTCATCGGATCCAACCGGTATCATTTTTCTTCAACGGGAGCGTTGTCACTTGGCTGGTTTATGAGCAATGGAGACTGGTATTACGCTGAGCCTTCTCAAGCGTCGGGCATTATAAAGACTGAATGGCTGAAGGACGGTGGTCAATACTATTATCTCGATCCTGCCGCCGACGGTAAAATGCTTCTTGATCATTTTTCTGTAAATGGGAAAAGCTATTATGCAAAAGCTTCAGGCGCTGTTGCTTGTCGTGAATGGGTAGATGTCCAGGACTCGGTTCAGGATGAGCCATCTAAGGCTTTTGCTGGTTCTGATTGCTCATTGTGTGGAGCATTGCGTAATGGAAAACTGTTTACATCAAACGGCGATGGCGAATTGGTCGAAGCTCACGGGTTTGTGATGCTTGGAGGCTGTAAGTTCTATGCTGATCCAACCGATGGCTCCCCCTGCGCTGGATGGAAGAACGTTAACGGAAAATGGTACTTTTTTGATGAGACCGCTGGCTATGCACGATCTGGCTGGCTGTACAAGGATGGCTCCTGGTTCTATTTAGATCCGTCCACTTATGCTATGAAAACCGGTTGGGTTGCCGTTAACGGATCTTGGTATTACCTGAATTCGTCTGGTTTCATGCAGACGGGATGGCTCAATCTGGGCGGCACCTGGTATTGGCTTGACGCTAGCGGCGCTATGGCTACTGGCTGGCGCGTTGTGGACGGGTCCTGGAATTACTTTATGGCAAACGGCGCGTGGGTGTCAGACTATATGGATGCTAAAGCTCAAAGTTATTCAAGCAATACAAATTGGCTGATACTTGTCGATACGTCGCGTTGCATTACGAGTATTTACACTGGATCTTGGAATAACTGGTCCTTAAACCGTCGATATGTATGTTCGACGGGAAAAGCTAGCACACCTACGGTGATAGGGGAGTATCAAGTCTACGGAAAGGGATATTCCTTTGGGCATGGATATACTTGCTATTACTACACGCAGTTCTATGGTGATTACTTATTCCATTCCTCACCCTACTACGTCAACAGCAACCGCGTGATGGATCCCACGATGGGCGTTCCATCCTCTGCTGGATGCGTACGCCTTGAGATTCAGAATGCAAAATGGATTTACGATAACATTCCTTATGGAACAAAGGTTGTTACTTATTGATATTAGGCACTCGTTTTAAGAGACAGGGATAAATACTCTATTTTTAAAAGAGTTTCTTTTAACTGAGGGTGCTTTGATAATCTTTAGCAATGAATTTGGGAGGATTTTTGGAAATAGAAATGGGAAATGATATTGGCGTATGCGTACTTCTCTCAGCTTATAAACCCGATCTTAAGTTTTTCGCGGAACAACTTGATTCGATAGATAAACAAACGTTTCCGCTTACGCTTCTAGTTAGAAATGACTGCCCTGAATCGGATTCATTAGAGCGGTTTATCCAAGCGCATATAACGAAAAACGCCTATCGGTATTATCACGGTGATAATAATCTCGGTTATGTCAAATCGTTCGAGGCGCTGCTCTCCTTGGCGGAAGGGGATTACGTAGTACTTTGCGATCAGGATGATATTTGGGAGCCTAATAGAGTTGAAGTTTCGCTCAACCATATGCTAGAAGAAGGCTCAATTCTAGATGTTTGTGATAGATCGGTAATTGACGAAAACGGAAATATTCTGGTAAAGAGTTATAGGAAAGCTCATCCTAATTCGCCGGAAGTAAATTGGTGCTCTGGAGAGGATATTACTGTACAGGCCGCAAGCGTATGTTACGGCATTGGTATGGCTCTCATGTTAGATGCGAGTGCGGCGAAGTCGATGATTCCCTTTCCGGAATCGACTGCACATGACTTGTGGTTGACATTGGGTTGCAGTGAACTGGGGAAGTGCAGCTTTACTATGACTCCTTTGGTTAAGTATCGTCGACATGGTGGTAACGAAACTGGATTCCTTGCAGGTGTTTCTTCAAAAGATGATTGGTATTCGACAAGAGTTAAAAACAGGGTTGATACTGCTAGGCGATTTGCCGATAGATTTCCCGATTCACCGCATCTAAAGGAAATATTGGGGTTCGCTGAAGCAAGGGAGCGGCGCTCCATAATTGGTTTACTTAAATACCGACGAGCTTGCCCGTCTATCGCTAAAGCAGATATCATTATACGTCTTGTGCCGAATTGGCTGTTTATTTTGATTTTAAAAGAACTTAAAGCTGCGAGATAGCTCCGTATCCTCATTTCGACAGGTTTAGAAGGGCGCTTATATTTGTGAAGGCCACAGAGAAGACTCTTTCGATTAAACATAATATGTTCTGGAATACCGTCGGTTCGTTGACTAATTTAGGCTGTCAGTGGCTTATCACCATTTTGGTCGTTCGGCTGTCTGATGGATATAGTGCTGCAGGCATTTATTCGCTGGCTATGTCTATTTTCAACATGTTTTCTCAATTAGCCCAATACAGGATGTACACGGTGCAAATTGCAGATGTTGAAAGGAAAAACTCTGCTGGTGAATACCTGACTTTTCGTTTCTTTACTACTTTTATAGCGTTTGCAATGTTAGCCGTCTATTCCATTGCAACGTGTCGTATTGGTACGGTGCCCGCTATTCTTCTGTATGCTCTCTATAAAACCGCTGGCTTAGTCATTGATGTCATGCATGCTAATGATCAGGTTGGTCATAGGATGGACTATATTGGGAAATCCCTCATAATGCAGGGCATCGGCTCTCTCCTTTCATTCATTCTTGTCTTTGGATTTTTTAATAGCCTCGAAGGTGCACTGTTGCTTATGACGGTAGTGACAATAGGCATCGGAGTTATTTACGATTATCCAAGATCAAATCGGATTTCTGCAATCAAGCTTGGAATTAGCCGAGCGAAGGTCAGAGCCTTCCTATGTAGCTGTTTGCCCATCGTTCTGGGCGGCATTGCTGCTTCTGCGGCGCCGAATATTCCCAGGCAGTATTTATCTTATTCATTCGGAGATTCTGCTCTGGGTATTTATGCATCAGTTGCTGCACCTGTGGCAATTATCCAAATGGGTGCGACCTATATTTATAATCCTTTATTAGGTTATCTAGTAGAGCGTTACCATTCTAGAGAAAAGTCCTTTTTTTCGCTCATAGGTAAAATACTTGCTGGCATCTTTTTTGTCGGTGTCATATCTTCAGTTGCCCTTTTCTTTTTCGGTAAATTATTGCTGTCACTGTTTTATGGCGCTGGAATAGCTAAACATACCGATCTCCTTCAGCCTATGTTGGCTTGTGCCTTTTTGACTGGCATCGCTTGGTTTGTCAACGATTTGTTGGTTTCTCTTGATAATTACCGAGGGGTATTTGTTGGCAGCATGCTGTCCTTAATTAGTGCTGTCGCTGTTATGGCTCCTGCGCAAATGCTGTTTGGCTTAAATGGCCCTACTGTATCGGCGCTTATATCCAATGCCATTTGCCTTATTTATCAGTCTTCTGTTTTGGGGAAACAGACGCAACAATGGTTCGGGGAAAAGAGATAGGCCGATGATGTCTAAAGCTCACGCGCTATTAAAGCTTCAAAACACTGAATTGGATATCCTTCAGGTTGTCGCCGCATTCTGCTCTAAGCACGGCATCAGGTGGTGGCTTGACGGTGGAACATGTTTAGGAGCAATGCGTCATAGGGGGTTTATCCCTTGGGATGATGATATAGATATCGGAATGATGCGTTCAGATTATGACCGCTTTTGCTCTTTAGCCGAGGGTGGGTTACCGGAAGGATATTCGCTCCATACATCGCGGAATACTACTGGCTATGCTGCGATGTTTGCTAAGGTGTATCGCGATGGAACTCGCTTCGAGAATCAAGAGGCTCGAGAGGCTTCCAGTTCGATGGGCATTTTTGTCGACATCTTTCCATATGACCAGCTCTATACAGATAAACGCCTTCGTGCAAAGCAAGTCCGAACTGCATCAATTGCACAGAAAAGAGCCTATTTATATCATTCTTCTTCCATTGTTGTCCCTCATAAAGGGTTCCTTGGTCAACTCGAGCAAATTGGTTGTTCTGCTATGCACGTGGTGGAACAACTGGTTTCTCGAGACGCATGCTCTTACCAGGATTTGTTCGATTCCTGTATTGCCGACTCAAATACGGGTGAGGTCTCTGATTACTGTCTGACGTTAAGCTGGCCGAATATGGCGCCAGTGCCTATTTCAGAGATTTTCCCTCTGAGCAGCGCGGTTTTCGAAGGCAGTGAATTCCCTGTTCCTCGTATGACGGATAAATATCTTACAACGATGTATGGCGATTGGAAAAAAATACCGTCACCGGATAATCGACATACCCATCTTCCGCTCTTGCTCGACTTTGGAGATGGGGAAGTCTGGACGGCACAGAATTAAGGATATGACATCTATATCAGATGAGGTTATGTGATGAGCTCCTCTATTTGTATTTTCACTCACCATTATCACCCGCAACTTAGTGGAATTGGTAATTTTGTCGATGGTCTCGCTCATGCCTTGACTGCACGCGGCGATAGGGTGGTTATCGTTACTAATGATTCGATGCGCGTGGGAGTCGGTCATTCAGTCGAAAACGGCCTGGAGGTAATTCGTCTTCCTTGCATTCCGTTACTTGATGGAAGACTTCCTCTTCCCAAAAAAACCAGTGATTATTACCGACTCCTGCAAACCCTTGATGATTATGAGTGGAATGGTGTTCTGATTAACACGAGACTTTTCCCTCTCTCGCTCGAAGGGCTGAGGTTTGCTGCGGATCATAGTGCTAAGGCTGTCGTTCTCGACCACGGCTCAGCGTATCTTTCCTTCAATCAGCCACTCCTTGATTTTTTTGTGCGCCGATATGAGGATTGGATTACGGATCGCGTAAAGACGTTTGACCCTGATTTCTATGGGATTTCTTCTAAAAGTGTTGAATGGCTTCAGCACTTTAATATCACTGCAAAGGGCGTCATTTCAAACTCAATCAATGCCTCATTCTATAGGAGTATTTCTTCGGGGAGAGATTTCCGATCTGAATTAGGTATCCCTCAGTCATCTTTGGTTGTAGCTTTTGTCGGGCGGCTTATTCCTGAAAAGGGAATTAATTCAATTATTGAGGCGGCTCGCACAAAAGATATTACCAAGCGTGATATTTGTTTTGTTCTTGCAGGGGATGGTCCGCTGGCTAATGAGGTCAAGGAAGCCTGTTCGTCTAACTTGTTTTGGCTTGGGAGATGTAACACAGAGGATATTTCTTCCTTACTTCAGCAAGCAGATGTGCTTTGTCTCCCAACTCGTTCCGAAGGCTTTTCAACGGTACTTCTTGAAGCTTCAGCCTGCGGAACGCCTGCAGTGGTAACAGATGTGGGCGGGGCACGCGAGCTTATCTTAGATGATAGCTACGGCACAATAATTCGGTCCATGGCATCTGATGAGGTGGTTTCGGCATTATGCAGGCTTTTTGATGATCGAGAGCTGCTTTCTCTTCAGTCTCGAAACTCTAGGGCGCTTGTTGAAAGTCGATATAACTGGGATGCCACTGCTATGGATGTCGAGAAGGCGTTTTGTATTTGCTAAGTGATACTTGGCTGGCTTTTGTTCGGATGAAGTTGATAATCAAGGGCTTTTGTTCGGCTTTTGCGTGAAGTTGGATATAAGTGCCGATTTTGGTATTGTCGATTCCTCCTATTTCATGAATATTTGCTCGCTTGAGCACCGCTGAATATCAAGAAGCACGCCGCTGTTATTGCGCCTGGCTTTGGGGCCGACATGGGTCTCGGCGCCTATTTATTGCTAGCGTCCGGCGTCGCGTCGCTGCTGCATGTTGGCCTCGCCTGTATCAACCCAGACCGTGTTTCTTTAAGCTAGTGCCAAAGATTAAGGCTATCGTTGGGATGGGGGGGGATAGTTGGAGCAGTTTTGTCCGATTAGAATGGCGTCGAAGTCTTATGCACCGCGCAATTGGGCGAGAGCCGCAGCGGATTTGTATCTCGCGATGGCAGATGGGGGCTCCAGGTGAACGTCAGCTGTATGCCAGCCGTGCAAACTAAATATCCAAGCTTGAGATGTAACTTCGCGATGGTTAGTCCGGATGCTGTAAACTTTATTCATTACTAGACAGTGCGTTGGACTGTAAGGGCCGCATTTTCTTCGAGCGTCGCTAAGGGCCAACTATTATTTGGAATGGATGAAACTCGATTGTCATTTGCTTTAACAAAAGATTCAAAAGGATATCCGCGTGTTCTGGTAATTATTCCCGCTTATAACGAGCAGGAATGCATTCTCAATACCGTTGCTTCTATTAAGGCTGCTGGATATGACTATGTCGTAATTAACGACGGCTCACAGGATGGGACACTTAGGCTTTGTCGAGAGCATGATGTCAACATATTGGATCTCCCACAGAACCTTGGTATCGGTGGGGCGGTCCAGGCGGGGCATAAGTATGCTCAGAGATTTGGCTATGATATTGACATTCAGGTTGACGGCGATGGCCAACATGATCCTTCTTATATACCTGAGCTTGTTAAGCTGATTGAGGGTGGGGCGAGTCTGGCGATAGGCTCTCGATTCTTGGTCGAGACCGACGGTTTCCAATCAACCTTTATGCGTCGTGTTGGAATCAGGTGGCTCTCTTTTTTGCTTAAGTTGCTTACAGGTAAGGCGGTCACCGATCCCACTTCTGGCTTTAGAGCCTGCAATAAAGACGCCATCGACTTATTCTGCAAGAGCTATCCTGATGATTATCCGGAGCCGGAATCGATAGCTTTGGCTATGAAGCTTGGTCTCCCCGTTATGGAGGCACCTGTAAAGATGAATGAGCGCCAGGGCGGGCGTTCATCCATTGGGGTCCTCTCTTCCGTCTACTACATGATTAAAGTTACGCTTGCTATTGTCCTTGTGTGTTGGATCCATAGGGGAGACCAATAATGAATTTTTTTCTAAGGATTGGGGCAGCCATCTTTTTTGGTGGGTTCCTCGTTTATGTTCTTCGACTCGTATCCAAAGGAAAGATGCTTCTTAAGTATTCTTTGCTTTGGATTTTAATGTGCATGGCGGCCTTGCTTTGTGATTTATTCCCTCAGCTTATTTTTTATTGCTCCACGGCTATTGGGTTTGTTAACCCGGCCAATTTCCTCTTCCTGGGTGCAATTGTGCTGTTGCTTGCAATCTCTCTATCCCTTAGCGTTGCGGTGAGCCGTCATGTTTTGGCAATCAAAAGCCTTACACAAAGGATTGCCTTGCTCGAAAAAGAGCTTGAGAATCGGTTGGATTATTATGACTGAGCTTGATACAATTATTTGATTCAGTTTACTTTTAGTTCTTCAATGTTGCTAGTTGAGGAAAGTGGAAATCTGCCTTATACAAACGTTGCTTATACCCTTTGCTGAGGTCTGGATCGGTACCAAATCCGATGATTCTCATCGCGGGTTGCCATTTGCTTGTCAATGGAGGCGATATCCCTGCTCCGGCTGCAATGTTGTTTCAGCTGTTATGTCGTGGTCGAATAGTTTTATATTAATAATGTAGAACAGATAATAGAATCAGCCGGAGGACTCCATTACAAAAGAGCGTAATTCCATTATCGAGCCATTTAGGTTAATTTCGATGTGGTGTGTAGTTACGCATCATTTTGTAATGCATAATGCAGATGATGTATCGGTTTTTGCTAGCCCTTTAACCCGTTAAATTTATTAGGACGATATCACTGGCCTGGTGGCTGAACTACTACCACACTACCGCTACGCCCCAGTGGGGCTGGGTTTTAAATACGCCTTTGGAATGATATTGCTTTGGCTATCTTGCGGAAAACAATCTCGAAGAAGAGTGGGCTCCTTGACGTAGGTCGCGTCGAGCCAGACGTAGGGCACTGGCGAGCCCTCGAGCGGCCTTCCGTACAGATCCTCGATGCCTGGTCCAGGCTCGAGGCGATGGCGCTCACCTGGTCCTTCGAGAGCCTGGAGACGCCTATCTTCTCGGCTACCCTCTGCACCTTGCGGGTGCTCGTGCCGGTGGCGTACATCTCGGCGACGGCGGCAACGAGGGCGCGGTCCACGCGCCGGTGGCGCTCGATCACGTCGTCCGGGAAGAAGCTGCCGGAGCGGAGCTTCGGGATGCGCAGCGTGATGCGCCCGACGCTGGTGAGGAGCCGGCGCTCCCGGTAGCCGTTGCGCTGGTTGCCCTCGGCGCAGGCGTCCTCGGCCTGCGCGTCCATGATCTCGTTGACGAGCGCCTCGGCGAGGGTCCCGACGAGCTCGTTGATGTTGACCATGCCGTCGTCGAATCTGGGAATCTCGGGCGCTCCGGCGCCGATTGCTGCTAAAGTGTCCATTGCGGTCATCGCCTTTCTCTGAATCATTTACCTCGCAATAAACGATTCTAGCGATGGCCGTTTCTCGTACCGCGACTATTCGACCTGAGAAACGTCCGTTACACCGACGTTCGGGACGCGATCCTCTATGTCTAGGTGATCCCATTTCGGCCATGTTCAGCGCATGGACAAGGGCAGGTGCCGGATCTACTACCGTGCCGGAATCGATCCACCGGGCAAGCGGGTGCAGAAGTCGAAAAACATCTACGACACTCGTGACGAGGCGGAGATCGCGCTCGCACACCAGCGCATCGGCGACTACCGCACGCAGCGCCTCGACATCTGGAGCGCGTTCTGGAACTGTGTAGTGGCACCGTCGAGGGAAGACCTGGCCAGAAGACCAGACACGGTTGCAATCGCGCATAGGACGTGGAGCCGAAGCCGTGCGCCAGCCGCAATATACCAAATACCAAGACAGCGATAGAAAGAAGGACTAAACTGGGTTGAAAACAGTCCGCTAATCTTCAGGAGCATCCTATGACCGTCGACACCCCCACGCCTCTTGCCTTCACCGAGCCTACCGCCATTGAGGTGCGCGGGGCGCGGGTGCACAACTTGAAGAACCTCTCGCTGGATGTGCCGCTGCGGCAGCTCGTGGGCATCGCGGGCGTATCCGGATCGGGCAAAAGCTCGCTCGCGCTGGGCGTTCTGTACGCCGAGGGCAGTCGCCGCTACTTGGAGGCGCTTTCCACCTACACCCGCCGGCGCATCTCCCAGGCCGGACGCGCCACCGTGGACGAGGTGCTGCACGTTCCGGCGGCCCTCGCCCTGCGCCAGCGGCCCGGCATCCCCGGCGTGCACTCCACCTTCGGCACGTCC
>OGQH01001902.1_pt1 | contig 16342 bp, 10 predicted proteins | sample 1553181 | NCBI WGS metagenome assembly OGQH01 (sample SAMEA2579946, study PRJEB22360) | human gut metagenome | biome: human gut; feature: human-associated habitat; material: faeces | place: Denmark | collected 2008/2010 | reverse complement strand
CCTGCCGATGTGGCGGTGGACAGGCGGAAACTGCTGCTGGTCATCTCGTCGAAGGAGGTTGTCCGCCCGGTTGCCGTGCGGTACGGGTTCCGCGATTTCATGCCCGGCAACCTGGCCAACATCCGGGGTCTACCGGTCGTGCCGTTCCGCACGGACGATTTCTGAATGCTTGTGATACCGTAACAGGAAACCCGCCGGGAGGCGGGTTTCCTGTTTATTTGGCGGGTATTTCTTTCAGTACCACGTCCACCCATTCGGGATGGCGGCGGATATATTGGGCGACGAAGGGGCACTGGGGGATCATTTGTATTTTCTTGGCGCGCAGATCCTCCAGTACGTCGTGCACCAGCTCGGCGCCGATGCCCTGCCCTTCGTATTTTTCAGGGACTTCGGTGTGTGTCAGGATAATGAATCCCTGGGTTTTGATGTATTCGATGATGGCGATGTCGTCGCCCAGGTCGAATTCGTAGCGCTTTTCGTCGGCATTCTCGACCAGCGTGTGTTTCCTTTTTTCCATAACCTTGTGCTTTAGATAGTGGCTTTGCTTCTTCAAATATAGTTCCTAATCGGGAAAAATGTTACTTTTGCATCCGAAAGATGGAGAACATTTCCGACATATTGCTATCCTGGTTCGCCCGCGAAGGCCGTGACCTGCCCTGGCGTCGCACGCGCGACCCTTACCGGATATGGCTTTCGGAGGTTATCCTGCAACAGACGCGCGTGGCGCAGGGATTGGAGTACTACCTGCGCTTTACGGAGCGGTTCCCCGATATCGCCGCATTGGCAGCCGCGCCCGAGGACGAGGTGCTCAAACTGTGGCAGGGGTTGGGCTATTACAGCCGTGCCCGCAACCTCCATGCTGCCGCGAGGCAGGTCGTGTCTCGGTTCGGCGGGGTGTTCCCTGCCACGTACGGGGAGGTGCGCGCGCTGCGCGGCGTGGGCGACTATACTGCGGCGGCCGTCTGCTCGATCGTTTACGACGCCCCGTGCGCGGTGGTCGACGGGAATGTATACCGGGTGCTGGCACGGCTTTTCGATATCGGGATGCCGATAGATACGACGGCAGGGAAGAGGGCGTTCGCCGAGTTGGCGCAGTCGCAGCTGGATACTTCCCGTCCGGGACTTTACAACCAGGCGATCATGGATTTCGGGGCTCTGCAATGTACCCCCGCGCAGCCCCGGTGCGGGGATTGCCCCCTGGCTGGACGGTGCCTCGCTCTGGCTGCGGGCACGGTGGGCGTGCGTCCCGTAAAACAGGGGCGCGGGAAGATGCGCGACCGTTGGTTCAACTACCTGCACGTGACCTGCGGCGGGCAGACACTGCTGCACCGTCGCGGCGGAGGCGATATCTGGCAGGGGTTGTATGAATTTCCGCTTATCGAAACGGACAAGGCTGCGGATTTCGCGGAGCTGGCTGCAACGGCGGCGTTCTGCGAATTGCTCGGCAACGGCAGGTGGCACCTGCGGCGCAGCGTCACGATGCCCGGGCACCAGCTTTCGCACCAGCTTTTGCATGCGGTTTTCCACCGCATCGAATGCGACGCCATGCCTGCTTTCCCGTCCGTGGAAACCGCCGCGCTGGGCGGCTATGCCCTGCCGCGGCTGGTCGACCGTTACCTGACCAAATACCAGATGTAAGCGATGTAAATCGCCAGGAAGATAGCGCCTTCCCACCGGTCGAGCTTTTTGCTGCGGAACGTGAAGGCTGCCATGAACAGCAGCAGCGAACTCAGCACGACCACGAGGATGTCCGTCAGCGTGATCCCGCCCATCGTCAGGGGGTGGATCGTGGCGCTGATGCCCAGGATCAGCAGGATATTGGCGATGTTCGATCCGATGACATTCCCGAGCGCCATTTCGGCCTTGCCTTTGAGCAGCGATACCACCGACGAAGCCAGTTCCGGCAGCGACGTGCCGCCCGCCACGAGCGTGATGGCGATGACCGATTCGCTGATTCCGAGCGTGCGGGCGATCGCCGTAGCGCTTTTCAGGAACATCTCGCCGCCGAAGATCAGTCCCGCGAGCCCTCCTGCGATCATCACCCCCGCCAGCCACAACGCCATCGGTTTCTTAGTCCCTTCGGCTTGCTTTACCCCGTTTTTTACGATGGCTCCGGCTTCAGATGCCGGGATTATCGTCCCGCCCGCTGCACCGGGCATGCCGCGCTGGCGTTTGGTTGTGCGGATCATGTACCACATCAGCCCGATGTAGAGCGCGAGCATGACGATGCCGTCCGGGCGGCCGATTCTGTCCGTTGCCCCGGCGCATACCAGGCGGTCGGAAGTGACCGTCAGCAGCACGAGCGACGCGGCCATGCCGAACGGGATGTCGCGCCGGATGTTCTCCTTCGTAAGCACGAGCGGCCGGATCAGCGCGCAGATTCCCAGGATTACGAAGACGTTGAAGATGTTCGAGCCGACGACGTTGCCGATCGCCACGTCGCTGTTGCCCGCCGCAGCCGAGAGCACCGAGACCACCAGTTCGGGCATCGAGGTGCCGACGGCGACGATCGTCAGGCCGATGATGAATTCCGGGACGCGGAAACGCTGGGCTACCGCCGCAGAGCCGTCCGTCAGGAAATTTGCGCCGCCGAGGATCAGCCCCAGGCCGACGAGTAGTAACAGGATGTCCATTGTTTTATCCGAGCATTATGAGACTTACGGCCATCAGTGCCATGCCGGCCACTACGCCGTAGATCGAGATGTGCGCTTCGCCGTATTCACGGGCCGCTGGCAGCAGTTCGTCGATCGAAATGAATACCATGATTCCCGCCACGCCCGCGAGGATGCAGCCCATCAGTGTCGGCGTCATGAATGGCATCAGCACAAGGTAGGCCAGCACCGCCCCGACAGGTTCCGCGAGCCCCGACAACAACGAGAGTTTGAAGGCTTTTTTGCGGTCGCCCGTGGCGTAGTAAACCGGGATCGAGACGGCAATGCCTTCGGGGATGTTATGGATGGCGATCGCCGCGGCGATGGCAACGCCCAGGGCCATGTTGTCCACGGCCGAGGTAAACGTGGCGATACCTTCCGGAAAATTGTGTATGCCGATTGCCAGTGCGGTCATTACGCCCATGCGCATGAGCTTCGGGTTGCGGGGCTGCTTGTCCATCTCCTCGACCATGTGTGCCTCGTGGGGGTTTTCGAACGAGGGGACGAGCCGGTCGATGATGCCGATGAGCAGTATCCCGGCGAAGAAGCTGGCGACGGTGACGATGATCCCCGTCTGTGCGCCCCATTCGTCCGAGAGGGTGGTGTGCGCCTGCTGGAACAGTTCGACGAACGATACGTAGATCATCACGCCGCCCGACAGGCCCAGCGAGAACGACAGCAGCCGCTTGTTGGTGCGGCGGGCAAAGAAAGCGATGGCGCTGCCGATGCCGGTGGCCAGTCCGGCGCCCAGCGTCAGCAGCAGGGGTATGAGGATATTGTGTTCCATAGGGTTTACCGTTCGTTTATCTGGCTCTATCGCCGCGATGATGGTGCAAACGGACGGCAAGGGAGCTTGCTCCCAATTGCCCGGGTGCAACTTATCTTCTGCAAAGATAGTGCTTTTCCGGTGAACACCGTAAAAAACCGGGCCCTTGCGAGCCCGGTTTTTCTGATAGGAGTATAACCTCCGCCTATTCGGAGTGCTGTTTCCGACAGGCATTTGTGCGCCCAAGCGCTGATATGCCGATGCGGCGGTGCGGTGCTGCCGGTCAGCCGGACGGCATGCTGCGTCCGGTTATTTGCCGTGCGCTTCGCGGATCAGCGCGCCCAGCACTTCGATGCTGTCGGCCGTGATGTGCGGCTGCGGGTCGGCCTTGTCCGCCACGTCGAGCGTCGTTTCGCCCGAGAGCACCAGCACGCCCATGGCCTTGGCATTGTGCGCCATCGCCACGTCGGTGTAGATGCGGTCGCCGACCATCGCGATCTGGTCGGGTTGCAGGCCGTGGCGCGAGAGTATGCCCGAGAGCATGTTGGGATCGGGTTTGCCGAGCGTGATGTCGGGCCGCCGTCCCGTGGCATGTTCGATGCAAGCGCAAATGGAACCGCAGTCGACCAGTATCGTCGGCTGGTCGGTGGGGCATACCCGGTCGGGGTTGGTGGCGATGTAGGGCACGCCCTGCGACACCCACCATGCGGCGCGGCACAGGCGGTCATACTGCAGCGTCATGTCGAACGCCGCGACCACCACGTCCGGCACGTCGTCCGCCGAATCTGCGGCCGATTCGAAACCTGCGGCCTCGAATTCCGAGATCATGCTCGGCGTGCCGAGCAGGAAAAGCCGTTTGACCGCAGGGTAATGCTCCCTGATGTAGTCGATCGTCGCCAGTGCGGTGGTGTACATCTCGTCGCGTGTCGCCCGTATGCCCAGCACGTCGAGTTTGTGCAGGTAGTCGGCGATCGACTTCGACGGGTTGTTGGTCAGGAACGAATAGCCGATGCCCATCTCCTTGAGCCCCGCGAGGAACGGCTTGGTGTAGGGAAAGAGCGACATGCCCACGTAGATCGTGCCGTCCATGTCGAGCGCCACGTGCCGGATGCGGCGCAGGTGTTCCATCAGTTCGTCGTGCGTGTAGACCGAGCGATATTTTTCGAATGCAGCCATTTGTTTACTTGCGGTTGAGATTAAGGTTCTGGAATAAGTAGGGGTAGTCGGTTTCGATGACGTCGCAACCCGTCGGGATTTCGAGTTCATAGCCCTGTATCTTCTGCGCGTCGGTGGCCCTGCGGTCGTGCGTCGGGGCGAGCGAGATCATGCACATCACGCCGTTGCGGTGCAGGTTGTCGTAAAGCTCCTGCTGGTCGGGCAGCATCATCGTGCCGACGTAGGCCATCACCTGCGACCAGGGAATCCGCTCCCCGACGTATTCGTTGAACTCCTTCATGTTCTTGCACCAGCACGAGAACATCGCCTGCGGGTCGCGGTCAAGATACGTGCGCGCCTGTTTGGCGTTGCGCACGGTATACATCACGTTGGCCGGTGCCAGGCGGTTGATGAATTGCGACATCACTTCGAGCGGGACGTCCTTGATGTCGAGGTTGAGGATCGTCTTGCCCTGGCTCCATGCGATGCACTCCTCGAGGGTGGGGATCTTGTAGGTCGTGACGTTGCCTTCGCGATCCTTGAGGAAGAACTGCTGCAACTCCGCGTAGGTGTAGTCCGAAACCTTGCCCGTGCCGGTCGTGGTACGGTCGATCGTGGCGTCGTGCATCAGCACGATCACGCTGTCTTTGGTCATGCGCGGGTCGATCTCGAAGAACGAGGGCATCATCGTGAGCGTCTTCTCGAACGACTCGATGCAGTTTTCGGGGAATCCCGTCACCATGCCGCCGCGGTGGCCGCTGATGACGACCGGCCGCTCGGGCGAATAGCGGAACCACTCGTGCAGCTGTGTGCGGTCTTTGATGTCGATGTAGTAGGGCCCTTCGGCCTTTTGCCCGCCCGGGGCGCATCCGAGCAGCAGGGCGGCGGTGGCGAAGGCGGTCAGTAGTCTGGATGTTTTCATATTGCGTTTTGTTGGTTCTCTGCGGTTTGTTCCAAGAGCAAAGGCGCCCGGAAGCGCCTTTGTCCCTGTTCTGTTTCCTTTCAGGCGGTTACTTGTCGATCCGGTGGCGTTTGATGACCTCGCCGCCCGTGTTCACGACGTCGATGTCGATTCCCCTGCGGTCGGCCTTCACCACGAGCTTGTCCCGGTTCGAATTTACGAGGATCGGGAAGTTCGTGCCCCGGCTCCCGTCGTCGATCCACTGGTAGCGGTGGTAGTGCCCGCATAGCATGATGTCGACCGAAGCTTCGTTGAGGATCGGTACGAGCAGCCTGCGGAGTTCCTGTTCGCCGTGCCAGCTGCTTTTCCCGCCCGGGATCATGTGCAGCACGACGATGTGCAGGGGTGCCGAGCGGTATTCCTCGCTTTCGACCACGCCCTTCAGCCAGCGGGCTTCCTGTTCGCGGTAGGCGTCGGTAGTCGACAACCCGTAGTAGCGGATGTCGCTGTCGGGCTTGTCCTCGCCGCAGTCCAGCACGACGAAATAGGCCGGGCCCTGCCGGAACGTGTAGTATACCTCGCCCGTGGAGGTCGGGAAGTAGTCGAGGAATCTCGGGGAGAAGGAGCCGCGGTTCTCGTGGTTGCCGCGCGTTGCGAAGATCGGGATTCCCGCGGGTGTCAGCAATTCGGCCGCCGAATTGAGATAACCCTCGAAAAGCTGTTTCTCGGACTCCATCGAACTGAGCATGTCGCCGTTGAAGCAGACGAAATCGGGTTTGGCCTTCCCGACGCCTTCCAGCAGCAACCGGAAGATCGAATCCTGGGCGTGAATGTCGTTCACGACCCAGAATTCTGTTTTTTCTTTCCGCCCGTCGAGCGTAGTGGCCGTATAGGGCTTGTGTTTGAGGATGTCGCTCCCGTAACCTTCGCCCAGGACTACCCGCTTGTTGCCTTGGTCGCAGAGCACGCCCTGCTGCATGATGCGGTAACGGTAGGTCGTCCCCGGAGCCAGCCCCTCCACGCGTACGCGGTGCAGGCGTCCTATGCGGCGTTTGCCGATGTGCGAATCGTAATATTTCGGCCGCTCGGCGGCATAGAAATGCGATCCGTCGTCAGGGGCTACTTCGACCCACGACGCGGCGTCCATGGTCGTCGTCCATACCACGGTGAAGCCGTCGTCGGTGACCTGTTGCAGGTAGGGCCCGTGGGCAATGCGTACCGAGGGCTGTGCGCAGGCAATGCCCCAGACCGACAGGGCGACGAGTATCGAGATCAGTCGTTTCATTTCGTTTCTGCTTTTGAATCGCAATTCACAAAGTTACGAATTTTTCCGTAATAATCTACTCGCCGACCGGGAAATCCTCGGCAAGGCCCGTAGTGAATTTCGACTGGCTGTAAGTCTGGCCGAATTTATCCGTGGCGCGGACTTCGACCGAAGCCGTGGACGATTGGAGCGTGTAGTAGTACAGGTGGCTCGTGTTGGTGCGGTCGTAGTTGCTCGGGGCGCGTCCCTGTACGCCGCAGTGGTAGCCTGATGCCCATGCGTCGCGTTTGGTCGCATTGCTCTCGTAGGGCTTCATTTCCCCGGTCTTGGTGCCGTTTTCATAGACTTCGATCTTCCAGTCCTTGTCGGCGTTCCAGATGTTGGCCACGATCTGGTCGTCGCCCTTGTAATAGAACTGGTACGAAGGCGTATACCCTTCCATGAAGATGTCGCTGCCGCGGTAGAGGCGTATCTGGAAATCGGGGTCGAAGCCCGTGGCCTTATAAACCCAGTTGTCGATCGTCGCGCCCTTGACCTTGTAGATCGCATAGCCGTTAGGCGTTCCGTCGGTATTGATCGTCGAATGCCACCATGCGCCGCAGGCTGCGCCGTGCACGTGTTCGTAGTGGCTGTCGTAGGTGTTGTTCTCGGCATAGTGCGTGTGTCCCGACATGATATGCACCTCGGCGAACGGCTTGAGCAGTTCGAGTACCGCCTGTACGTTCTGGTTGTTGCTGGCGCGCATGGGGATGTGTACGCAGAAGATCACCATTTTGTCTTTCGGAACATAACTCAGATCCTGGCGGAGCCACTCGACCTGGTCGTCGCGGAATCCGAGCGAATAATCCTTGTGGCTCGGGAAAATGATATTGTCCATGGCGACGATGTGCACGTTGCCGCGGTCGAACGAATAGTTTACGGGGCCGAAGATGTATTCGAAATTCCGCTGTGCGGCGATGTCGTGTGCCACGGTATAGTCGTTCTTGCTGACGGCGATCACCTTGTTATCGTGGTTGCCCATCACCTGGAAGAGCGGCAGCCCGACCTTGTCCATCTGCATGGCCTTTTTCATCAGCGGGAATACGTCGTTCGTGTAGTCCGTATTCTCGGTGTTCCACCCTATGTCGCCCAGCGTGATGCCGTACGAGGGCAGCGCCGAGGCTGCGACCTGTGCGGCGATGTCGGGCACCGTCTCGTTGTTGAAACGTGCGATGTTGGTCGTGTTCTGGCACTGGGGGTCGGCCACGCAGAAGAGGTTGAACTCGTTTTCGGCACCTCCGGCCAGCGGGGTCAGCGTGAAGTCGTAGCGCTTGCGCCCTTCGGTCAGTTTCTGCCAGAAGCAGGGCAGCCCTTCGGACACGGGTACCTCGTATGCCGCGGGGATCGAAAGGTACACATGATAGGAGAATTCCCCGGCCGTAAGCTGGTATACGCCGTTCTCGTCGGTGGCTGTGCAGGTGTATCCGTCGCTTACGACGATTCCCTGCAGTCGCTTCCCCTGGTTGTCGGTCACCACGCCGTAGATGTCGGTCAGCGGATCTATGGGGGTCTTTACCGGGCGGTCGTCGTCGTTCGAACACCCGGAAAAGATCAGGGCAGTGAGCGCGGTGATGATAAATATGTATCGTTTCATTGTATGCTGAATTAAGGTTTGTGTCGGGATGCGCGCCCCGGGAAAATATCGCTCCGGGGCACGTTTCCTCCCTGTTTATCTCCAGTAATAGTTTTGTCCCAGGTCGGGGTTGATGTTCAGTGCCGTCTTGGGGATGGGGCGCAGGTAGCGCTTTTCCTCGAAGTTGCGGCCCACGGTATAGAGCAGGCGTCCGGTCGTGCCGTTCTCCAGCGAGTATTTGCTGTTGTCGAGTATGATGTACGTTACACCGGGTTCGTTGCCGGCTTCGCCCGAAGTCACGCAGACGTCGTTGATGCCGTCGCCGTTGAGGTCGTAGGAAGTGTCCATGGCCGGGATGTAGATGCCGTACCACTGCTTGTTCAGCAGTTCGCCCGCATGCCAGCGCATCAGGTCGTCGTAACGGAACCCTTCCAGCAGCAACTCGATGGCACGCTCGCGGCGGATTTCGAGCAGGTCGCTGTCGCTCAGCCCGTAGTACTGTTGCAGATAGGGGTCTGCCGATGTCGGGCGCTTGCCGTCAACGCCTGCGCGCTCACGCAGCGGCTTGATGGTCTTGTTCCAGATGTCGTCGCTGAATTCGCCCAGCTCGGCCTTCGCCTCGGCGTAGTTGAGCAGCACCTCGGCGTAACGCATGATGGGCAGCGAGTTGTAGGAAACCGATGCCGACTCGTATGCCTTGTCGTCGATGTTGAACTTGATGACCTGGTAGCCGGTCAGCGTCACCGTGAAATCGGGGGGTGTTGCGGTCGAGATGCCGCCCACCAGCTTCGTGTAGCCCGGCGTGATGATGCTCTGCGAGAGCCGGTAGTCGCGGTTTTCGATTTCGGTCGTGAACTCCTCGCCGGTGGTCGTGTGGCGCGAGCCGTCCAGGTTGAGGTAGGTCTTCACGAAATCCTGGTCGAGCGACCAGCGCTGTCCGTAGCTGCCCGACGTGTAACGCCACGTAAGGTCGTGGAACGTGGTCATGCCGACGCTCATCTGGCGTGCCCAGATCACCTCGGTCGTGTTGACGGCCTCCTGTGTGAAGAGCTCCCGGTACTGGGTCTTGACCTTGGCAGGGTTGTTCACGATGCTGTATACGCCGGCTGCCATCAGTTCCTCGCAGGCCTCGGCGCATTCGCGCAGGAATTTCGCCGAAGCCTGCTTGTCTTCCCATGCCTTGCCCGTCGACGGGTCTACCGAATGGTATTTGCGGTAGGTACCTTCGAACAGGCACACGCGGGCCTTGTAAGCCAGGGCGATGTACCGGTTGATGCGGGCGCAGTTGATCCAGTCCGACGACGTGTAGCAGTGCTCGCAGGCGAAGTTCAGGTCTTCGAGCACGCGCTCCATGACGTATTCACGACTGTCGCGCGGTTTGTAGAGCGCCACCATGTCTTCGGGGTCGATCGGTTCGTCGTACCAGGGTACGGCACCGAAGGTCTTGACCTTCTCGAACTGCTGCCATGCGCGCCAGAAGCGGGCTGTGCCTTCGTAGTGGTTGTAGGTAGCTTCGGAGAGCCCCTTCGCCTCGCGCATGTGCACCAGGAAATAGTTGATGTTGTAGATCGGTGTCCAGTTACTGATCGACCAGCCGCTCTGCAGGTCGGGTGTCCACGAAGCGTTGGTCAGGAACGTGAACGACTTTTCGGTAGCCATGATGTCCGAGTATCCGTCGCCGTAACCCAGGTCTGCTGCGCTGGGGGTGTATTTCTGGATGAACCCGTTGATATAGGTCAGCAGAGAGCCTTCGTCCGTGAAGTAATCCCCGGATCCGACCTTGGCGTCGGGATCCCTGTTAAGGAAATCCTCGCAGGACGTGAGCAGGAAACAGGCCGAAAGTAAAATATATGTTATCTTTTTCATTGTCGTCCGTAATTTAGAAAGTTATGCTCAAACCGATCGTGTACGATTTCATGACGGGATAACCGTCGCCGTCGCCGAAGTTGTCGCTACCGAACTTGTTGGTTCCGTAGTCCGCATCGCCGGCGTAGATACCTTCCGGGTCGTAGTTCTTCGCGTACTTCTTGAGCGGTGAGAAGGTCAGGAGGTTCTCGCCCGACACATAGATCTTGAGTGCCTGGAGGCCGATCTTGTTGACCAGCTCCTTGGGGAAGTTGTAGTCGATGGTGAGGTTCTTCAGGCGGATGTACGAAGCGTCCTGCACGTAGCGCGTGTTGGGCTGCGCGAGGATCAGGCCCGAGTCGCTGGCCGAATAGCCGACCAGGCGCGGCCAGTAGGCGCCGCGGTTGGTCGGTGACCAGCGGTCGCTGTTATGCCACGGGAGTGCCATGCTGTACGGGCGGCCGTACTGTCCCCAGAAATAACCCGACTCCTTGGCCGGATACCAGTCGCGTTTGCCGACGCCCTGCCACATCATGCTGATGCCGATGCCGTTCCAGCGCACGCCGCCCTGGATGCTGTAACTGTAGCGGGGCGTGGTGTTGCCGATCTTCACCAGGTCGCCGTGGTCGTAGATCGTGTTGTTGCCGTTGTTGACGTATCCGTCGCCGTTCAGGTCGAGGTAGCGCGGGTCGCCGGCCTGCCAGGTCGCCGAACGGTTGGTGAACTTCGAATAGTTGGCCCATGTCTGCGCCTCTTCGTCGCTCTGGAACAGCCCGTCGCACTTGTAGCCCCACATTTCGCCGAGGGTCATCCCCTCGTAATAGTTGATCGAGTAGTTGGTCGGGAGCGTGCCAGTTTTGGCCGTATAGCGGGTGATCTTGCTGGTGTTGTCCCATACGGCGACTTTAATATTGTAGCTCAGGGTCTTGCCCGCAACCTTGTGGCTGTCGCGCCACGACAGGCTGGCCTCCCACCCGTCGGTGCGCATGTCGGCGTAGTTACCCTTGGGGGCGCTGTTGCCGAATACGGCAGGCAGCTCTTCGCCCACTACATACATGTCGGTTGTCTTCTTGCGGTAGATGTCGGCCGAGAAGTTCAGGCGGCCGTTGAATGCCTCGAAATCCAGGCCGAGGTCATAGGTCGTGGCCTTTTCCCATGTCAGGCTCTTGGGAATCGGGGAGGGTGCCTGCGTGTAGTTGAACACCGAACCGTTGTTCAGCAGGCTCGACTGTGCAATCGACATCGTGGAGAGGTAGGCGTAGGCATCGCTGATGAGGCCGTTGCCCGCCGAACCGACCGATGCGCGGATCTTCAGGTTGTCGAGCCAGTTGGCGTTTTTCATGAAGTTCTCTTCCGAGATGCGCCATCCCACCGAACCCGAGGGGAAGAATCCCCAACGCTGGTTGGACGGGAACTTGGAGTTACCGTCGTAGCGGCCACTGGCTTCGAGCAAGTATTTTCCTTTGTACGAGTAGCTTACGCGGTAGAATGCGCCGACCAGCCCCCAGTCGTAGCTGCCGTTGTCCTTCAGGGTCATCGCTTCGCCTTCCAGCAGGCTGAAGTTGGGCTTGCCGGGGATGATGATGCCTTCGCGGCTCATCAGGTTGCTCTTGTAGGTGTAATCTTCGATGTTCCAACCGCCCATGATGCTCAGCGAGTGGTTGTCGCCCAGGCGGGGCGTGTAGGTCAGCGTGGCGCTCGAAGCGACCTTCTGACGGTTGTAGGAGCGTTCTTCGTAGAGCGAGCCCGAGGGACGTTCGCCCGAGCTGTCGGGCCCGGTGTAGTAGGTGTAGCTGTTCACGGCCTGCCGGCGGTCGGTCTGGTTGAAATAGAAGCTCACGTCGGCGGCGGCGACCAGTACGTCCTTCAACAGGTCGATCGTGACCGCCGTGCGGTTGTTCATGTCGAACTTGCGGTCTTTACGCCACGAGTTACCCTCGACGAAGCCTGCCCAGCCCGTATATACGGCCGCTTCCGTCCACGTACCGTCGGGATTGGTGACCAGGGCTACGGGGTAAGCCTGGTGGTTGAGCATGCGCGATACCGTCATCGGCGTCGTGGAGATGCCCGTGTGGCCCGTCGGCTGGTGCGAATAACGGTACATGAAATCGGTGGTGTTCTCCACGCGCAGCCATGGCTTCACGTTGACGATGCCTTTGGCTTTGACGTTGAACTGCTGGTGTTTCTCGTCACCGGCGTTGTAGATGCCGTCTTGCTCGAACATACGGCCCGAAACGTAGTACGATGCCACGTCGCCGCCGCCCGTTACGCTTATGTTATGCTGGTGTCCGGTCGTATAGTCCTTGTAGAATACGTCGTACCAGTTGGTGTTGCCGAAGTATTCGTAGGCATTGCGGTTGTTGACGCGCCATTTCTCATACGACGGGTCGTTGTTGCGGCGTGCCAGTTCGTCGTACCAGGTGCGTGAGAATTTGAATACGTTGTTGATGTTCGAGGGATCCTTGCCGAATGCGTTGACATAGGATTCCAGGAACGAGGTGGTATAATCGTAGCCGTTGGTGACCATCTGGGGCTTGGTGGCGCGCTTGTAGAAGGTGAAGGTGCCGTTGTAAGTCACCTTGGCACTGCCTTTCTGCGGCTTCTTGGTGGTAAGGAGGATCACGCCGAAGGTACCGCGGGCACCGTATACGGCGGTCGACGAGGCGTCTTTGAGCACCGTGATCGACTCGATGTCGTCCGGGTTCACGGTCGACATGTCGGTTTCGACGCCGTCGACCATCACCAGGGCCGAACCGCCCGAACCGATCGAGTTCTCCGCGCCGCGGATGCGCACCGTCGCGCCGCGGTTGGGCTTACCATCGGAAAAGGTCATCGTAAGGCCGGGGATGGCGCCCTGCAACGAGCGCGAAATGCTCATCGACGAACCCATGCGCTCTTCGAGGCCCTTTGTCGAAAGGGTTTCGACGGCACCTACGATGTCGCGGCGCTTCTGTACGCCGTAACCGACGACGACAACCTCTTCGAGGCTGGTGTTGTCTTCGCTCATGGTGACGTCGATGGTGGATTGGTTGTTGACGTGGATTGTCTGGGTTTTGTAGCCCACATAGCTGAAATTCAGGCTTTCGGAATTGTCAGCATTGATCGTGTACGTACCGTTGGCATCGGTAGTCGTGCCTTTCGTGGTACCGGGGACGGTGACGGTGACACCTATGAGGGGATTTCCCGTGTCGTCTTTAACGATACCCGAGACGGCCTTCCCCCCCCCCTTGTGCCGAGGCCGGGAGCGCAAATGTCACATATAAAAGAGTAACCGTCAGGAGCCTGATGTACGAGCGTATTTTGCCCAGTACGTCAAGTCCGGTCAGCGTGTAACATTGTTTCATTTTACATCAGTTTAAGTTATCAATCGGTTCGTTGCCGGATCCCATACCTATTATTATATAAGAGGCCGGGTTTTTCCGGGGATTTCGGCTGGTTGCAAGTCATTCCCGATATAACTTCTGCTGGAGAGTGTAAAAAGTAGTTAGGTTTTCGTGTGTGTCAGGTTTGTGTGTTTTTAATTATTTAATAAATAAGGTTCTTCTGATTTTGCTTTCAAATATATGTTTTTATTTTCTTTCGTGCAACTATTTAGTTTAAAAACTTTGCAAAAAGAATAGCCAAAATTGTTTGATTCCGGAGTATTTTTATATTTATACATTGTAACTATTTGTAAATCAATTATTATTGTTCGTATTTTATCGGTTTTGGTTTGTTGTGTCTTATTCTTGTCTTTCGTGTGGTAAAGTTCACTTATTAGTGTTTCATGAGTGTTAAAAACTATTTAAATAATTACTAAAGGAAATAATTTGCATTATAATACTATTTTTTGACTGTGAAAATTTGCAAAAAAGAAAAAATGTGCTTATGTTTGTCCTGCAAGTTGTTCCGACATATCTCTTGAGAGTAAGGACGTGCCTCCGAGGCGCATCCGCTTTGCTATTTCCAGTAATAGTTATTACTCTAATCAAAATGTTATGAAACTTATGAAAAATTGGATAAAGACGATGCTCTTCGTATCGGTTCTCTGTCTGGCGGCTTGCTCCGACGATCCGGATGTGGCTCCGCTCAAACGGGATACCGATGCCGTCGAGCTGGCGTACAATTCTGGCGCTACGACCCAGATCTCGGTGCGCTATGCCGGTTCGTGGTCGGCACGTGTCGAGTGTACGGACGGAAGCGGGACTCCGGTGAACAACTGGTTCTCCATCTCCCCGGACAATGGTGCCGGCAATGGCCGCGATTACCAGTGGGTGACCGTTACGGCCGAGCGTAATGCCGGCGACAAACGCACGGGATACATTTATCTGAAACCGGCCAACGGCGAAGAGATCAAGATCGAGGTTGCACAGGCCGACGGCCATTTCTCGGTGAAAGACCCCGTGATTTCAGGGTCGCTCAAGTCTAATACGGAATCCGCTGCGACGCTCGAAATCGCCTATGACAAGGCTTTCGGCGAAGAAATCGTGGAGATCGAAGCTACGCTCGACGGCCCTGCCGCCGAGGGGCTCGGCATCAGCAGCCCCTATCAGTCTGTGATCGAGCACGAAGGCAGCGGTACGATTTCGGTGCCTATCACCGGTGTGCCCGTGACGCTGGGTGAGGTGGTGTGCCATGTGACTTTCAAACTCGACGGGGTCGTGAAATTCCAGGGTGATGTTTCGGGGAACGTAAGTTCGTCGAACGAAGTGTTCGGCATGGGCTTCGACCTGTTCAAATGGGGCGGCGATTACCCGAACAACAAGAAGGGCCCCGGCCCGAACGGAAAGGACGGCGCCGGCAAGGAGTTCGATGGCACGGAGCCTGCGGAACCCGATGTGATTTCGGCGGGATCCGACGGTACGAGCGACGTTTTCAACACGATGGGCGAGACCTACCGCATCAACCGCGGCGTTGAAAAGTGGTCGGGCTTGCGTGTATATGAGCACCCGGGTTATGTGAAGCTGGGGGTTACGGCCAATGGCGGCTGGATCATGACGCCGGAGCTCGAAAGCCTTTCGGCGGCACCCGAGACCGTGTCGGTTTCGATCGACTTCCTGCGTTTCGATAACGAAACGGGTACCTACATCGTTTCTGCCGAGGGTGCCGGAGTCGTAACCAACGGCGAAGTGAACAATACCGTGCTCCCGGCACAGACTTCGGCTGCCGGCCGCAAATGGAAGACGCTGACCTTTACCGTTCAGGACGCTACCAACAAGACGCGCATCAAGATCGAGGCGCAGACCTATAACGAAAAGGGGTACCGTATCAATATCGACAATATCGTCGTTATGGCTGCCGACAAGACGGAGGTGACCGAGAAACTGCCGGCCCCCGAGCTTGAAAAGATTACCTATACGCCCGCCAAGACTTCCGTCGCATTTGCGTGGGAAGGCGTGAAGGGGGCTACTTCCTATGAAGCTTCCGTGGCGCAGCAAACGCGTCCCGACTTCAGGAAAACCGTCGAGACGGAGGATTCGAACTGCGAGTTCGCCGATCTGGAACCCGGCCTTTATATCTTTACCGTCAGGGCGCTTTACGCCGGGAATGCGGAATTCAATTCCGACCCGACGCAGAAGGTCGTGGGGACTTTGGGCTTTGCGGCTGAAAAATTAGCGACGCCAACAGAATTGGCGGCTGCCGACGTGACCTCCTCGGGGGCCAAGATCAGCTGGGCCGAAGTGAACGGCGCCGCCAATTACCGGGTCGTGGTCAAAACGACGTTCGATGGGCAGGAGGTTGCCTCGACGATCGTCGGCGCCACCAGCTATACGGCTGCCGGGCTCAAAGCCGGTACGGATTATACGGTTTCGGTTCAGGCGCTCGTCGGCGACGGCTCCGTGGCGAATGAATTCGATTCGGACGTGGTGGCGGTTCAGTTCGTGACCACCGATCCCGTGCCGATGATTGCTCCCACTGCGCGGATTTACGCGAAGACACACGGCCTTGCCGTGCTGGAGTGGGAACTGTCCGCCGCAGCGTTGGAGCAGCAGCCCGTAGGGTCGACCGATACCTATGATTTCCGGGTGAAGGATGCCGGCGGGAATGTGATCCGGTCGATCGAGAACTTCTCGAAATTCAATTTTACGAAGTATAAATATTACCGGCTCCCGGGGGGGGGGGCGGCGCCCCGCCCCCCCGCCGACGGAACGAGCCCGGCAAGCGTGAG
>OGQH01001876.1_pt1 | contig 16592 bp, 10 predicted proteins | sample 1553181 | NCBI WGS metagenome assembly OGQH01 (sample SAMEA2579946, study PRJEB22360) | human gut metagenome | biome: human gut; feature: human-associated habitat; material: faeces | place: Denmark | collected 2008/2010 | reverse complement strand
GACCTGCGCTTCATGTCCGGCTCCGATTTCGACCAGAAGATCGAAAACGTCATGACGAAGGATCACCTCGTCACCGCGCCGGTCGGTACCACCCTCAAGGATGCACAGGAGATCCTGCGCCACCACAGAATCGAAAAGCTTCCGATTGTCGATGAAAAGGGCTATCTGAAGGGCCTCATCACGATTAAAGATATTGAAAAAGCTGTGCAGTACCCGAACTCTGCAAGAGACGAAGGCGGCCGTCTGCTCTGCGGCGCGGCTATCGGCGCTACGGCTGACGTTTTGGACCGCGTTGCTGCCCTTGTGGAAGCACAGGTCGATGTTGTCGTGCTCGATTCTGCACACGGTCACAACAGCGGCATCATCGAAGCAGTGAAAAAGGTCAAGAAAGCATACCCGGACCTCCAGCTCATTGCGGGTAACGTTGCAACGGCAGAGGGCACCCGTGCGCTTATCGAAGCCGGCGCAGACTGCGTAAAGATCGGCATCGGCCCGGGCTCCATCTGCACCACCCGTGTGGTTGCCGGCATCGGCGTGCCGCAGGTCACGGCTGTGTATGACGCAGCATGCGCGGCGGCGGAATACGGCGTTCCGGTTATCGCAGACGGCGGCATCAAGTACAGCGGTGATATCGTCAAGGCGCTCGCAGCAGGTGCAAGCGTTGTTATGCTCGGCTCCCTTGTTGCAGGCTGCAAGGAGACCCCGGGCGAGTACGAGCTCTATCAGGGCAGACAGTTCAAGGTCTACCGCGGCATGGGCTCTCTGGGCGCTATGGGTAAGGGCTCCAGCGATCGCTACTTCCAGGCAAACAACAAGAAGTACGTTCCGGAAGGCGTTGAGGGCCGCGTGCCTTATAAGGGACCGCTCGCAGATACCATTTATCAGATGGTCGGCGGTCTGCGCTCCGGCATGGGTTATGTGGGTTGCGCAAATATCCCGGAAATGCACGAGAAGGCACAGTTCGTGCGCATTACGGGTGCGGGTTTGAAGGAAAGCCATCCGCACGATATTCAGATTACGAAGGAAGCCCCGAACTACTCTATCCACGGCTGATTTTAAATTTGCATTACGGAACCTCTTCGTCTGCACGGCGAAGGGGTTCCGTTTTGTTTTCCGCAGTTGCACAAAAACCGGTAAGCATGCATAGTGAAGGACATCTGATGCAAACTAAAGCAAAAATCCGTATTCTATATCGATATTGGAATATCATATACTATTATATATAGGATGGCATTGCAGCAAAAAACGCATAGAAAACAGCGCACATAGGGGAGAGGCAGGTGGACAAAACTTCGAAAATGTCCAACATATTTTCCGGGTAAACTGCATTTTTGCGCGTTCTCTTTCAAAAACAGGAGAAAACTTGTCGGATTTCGCCGTAAAATGCAGGAATTCGGTTTCTATCCGTCGTTCGTGCACAATACACGGAAACTTGTATTTTTGTAGAGGACACGCCCCTGATGCGGCTTTTTTTGGCGGATTTTGGGCGGATTTAATTACAAAATTGCAATACTATCATGAAAAACTGCACGGTGTGTATATGCCTCAAGGTCATAATTCACAAAAATACACGAAAATTAGGACAGGATTTCCATAGTTTTGCCACTTGCGATTTAGCGATTTATGCTGTATTATGTATGCAATATGAATTTTCTTTGAACGAAAATTTCATAATTCTATCACCTATCACATTAGGAGGAACAAGAAATGAAACTGAAAAAGGTTTTAGCTCTGGTTCTGTCCGCGGCGTTGGTTGTTTCCGCATTCGCTGGGTGCGGTGGCAACAGCTCCAAGACATCTACCGAGAGCATCGCAGCTTCTGAAAGCAGCGCAGAATCCACCGAGTCCACCGCCTCCGGAGATTCCACCCCGGCTGCATCCGGTGACGCTACGGCAATCTTCACCCCGAAGACCGTAGACGCTGCAAAGACTATCAGCCTGAACGCAGGTATGGAGCCGACAGGCCTGAACACCCTGACCTCCACATATGCCATCGAGTTCTCCTTGTTCAAGCACATGTATGAGAACCTCGTCACCCTCGACGATGACGACAACACAGCCCCGGGCGCAGCTGAGAGCTGGGACTACGATGAGGATACCCTCACCTACACCTTCCACCTCCGTAAGGACGGCGTTTGGACAAACGGCGACCCGGTTACGGCGAAGGACTTCGAGTTTGCTTGGAGTCAGGCTTTGAACCCGGATGTTGCTTCTGATTACGCTTACTTCCTCTACTTCATCAAGAACGCTGAAAAGTACTTCAACGGTGAAGTTACTTGGGACGAAGTTGGTGTAAAGGTTGTCGATGATTATACCCTTGAGGTTACCATGGAGCAGCCGACTCCGTACGCACTGTTCCTGTTCTCCTTCGGCACCCTTGCTCCGATCAACCAGAGATTCTATGAGGCTGTAGGCGCAGACCTCTACTCCACCGAAGCGCAGTACTTCTGCACGAACGGCCCGTTCGCTCTTACCGAGTGGAGCCACAACGATAAGATCGTTATGCAGAAAAACGATGCATGGCACGGCGCAGCAGACGTAGAAGTTGAAGAGATCGATTGGAAGATCATCACCGATGCCAACGCAGCTCTCTCCTCCTTCCTCGCAGGCGACCTGGATATGGTCGGTCTCGGCACCGGCGAACTCATCAAGCAGGCTACAGCAGCAGGTGCTACGATTCAGTCTTATACGGATGGTACCGCATTCTACATTTACTTCAACAACAATGACCAGTATCTCTCCAATGTAAATCTCCGTCGTGCACTGTTCAATGCAATTGACGCGCAGAAGGAAATTGATACGGTTTGGCAGAACGATAACGAGCCGATGACTTCCTTCACGGCGCCCGGTGTTTCCGCTGCTGACGGCACCCCCTTTGCAGGTAAGGTCGGCGAGCTGTATGCGCCGTCCCGTGACCAGGAAAAAGCTAAGGAATACCTTGCAACGGCTCTCTCCGAGCTCGGCTGCACGGTAGATGATCTCTCCGCTCACCTCTCCATCGACTGCGGCGACTCCCCGACGTCTATTGCAGAAGCTTCCTTCTATCAGGAGCAGTGGAGACAGGTTCTCGGCATCGAGGTTGCCGTTAACTCCATGATCACCAAGCAGGGTTCTCAGAACCGTAAGACCGGCAACTATGTCATGTCCATCACCGGTTGGGGCCCGGACTACAACGACCCGAACACCTTCCTTGACATGTGGGTCACCGATGGCGGCAACAACCAGACCGGCTTCTCCAACGAGAGATACGATGAGCTCATCGACCTCGCAGCCAAGGAGACAGACCTTGAAAAGCGTGAGTCTTACTTCATCGAGTGCGAGCAGATCATTGCGGATCAGCTCCCGATCGGCCCGTCCTTCTGGAGAGCTCCGTCCTATGCTTGCTCCGATAAGATCAAGGGCGGTATGCACAGATCTACGTTCCAGGATATCAACGCTGTTTACGTAAAGCTTTCCTAATCGAAAACCTTACGGGCGCTGACCCGGATACTTAAAAGAAATTCAAATACGGTTACGGCTTGCGGTGCATCTTAAAAGGGTGCGCCGCACCGAACTGTATTTATTCTTTTAATCTTTTACTTCAACACTTTTAGGTGATATACGCATCACTGTGTTGGGTGAGTAAAGCCTTGTTTCCCCGAAATTTTGGGGATTTCCGCGAACGGCAATACAAGCTGCATTCGCTAAGTTCACAAAATTGATGTGCCAAAGGCGGCAGAATAATTTCCGAGCTTTTGCGCACATTTTTTGTTATATTGTCATATTGTCGTTTATCGGACAAGGCCGCGGACGCTTTGGCGGCATCGTTCCCAAAAACGTCGGCGGCTTTGTCCGCATAACCTTTAATCATTCTATTAAACTATCAAAGAGAGGTGGATTGCACATGACTAAGTACATCTTAAAGCGCGTGGGCTATTCCATTGTTACCCTGTTCCTGTTGGTCGCGATCACATTCTTCATGATGCAGCTTCTTCCGGGCGACCCGTTCACCGGTGAAAAGCAGCTTCCCGCGGCACAGATGGAAGCGCTTTATGCGAAATACGGTCTTGATAAGCCCGTATGGCAGCAATTCTTCATTTATATCGGTAATGTTGTGCAGGGCGACCTTGGCGTTTCCCTTACCTATAACCGTGCGGTCACATTGATGATCACCGAAGCATTTGCCGTTTCGTTTGACGTCGGTATCCGTTCCATTTGCTTCGCCTTCATCGGCGGCGTACTCCTCGGCACACTCGCAGCCATTAAGCGCGGCAAGGCCGCCGACACAGTTGCCATGATTATTGCACTGCTCGGTGTTTCCGTTCCGTCGTTCGTTGTGGCCTCTGTTTTGCAGTATTTCCTCGGCCTCAAGCTGTATATGGCAACGGGCATGCGTATTTTCGCTATTACCGGCTGGGAAGGCTTCAACAGCCACATTCTCCCGGTTGTCGCACTCGGCTTCGGTTCTCTCGCGACGATCTCCCGTCTGATGCGTACCAGCATGCTGGACGTTCTCGGTCAGGATTACATCAAGACCGCTAAGGCAAAAGGCCTTTCCCAGAGCGGCATCATCTTTAAGCATGCAATGCGCAACGCCATCATGCCGGTCGTCACGGTCCTCGGCCCGATCACGGCAGGCATCCTCACCGGCGGCTTCGTCGTAGAAAGCGTTTTCGGTATCCCGGGCCTCGGCAAGTATTTCGTGCAGAGCATTCAGGGTCTCGATTACACCATGATCTGCGGCACCACGGTTTTCTACGGCGCGTTCCTTATTATTGCGAACCTCGTAGTCGATATTGCGTATGGTCTCATTGATCCGCGCGTGAAATTGGAGGGCTGAGTATGACACAGATAGATAAAAGCCGTTTTGAGTGGATCGGTTCCGACTCCGCTCGCCGCGAGGGCATTTCCCGCCCGAGCACGACCTTCTGGAAAGATGCCATCGGCAGACTGATGAAAAACAAAGTTGCCGTTGTGTGTTTCTTCATCATCGTGCTTCTCATCCTTTCCTGCATCATCGTGCCGTTCTTCTCTCCGTTTGAGAGCCGTGAACAGCACCTTGGCGAAGTCAACAAGGGCTTCATGACAGTTTGTACAGACTCCCGCTATGAGGGACAGCACCATGTACACTATTTCGGCACCGATAACCTCGGCCGTGACCTTTTCCTGCGCGCCTTTGAAGGCGGCCGCGTCTCTCTGATGATCGCGTTCGCAGCCGTGTTCGTCAACCTCATCGTCGGCCTGATCTACGGCGGTATTTCCGGTTACGTCGGCGGCGCGGTTGATACCATCATGATGCGTATCGTGGAGATCGTCAACGGTATTCCGTACCTTATCGTCGTTATTCTTTTGATGATGGTGCTCCCGAAGGGCATCTTCACCATGGTCGTCGCCTACGGCATCACCGGCTGGACCGGCATGGCACGTCTTGTGCGTGGTCAGGTGCTCCAGCTCAAGAGTCAGGAATATATCGTAGCGGCAGAAGCCATGGGCGCAAAGAGCTCCAGAATCATTGCAAAGCACCTCATTCCGAATGCACTTTCCGTTATCATCATCAACGTCACCCTCGCAATTCCGAGCGCGATTTTCACCGAGGCGTTCCTTTCCTACATCGGTCTCGGTGTTCCGGTTCCGCAGCCGTCTTGGGGCGTTCTGGCAAAGGGCGGTCAAGATGTGTTCATGACGTATCCGTACCAGCTTGTTGTGCCGGCAGTTGCCATCAGCCTTACAATGCTTTCCTTCAACCTGTTGGGCGACGGCCTGCGCGATGCATTTGACCCGCGCTTGAGGAGGTAATTCAACATGAATAAAGTATTAGATGTGCAGAACCTGCACGTTTCCTTCGATACCTACGCCGGTGAGGTCAAGGCTGTCCGCGGCGTCACATTCTCGCTGAGCGAGGGCGAAGTGCTCGCCATCGTCGGTGAGTCCGGCTGCGGCAAGAGCGTCACGGCGCAGACCATCATGAAGCTGAACCCCATGCCGCCCGCAAGAATTAAAGAGGGCAGCGTGCAGCTCGGCGAGCACGACATCGTAGCCGCGAACGAAAAAGAAATGCAGAAGATTCGCGGCAAGGAAGTTTCCATGATCTTCCAGGACCCGATGACCTGCCTGAACCCGACAAAGCCCGTCGGCAAGCAGATTGTCGAGGCCATTCAGCACCACCGTCATCTTTCCAAGGCAGAGGCGAAGGCGGAAGCCATTAAGTACCTCTCCCTTGTTAACATTCCGAACCCGGAAGAGCGTGCAAAGCAGTATCCGCACGAATTCTCCGGCGGCATGCGTCAGCGTGCCATGATCGCAATGGCACTTTCCTGCAACCCGAAGCTCCTCATTGCCGATGAGCCGACCACCGCACTGGACGTGACCATTCAGGCGCAGATTATGGACCTGCTCGCCGAGATCAAAGAGAAGACCAGCACCGCGATTATCCTCATCACGCACGACCTCGGCGTCGTGGCGTCCATGGCAGACCGCGTGGCGGTCATGTATGCAGGTAAGGTTGTAGAGACCGGCACCTGCGAGGATATTTTCTACCGCAATGCGCACCCGTACACGCAGGCATTATTAAAGAGCCTGCCGTCCGTGGATATGAACAAGACCCAGCGTCTTGTTTCCATCCCCGGCACACCGCCGGATTTGCTGAACCCGCCGAAGGGCTGCGGTTTCGGTGCCCGCTGCACACACTGCATGAAGATTTGTCATGAGGAGCAGCCGCCGGTATTCAAGGTGGGCGAGGGTCATGAGGCAGCATGCTGGCTGCTCCATCCCGATTGCCCGAGCGTAGCAGAAAGGGGTGAGCCGGATGAGCAGTAATGAAAAACTGATCGTTCTGGACGACGTATGCAAGCACTTTAAGGTTTCCGGCGGTATGCTGAAGGCCGTCGACCACATTTCTCTCGATATTTATAAGGGTGAAACGCTCGGCCTTGTCGGCGAGTCTGGCTGCGGCAAGTCCACGCTCGGCCGTGTGGCCATGGGCATTTATCCCGCAACGTCCGGCAAGCTCTACTATGCCGGCGAAGAGCTGAATCTGAAAAACGCCGCAACGCGTTTCAAGTATGCGAAAAAAGCGCAGATCATTTTCCAGGATCCGTACGCTTCTCTGGATCCGCGTATGACCGTTTCCTCCATCATTGAAGAAGGTATGGTCATCCACGGCATGTACGACGCAAAGCGCCGTCAGGAGCGCGTATACGAGCTCCTCGAGCTGGTCGGCCTGAACAAAGAGCACGCCAACCGCTTCCCGCATGAGTTCTCCGGCGGTCAGCGCCAGCGTATCGGCATTGCCCGTGCGCTCGCTATCGAGCCGGAATTCATCGTGTGCGATGAGCCGATCTCAGCACTGGACGTTTCCATCCAGTCCCAGATCATCAACCTGCTGCACGACCTGCAGCAGCAGCTCGGACTGACGTTCCTCTTCATTGCGCACGACCTCAACATCGTCAAGTACATCAGCGACCGTATCGCCGTTATGTACCTCGGCAATGTCGTTGAGCTCGCTTCTTCCGACGATCTGTACGCGCACACGCTGCATCCGTACTCCAAGGCTCTGCTTTCCGCAGTGCCGATTCCGGACCCGAGTGCAGAAGCGCAGAAGCACCGCCAGATTCTTTCCGGCGACGTGCCGAGTCCGATCAACACGCCGAAGGGCTGCAACTTTGCCGGCCGTTGCCCGGTCGCCTGCGACAAGTGCAGAGAGTCGAAGCCGCAGCTGCGTGAAATTCGTCCGGGTCATTTCTGCGCCTGCCATCTGGTAGAGCCGGAAATCTGATTGGATTTGTAAGTGAAAATCAAAGCTTCCGTTCACAGGTTTTCGTGAACGGGAGCTTTTGCTATAGGGTAAAACCCGGGAAATAAAATGCCCGCCGTGCAGAACGTTTTGGTTCCTGCATGGCGGGTATTTTGGTAAAAAATTGAAATCAGCCGTCAAATGTGCGGTCAAGCTCCGGACAGGAGACTTTTTCGTTTTGGAGCAGCTTTTGCGCAGCCGGGAAAAGCGTTTTCGCAAGCTCCAGTGCTTTACCGTACAGTTCGATAAGGTGCTCTGTGCACAGCTTGCAGCTTGGCACGTCCTGCGTGGTCATCATCATATCGGCAATGGCGTCGTGGTGGAACGTGATGTAAAGCCCGGTGTCAATGGCGCGGCGCAGCGCCTTGTTCGGCGTGAACAGCACACGGCCGTAGAATACCATGGAGGAGATGCTCTTTTCGGTCAATGCCACAGTAGCTTCCGGCGTGTAGAAGGGCGTGATCACGGCGGCGTTGCGCGTGTTCACTTCAAAATGACCGCACGGGTCAAAGTGCTGTGGGTCTTTGCCGTCTTTGAGTAACAAAGCGCGGTCGAAAGCGGTCTCCGTCGCCGCGTGCGTGACGTTGAATTCTTTCATCGCCGTGTGGATGTACGGGTGGCAGATAGAATCCAGCGTAAAGTGGCATAAAAGCCCGTAGAAATACGCGCGGGCAGCATCTTTGTCATGCGCAGACGCAATGACCTTCTGTGCGCGCTGTAAAAAGTAGCGCCCGGAGCGCTTGTGTGCCGCATAGCCGATGCGGTTCACCTTGTTCGGCAGAACGGGTCGATAGAAAAAGTAGATGTCCGGTCCGTGTAAGCCAATGTCAAAAAGCCCGCGGTGCGCGGTGCAAATGCTGCGGATGTCCTCCGGCAGCTGTTTTAAAACATCGCAGCCAAAGCGATAATGGGCATAAAAAGCAGGCATAACGGTAACTCCTTCCGTAAAGGGTTTCTATTTATATGTATCATAACCGTTTTTAAAGCGTTTTACAATGAAAATTTTTGTTCACGTGATTTTTTAACAGAAACTTAGCTGCACGGCTTGATAAAATCCACAAAATCGTTTATCATTATAACAAAGAGAATACACCGTAAACGGCATAGATCATGCAGAAAGGAAAAATAAAATGAGCAATCCGTATAAGATCGATTGGAACGAGTATGCCGCGCTGGCGCGGCAGGCCGTGGCGGAAGGCTGCGTGCTGCTGAAAAATGACGACAAGGCGCTGCCAATCCGAAAGGGTGAGCGCGTTTCCGCGTTCGGCAGAATTCAGTTCGACTATTATAAGAGCGGCACAGGCTCCGGCGGCGCAGTCAACACCCGCTACGTCACGAACATTCTGGACGCTTTAAAAGAAAACAAAGACATTTCCGTCAACGAGGAGCTGGAGCAGACCTACCGTGACTGGCTGAAGGACCATCCGTTTGAAAAGGGCATGGGCTGGGCACAGGAGCCGTGGTGCCAGGAGGAAATGCCCGTCACGAAAGAGCTCGCCGAACAGGCTGCTGCAAAGTCCGACATCGCCGTTGTCATCATCGGCCGCACCGCGGGTGAAGATAAGGACAACAGCGCCGCAGAGGGAAGCTATCTCTTGACGGCCGCCGAGCATCAGATGTTAAAAGAGGTTTGCGGCGCGTTCAAGCGTGTTGCGGTTCTGCTGAACGTCGGCAATATCATCGATATGAAGTGGGTGAAAGAATACGATCCCGCCGCTGTGCTGTACGTCTGGCAGGGCGGCCAAGAGGGCGGCGCAGGCGCTGCAGATATTCTCACAGGCACTGTCACGCCGTGCGGCAAGCTGAGCGACACCATCGCGCTTGACATCAGCGATTATCCGTCCACAGAGGGCTTCGGTGATCCCACACGGGTCATTTATAAAGAAGACATCTACGTCGGCTACCGCTACTTTGAGACGTTCGCAAAAGATTGTGTGCTGTATCCGTTCGGCTACGGTCTCAGCTACACGACCTTCACCCGCACGGTTGAAAGCTTCGATTTCGACGGCGAGACCGTCACAGAGAAAGTCACCGTGAAAAACACCGGCGACGTGCAGGGCAAAGAGGTCGTCACCGTCTTCGTTGAAGCACCGCAGGGCAAGCTCGGCAAGGCCGTAAGAAGCCTCGCCGCATTCGCAAAGACCGAAACCCTGCAGCCGGGCGAAAGCGAAACGCTTACGCTCACGTTCCCAATCGCAAATCTTGCGTCCTACGACGACAACGGCGTTACGGGACACAGATTCTGCTATGTGCTTGAAAGCGGCGCGTATAATGTCTACACGGGCGGCTGCGTGCGCGGCGCAAAGCTCTCCGGCAGCTTTGAAGTGAAAGAAGATACCGTTACCCGCACGTGTGTGCAGGCGTGCGCGCCGGTCACGAAGTTTGACCGCATGGTGAATCACAATAACACAATCGCATTCGAGCCCGCACCGCAGCGCGAATACGATATGGCGGCCCGCAGCGCGGCGGCATTAAAGCCTGCAAAGCCGTATACGGGCGACAAGGGCATCAAGCTCGGCGATGTATTCGACGGCAAAGCGGAGCTGGAAGACTTTGTAGCGCAGCTTTCCGACGAAGACCTCATCTGCCTTATGCGCGGCGAGGGCATGAACTCTCCGAAGGTCACAGCGGGCACCGCAGGCGCGTTCGGCGGCGTCACGGAAAACCTCGTCAACTTCGGTATTCCCACAGCTTGCTGTGCAGACGGCCCCTCCGGCATTCGTATGGACTGCGGCACCATCGCGTTCAGCCTGCCGAACGGCACCTTGCTCGCCTGCACCTTTAATGAGAAGCTGAATGAAGAGCTTTTCGCCATGCAAGGCAAAGAGCAACGCAAAAACCGCATCGATACACTTCTCGGCCCGGGTCTCAATATCCACCGCAGCCCCTTAAACGGCAGAAACTTCGAGTATTTCTCGGAGGACCCGCTGCTCACCGGCAAGCTCGCCGCCGCACAGCTGCGCGGTATGCGCCGCTTCGGTGTCACCGGCACCATCAAGCACTTTGCCTGCAACAACCAGGAGTTTAAGAGAACCGAGATCGATTCCGTCCTTTCCGAGCGCGCACTGCGTGAAATTTACCTGCGCGCGTTTGAAACGGCCGTAAAAGAGGGCGGCGCATACTCTGTCATGTCCACCTACGGTGGTCTGAACGGCATTTGGACGGCCAGCAACTTCGACCTGCTCACGACCATCTTGCGCGACGAGTGGGGCTTCATAGGTACCGTTATGACCGACTGGTGGGCAAAGGGCAACGATCGCGAGGGCGAAGAAGCCACCCGCGAGAACGTCGCTGCACAGGTGCGCGCGCAGAATGACCTCAACATGGTTAACGCGGACGCCGCCTCGAACAGCCAACACGATAATTTGGACGACGCCCTTGCAGACGGCAGACTGACGCGTGACGCGCTCGTGCGCTCTGCGATGAATATCTGCCGCACCGTGATGAACTCGCCTGTGATGGAGCGCAGCCTTGGCCGCATGAGCGATGAGGAGCGCGAAGCCGCAGAAGCGGAGAAGACGAGCGAAGATTACGTCGATTTCAACGGCGAGTATCAGTTCATCGATGGCGAAGCCCCGCTCGACATTTCCGCAGTCAATACGGAAAAAGGCGCTTCCACCATTCTCGGCATCCGCTATAAGAAAAACGGCCTCTATAAGTTTGTCATGCGCGTAAAAGCAAACGCCAATGAAGTGGCGCAGATTCCGATGTCTATCTTCATCGACGGCAACCTGCGCGGCATGGTTATGATCAACGGCACGAACGGCGAGGTCGTTACCGCGGAGCAGGACATCGGTGTGCTGTTCGGCGGCACGAATTATCTCAAGCTCTACTTCGGCCAGACCGGCATGGAGATCGAAGAGATTAAATTCGTCTGCACACAGGCGTTTTAAGTAAATTTATATGCAGAATTGCAGGATTATTCTCTAAAAGCAGGGAATGATCTTGCTTTTTGCATTTTTAAAGCCGTACACTTTCATTTTGGCGCAAAATTGCTTGCAATTTATTTTGTATACTATATAATAGGAATAAATACCGTATAAAATCAAAGGGAAAGGCAGTTGTTTACATTGAAAAAATATGATGAAAACCGTGCGTTCGCACTGCTCGATAAAATCGGCTTTACGCGCGTGGCCGGCTCCTCAGAAGAATTAAAAGCCGCGAAAATTCTGAAAGCGGAGTGCGAAAGCTTTGGTCTGTCCGCCGTGATTGAGCCGTTTGAGATCGAATCCGCCGAAGTGGAAGCGACATTCGAGATTCTGGAGCCGTACCGCAAGAGCTATACCGTGCGCGGTTACCAGTGCGCGGAAAGCACCGCCGCAGACGGTTTTACGGCGGATTTTGTCTACGTGGAAAATGCGCTCCCGGTTGACCTGTTGAACGTCAAGGGCAAGATTGTGCTCGTCAACGGCTTTCTGCGCGTGCCGCTGTATCGCAGCCTGATGGAAGCGGGCGCCGCAGCTGTCGTCACCATGGACGGCGATATTCACGATGACCTCGAGAATACCGATCTGCATCAACGCAAGCTGCGCAGTGCGCTGCGTGCGTTCGGCAATGCACCGGCGGTACAGCTGCGCACCGTGGACGCTATGGAGATCGTCAACAAGGGTGCATCCCGCGCAAAGGTTACTGTACAGAACAAGAACCTTACACTCACGTCGCACAATGTGATTGCGGAAATCAAAGGCACCGAGCATCCGGAGCAGATTATCTCCTTCGGCGCACATTATGACTCCGTTGAATTTTCCAAAGGCGTATACGATAACGGCGCAGGCTCCGTCATCAACATGGAAGCGGCGCGTTGGTTCGCGCAGCACCCGCCGAAGCGTACCGTAAAGTTCTGCTGGTACGGCAGTGAAGAGATCGGCCTCGAGGGCAGCAAGGCATTCGTGCGCGACCACAAGGATGAGCTGAAAGATCACGTCTTCATGATTAACGTTGACGTCGGTGCGCCGATCCTCGGCTATAACACGGCGGCTGTCACAGGCGAGGAATCCCTCGTACACTACACCGATTACATGCTCAAAATCAACGGCCTCTCCGCTGTGACGCGCCAGAGCATTTATTCTTCCGATTCCATCCCGTTTGCGGATAACGGCATTCCGGCAATCAACTTCTCCCGCGACGGTGCAAAAGGTGCGGCGTATATCCACAACCGTTTTGATACCATGGAGTTCCTTTCCGCAGAGGCACTCGGCAAAACGCTGGAGATTGTGCTCACGTATGCCGATACGCTGATCAATGCGGCGGTGTTCCCGGTGGAAAAGAAGATTCCGGACAACATCAAGGAAGACATTGACAAGTATCTTTATAAGAAGGAGCTTGCCGAGGCGGAGGCAAAATGAGCGAAGTCAAGCGATATACCTTACCCGAAGTTCCGCACCTTGTGCACGGGCGCACAAACGGCTCGTTAACGCCGCTCACGCTGTTCTGGACGGCGGCGGGCTTAGAGCTTAATGTGCGCGGCAGCGAGCTGTGGGTGGAATTTACGGCGGATTGGGACATCCACGAGCCGTGGTACAGCTTTATGGTGAATGGCGAGTTCTTCTCCCGCCGCATGGCGCAAAAGGGCACGGAGCGCGTGTGCGTGTTCCGCGGCATGGACCCCGAAAAGGTCAAGAACGTGCGCATCTTTAAAGATACGCAGGCCATGAACGCCGACCCGGAGAGTGTTTTGCAGATTAACGCCATCGAAACAGACGGCGAATTCCTGCCCGTGCCGGAGCGCAATTTAAAGATCGAATTCATCGGCGACAGTATCACGAGCGGCGAGGGCGACATCGGCGCGAAAGCGGAAACAGACTGGATTTCCATGTTCTTCAGTGCGGAGAATAACTACGCTGTCATGGTGTCCCGTGCTTTAAACGCCGATATCCGTGTCTCATCGCAGAGTGGCTGGGGCGTGTGCTGTGGCTGGAACAACGACCCAAACAGTGCCATTCCGCCCATCTACGGGCAGCTTTGCGGCCTTTTGAGCGGCGAAAAAAACATTGCCCTCGGCGCGAAAGAGCCGTATGATTTCACAAAATGGCAGCCGAATTACGTCTTCATCAACCTCGGTACAAACGACTGCGGCGCGTTTTCACAGCCTGCCTGGACAGATGAAACAACCGGCGAGACGTTTCAGAACCGCCGCACGGAAGACGGTAAGCTGAACCCCGAAGACGAAGCGCGTTTTGCGCACGGCGCGACCGCGTTTTTAAAGCAATTGCGTGGGTATTACCCCAACGCCCGTCTTGTGTGGATCTACGGTATGCTCGGCTTGGAGCTTGCCCCGGCGCTGCAAAAGGCCATAGACGATTACAAAGCAGAAACGGGCGACACGAACGCGGAATTTCTGTCGCTGACGGATGACCTCAAAAATCGCGGCTGCCGTGACCACCCCGGTGTGGGCGCACACCGCACCGCGGCAAACGAGCTTATCGCTTATATAAAGAAACAGAACGCATGAGATAAAGCATCACGGTCGGCCCTAAAAAGCTGCCCGTGATGTTCTATTATATATAAGAAGCAAATCAAAAACGTGCGCGGCACGGAAACAAAACTCTATGCAAAACGCGGGTTATGTAAACTTAACATGTGTATTCTATACATCGGTTGACGATAATTTTTTCTGCGGACACGGTGAGACGCATTTCGACACAAAATCGGCCCGATTGAAACGAACATCCCGCTTTCCAAAGCCGCAAATGCGATTTTTTCGGAGAGCTGCCCAAAATACCGCACGCTTTTTATGAAATATACCTGCCTTTTGACCGCGGTTTTTTGAAAATTTCTGCTGTAAAGGAAAAGTGCCGCACAGCACATGGAATGTATCAAATTCGGAACAATATACGGTATAAAACGGGAAAACGCAGAAAGTTCGCGAAATTCATCGAAATGAATATGCAAGAATATACAATATTAAGGTATAAGAAAATTTGTTCGATGTTTTTGCCTTTGCAAAATTTTTGCAAATTGCACAGAGCGCCGCAAAAAAGTTCCGTAAAAAAGGCAAATAATCGCTTTCAAAAATATCAAATGAGTTGTTATGTAAATTAAAACACCATGCGTAACTCAGCATATTGCACAAAAATAGCCTTTCAAAAAACTTGACAGACCATCATTTTCACATTATACTCTCAAATGACTTTTGGAAAGGGCATTTTGCACCCGTATTTCAAAGGTCAGGAAAGGTAGTGGACGCAAAGCAAGAGGGCGGGGTGGCCGCCGAAGCTTTGCCAAATCGAAGCGCAAAACGCTTCACAGTTTTTTGAAAGGAGCAAGAGCTATGCGGCATGTTAGAAAACAGCAAAAGAGCCTGATGCCGAAGATCCTTCTGATCGTCGTTCTGGTTGCAGCGCTCAGCATCTCTTCCGTTGTTACGGTTATGGCAAATACCGCCGATATCACCGTATATGACGGCTCCGAAACATACAGATTCAGTATGATCGGTCAGAACCCGCAGGATATTCTTTCCCGCGCACAGACCGAGGGCATGGCGCCCGTTTCGGATATCGATACCTACGACTTCTCCCCGGAGAACGGCACGCTCACCGTGCAGCGCTTTGTGCGCGTTTCCGTCAAGGAGGATAACGCCTCCCAGATGATTTTAGCCCCGAAAGGCAAAACGCTTTCCGACGTGTTTGCGGAAAACGAGATTACGCTCGGCGCAAGAGATACGGCAGATGCCGATCTCACCGCCGCGCTTACGGCAGACATCGCCGTGCAGATCACCCGTGCAAAGCGTGTGTTTGTTTCGGCAGACGGCAAGCGCCGCATGGAAGACCTCAACGAGGGCACCGTAGAAGACGCGCTGAAAGCCGCCGGCATCACGCTCGGCGAAAACGACACCGTCACACCGGCCATGGATACCGCACTTACAAACGGTATGCGCATCCGCGTGCAGCGTTACCTTGACCTCACCGTTACGGCAGACGGCAAAACGACCGAGAAGAGCGTTGCCGCTGAAAATTACAGTGATGCCGTAGAAGCCATGGGCATTACGCTCGGCGAGAACGACCGCATTCTGGTCGCGACCGCAGAGGGTGAAAAGCAGGTGAAGGCAGAGGATAACGTATCGAGCGGCGATGTGATCCGCGTTGTGCGCATCCGCACCGAAGAGGTTATCGAGAACGAAGCTGTTGCGTACAGCACGGTATACGAAGATACCGAAGAGCTCTATGAGGGCGAAACGGAGACGAAGACCGAGGGCGTGGAAGGCAAAGCCAAAGTTACCTACACGGTCACGTATGCGGACGGCGAGGAAGAAAGCCGCGTCGCCAAGACGAAAGAAGTTTTAAAGGAAGCGAAGAGCGCGGTCGTGCTGCGCGGTACAAAAGAGAAGCAGAACGTCTTCACAGATGCTTCCGGCGCACCGTCCTCCTTTGAGTATAGCCTTACGGGTTCCTGCACTGCGTACTATGCACCGGCAGGCGCCGTCACATCCATCGGCGCTACACCGCAGGTCGGTTATGTCGCCGTAGACCCAAACCGCATCCCGTACGGTTCGCTGCTGTACATCACCGCGGTGGACGGCTCGTGGACATATGGCTACTGCTACGCCATGGACACCGGCGGAGCGGCCATGTGCGGCGACATCGTGGCAGACCTTTACTACGATACGCTGGAAGACTGCACCGCATTCGGCAGACGCGATATGATCGTCTACGTTGTGCGCGCAGGCTGGTAAATAAAGTTACCCCCCTTGATAACAAGAGACATGTTATCAAGGGGGGTTAAATAATATTTCAAAAATATTAATGAACTGTTGACAATAATGGATAGGATACAACAGGTCCGGTGCGGTATAGATATGGATCGGAAGTGAAGATAACCCGTA
>OGQH01001868.1_pt1 | contig 16657 bp, 11 predicted proteins | sample 1553181 | NCBI WGS metagenome assembly OGQH01 (sample SAMEA2579946, study PRJEB22360) | human gut metagenome | biome: human gut; feature: human-associated habitat; material: faeces | place: Denmark | collected 2008/2010 | reverse complement strand
AGATCAGCATGTTGTTTCACCTGTTTTTTAAATTCGCCTTCATCCACCAGCGAAGCCAAGGAATGGGAATAAGTTTCGGCCAATATTTCGACACATCCGGTAGCCACCAATTCTTTAAAACTATCGATAACCTCAGGGGCATATTCACGGAATTGTTCGATAGCCATTCCGGAGATAGAAAAGCTCACTTTAAAATTCTTTCCGTATTTCCGAATCAGCTCCAGCATCGTCCGGTTGGCCGGTAAATAGCAACGGTCGGCCACTTTACGGGTAATCGTACGATTGGCAAAATCGTCGTAATAATCGCTATTCTTGCCTATATCGAAAAAATGATATTTTCTTAAACGTATCGGTTGATGCACCTGGAAATACAAACACAACGTTTTCTTATCCATAGTAGTCATATTTTAATTGTTATTGTTTTATCTTTTTAATTCTTCGTAAATCGTTTTTAAGAGATACGCTGCATTTTCCCATTTTAAAGTATTCACCTCATTCAAGCCGTATTTAGCTGCAAATTCAGCTAATGCCGGATACGCCAGCAAAGCATAGATAGCATCCGCCAAGGCATCGACATCCCAAAAATCAACCTTGATCGCATGTTTCAACACTTCGGCCACTCCCGATTGTTTAGAGATAATCGTAGGTACCCCCGAGCGCATCGCTTCCAGCGGAGAAATCCCGAAAGGTTCGGATACAGAAGGCATCACGTAGACATCACTGTGGGCAAACATCTTTTGCACATCCTGGCCACGTAAAAAACCTGTAAAATGAAATTTCGTTGCAATCTTCAGTTTAGCCACCCTTCGGATCGAGCGGTTCATCATATCCCCGCTGCCTGCCATGACAAAACGTACATTCGGATAACGTTTCAGCACTTTATTCGCTGCCTCGATAAAATATTCGGGTCCTTTCTGATAAGTAATCCGTCCCAGGAAGGTCACGACCTTTTCTTTTACCCCTCTCTCGACTTCCATTTCGGAATACGACTGAAAATCAACGGCATTATGTACCGTCACCACTTTATCCGGATTAATCCCATAGCGGGTAATGACGATATTCCGGGTTAGATTACTGACGGTCACCACCCGATCGGCTTCCAGCATCCCCTGCCGTTCCAGGTTATAGACCGTTTGGTTCACATTCTCACCACTACGATCGAATTCAGTGGCATGTACGTGTACCACCAGAGGTTTACCGGACACTCTTTTAGCAGCGATACCCGCAGCATAGGTCAACCAGTCGTGAGCATGGATCACATCGAACTGTTGTTGTCTTGCAATCGTAGCAGCAACCAGAGCATAACGAGCCACTTCTTCCATCAGATTAGCCCCGTATTTACCGGAAAATTGATATTTGTTCTTAAATTCAATCCGATTTTCTTCGCTTCCTTCCAGAACACTCTTATTCACTTCCCGGGTAAATGTCTCGGGATCCATATACGGCATCAGATTAGAGCCTACCTCCATAAAATCGATATTTTTCCAATATTCTTCCACATCATGGTATTGGTACAAAGACTCCACATCACTGGCGTTAATAATTTTGGCAGCACTCTGATCTTCATCACCGCTCGCTTTCGGCATGACGAAGAGCACTTCAACTCCTTGTTTAGCCAATCCCCGGGTCAATCCCAGACATGCAGTTCCCAATCCTCCGGCAATATGAGGTGGAAACTCCCAGCCAAACATCAATACTCTAGTTTTCATATAATTATAATTAATTTTTTTTGCAATCGTGCGAAACCTTCCTTCCCCTTATCGTGTTTCCCTATCCGAAGTTTTCCACTTCATTCCTCTCGTCTGCCTCTTCCCCATCTATCATCTGTCATCTATCATCTTTACAAAATTTCTCCAGCAAAGCCATACTTCTCAGAATCTCCCCCACACTCCAGGCTTGCGATATACACCCATTCGGAGTATAAGGAGGATTTCCGTCATAAATTTCCCCGATAGAACAAACCCCATACACAGTCATATCTTCTTCGAAATTGGCCAATAATTCGCGGGCTGTTTTCGCAAATTTTTTCCCATAAAGCCGGAAATTAGCTTCGATATAAGGTCCGAGCAGCCAAGGCCAAACCGTTCCCTGATGGTAAGCTCTGTCCCGGGTTGCCTGATCTCCTTCGTAGGTGCCTTCATAGGCCGGATTCTTAGGTGCCAGTGTCCGTAAGCCTTTCGGTGTCAGTAATTCGTTCTTCACGACATCGAGCACGCCATGTATCATCTCGTCCGACAACGGACTATATTCGAGCGAACAGGCGATGACTTGGTTCGGACGTACAAAAACATTCTGTCCGCCTCCATTGACAAAATCGGCCAAATAGCCTTTTTCTTCATTCCAGAATACTTTCAGGAAGCTTTCTTTTACTTTGTCAGGCATATCTTTCCACTCTTTCACGAACTTATTATCTCCGGCCTGCCCGGCCAGTTTCAGGGTATAGCAAATAGCATTATACCAAAGAGCATTGATTTCCACCTGATAGCCTCCGCGTGGAGTAACCGGTACGCCATTGACAATGGCATCCATCCAGGTCAGTGCTTTTCCCGGTTCGTCGGCCCAGATCAGACCGTTATCCACCATCTTCACATATTCGTTGATTCCATCCCGGTAAGCTTTCAAAACGGCCTTCATCTTCGCCCCGTAGCTCTTCCAGACAGCAGCATCGTCCTGAACGGCTTCTCCATACTCCTGAACGGCTTTAAAAAACCACATCGGAGCATCGACCGAATTGTAGGAAGCATTTTTATCTTTACCGATATTCGGGAACAAACCGTTATTCAGCTGACGGATCATCGTGTCGAGAACTTCTTTACAAGTCCTGACATCATTCGCCGCAGCCAGGGTCACTCCCGGCAAAGCAATAAAGGTATCCCTTCCCCATCTTCCGAACCAGGGGTATCCTGCCATGATCTCGGTTTCTTTTCCTCTTCTCACGATAAACTGGGAAGCCGAATATTTCAGACAACTCACAAAGCTATTACGGGGAGCCCTGTTATCCAACAATTTCTGGAATTTGGTTTTCAACCGTCCGGTAGACACCGCATCGACAGAAGCAGAAAAAATCACACTTTCCCCTTTCTTTATCGGAAATTCGAAATACCCCGGTACGAACAAATCTTCCCTGAAATCATATCCCCGGTTTTGTTCTTCTATGTATTCGATGTTATAATACCAGTCGGGAGTAGCGATAAACTCGTTCTTCTTGCTGATTTGCATATTCAGGTATGGAAAACCATTATACAATTTGGAGCGGATCCCGTTTTCAACTTCCTGATATTTGGTATTGACCATCATATTCGCTTTCGACAAGCGATGGATATTCCGGTAAGCCAGGAACGGTTTCAATCTCAACGTCGTATCGGAATGGGCATCCAGCAAAGTATAACGGATCAGGACCTGAGGTTCGTTGTGTACCAGAATAATCTCTTTTTTGAGCTGTACGCCTCCCACCCGGTAAGTCAGGGTAAATACCGGTTCATACTCGAAATCGACAATATATTTATGTCCCCGGGGTTCATAATTACCCGGATACTTATGGATACCCAAATTAAACTCACGTCCATGCTGGATGACCGTCTCGTCCAGGTTCGACAACAACACATGATTCTCCCCATCGAATTCTTCTATAGGCAATATCAGTAATCCGTGGTACTTCCGGGTATTATATCCGATAATAGTAGAAGACATATATCCTCCTGCCCGGTTTGTCGCCAACACTTCCCGCTTCAGTGAATATTCCAGATTCACCAATTCATCCTTATTAAATTTCAAATAAGCCATAATAACGTCTTTATATCTATTTTATTTTTTCATTTTAAGGTTTTCCTCCTGCAATTGCAGGACAACAGCCGTACGGGAAGGAATATAGAGACTCAACCAGTTTCGTCCTTCCCGGTAAAGGGTAAAATGTTCCAGCCCGTCATCGATCCGGTTAAAACCGGAGAACAACTGATTGTCGGTATCCAATACCGGCAAATATTTTCCCGCTTCCACCTCGAACCGATAGTCGGAGAATGAACTTTGGGGATTAAAATTAAAAACAAACAGATAAGCGCCTCTCCGGAAAACCAATATCTGTCTCTCATTATCTCTTACGACAGGCAGTGGGATAGGTTTAAAAAAGCCGTCTTTCTTTGCTAAAGAAATCATCGCTTTATCGAATTCGTTCAGAAAACGGAAACGCAAATCCTTGTCGTCTACCAGACTCCACAGCCGGCGGGCATGTTCGTAGCTCCAATTATTTCCTTCCCGTGGAAAATCGATCCATTCGGGATGGCCGAATTCATTCCCCATAAAATTCAGGTATCCGTCGCCGGCAGTGGCTATCGTCATCAGCCGGATCATTTTATGGAGCGCCATGCCCCGGTCGACCCGAAGGCTATGGTCGAAAACACTCATCGAAGTATAGATATCCTTGTCGACCAAACGGAAAAAAATGGTTTTATCCCCTACCATAGCCTGATCGTGACTTTCGGCATAACTGATGGTATGCTCTTCCGGACGTTTGTTGGTCAGTTCGTAAAACATATCCCCGACATGCCACTCCTCATCTTTTTTATCTTCGATCAATTTGATCCAATAATCCGGTACTCCCATGCTCATACGAAAATCGAAACCTAATCCTCCCTCGCCGACAGGCATCGCTAAACCCGGCATACCGCTCATATCTTCGGCAATCGTGATCACTTCCGGATTCACCTCATGGATCAACTTATTGGCTAAAGTCAGATAGGTAATCGCATCTTCATCCTGATTACCGTCGTAATAAAATTTGTATTCCGTAAAATCACGCCCTAAACCATGATCCCAATACAGCATACTGGTGATCCCATCGAAACGGAAGCCATCGAAATGAAATTCTTCCAGCCAATATTTACAATTCGACAACAAAAAACCGATCACTTCATTTTTTCCATAATCGAAGCAACGGGAATTCCACAATCGATGTTCACCCCGTTCACCAGGATAAAAATACTGGTTATAATCTCCGGCAAAACAACTCAATCCTTCGGCTTCATTCTTGACTGCATGAGAATGCACAAGATCCATGATCACACCGATACCGTATCCATGTGCCTCATCGATCAGACGTTTCAGGTCGTCGGGTGTTCCGAATCGGGAACTGACCGCATAAAAATTCGATACCTGATAGCCGAAAGAACCATAATAGGGATGTTCCTGAATCCCCATCAGCTGAATCATATTGTATCCCAGATCTACAATCCGGGGCAATACATAAGCCCGGAATTCATTAAACGTAGACACCCGGCGATTCTCCATGCTCATACCGATATGAGCTTCGTAGATCAAAGGATGCTCCCTTCTTCCTACGCCGGAATAACGCCACCGGTAGACTTGTTCGGGTTGCCAGACCTGCGCTGAAAAAATTTTAGTCAGATCGTCCTGTACAACCCGGTTTACATACCCGGGAATCCGTTCACCTCCTCCTTCGGGCCACTCTACCCAGAACTTGTAATCCATCCCATGCCAGAGGGCTTCTTCGGGTAATTCCAATTCCCAAACCCCTCCCTCCAGCCGGTGGAAGCTAAAATTCTCCCTTCGTTGCCAGTCATTCGATTCTCCGATCAGATAAATCGCCGTAGCATGAGGAGCCCATTCCCGGAATACCCAACCTTTTCCAGGAAGCCGGTGCAAACCAAAATAAAGATGATTATTAAAAATATCGGCGAGTTTCTTTTTCCGGTTGGTAAATTCCAGCTCTTTCAGCACACTGCGTTCATGGCGACGCCGGATAACAGGAAGAAAAGGTTCCAGCAAAGGATCGTTGACTGTGATATCAAATTTCATTTCATACCGTTTAAAATATTCCCCCGGTAAAATATTCACACCTATTCATCCATCACTTAATACTATCGCACCTCCACTCCACACATTCTATTCATTAACTTCCTTTCACATCTCTGAAAATCTTGACGAAAGTTTACGATAAAATATTATTATTTCAGCTATTTTACCGGATACAAACAAACATTATACGCTCTATCAGCGGAAATGTTCCGGTTAACGGAGGAAAAAAGCAATTATTTTTTCCGGTTCCGAAAAGAAATCCTCGATCAGACGTAGCTATGTTCAGTTCAATTCAGCATTCGAAAGATAGCAAGGAATCCGCATATTCACAAATTTTTATCAATATTTTAACGACAAAAATTTGCAAATTACACACTTGTTACTTTTAGATGACAATTTTTACACACTTCTGCTAAATTATTACGACAAATTGAGGAAAAATATACCAAACAGAGAAGTCAAAAAATATTTTACTATTTTTGCCTGTGCTCATTAAGCACATCTATTATGAATCCTTTTTTATTAACGACAGCTTATTTTCCACCGATAGCTTACTTCTCTTGTCTTAAAAAAGCAGAAGTAACGTATATCGAGCAATATGAAAACTTCGGAAAACAGAGTTACCGTAACCGTTGTGAAATCATGACCGCAAACGGCGTGATCGCATTGACCGTCCCGGTAGCCAAAGCCAACAGCAAAACCCTGATAAAAGACCTGAAAATCGTGTATCCGACTCCCTGGCAAAAATTACACTTCCGGGGTATCGAATCGGCTTACAAAAATTCTCCTTATTACGAATATTATATCGACGATTTAATGCCTTTTTTTGAAAAGCAGGAGACTTATCTTTTCGACCATAACCTGGCCATCTTAACGACTATACTGGATTTTCTGAAACTGAAACGGGACATCCGGCTTACAACGGATTATATCGCGATCGGGGATATCAATTACAGGGATCTGCGTAATGCTATCCACCCCAAAGTTTCCCATAGACAACCCGGTTGTGATTATATCCCGAAACCTTACCGCCAGACTTTCAGCGACCGTTTTCCATTTACCCCGAATCTGAGTATTCTGGATCTGCTTTTTTGTTGCGGACCGGAAGCGGGAGAAATGATTTGAAAAAAAAGAGTTGTAAGAGTTACAGAGTTAAAAGAGTTACAGAGTTAAAAGAGTTACAGAGTTACAGAGTTACAGAGTTACAGAGTTACAGAGTTACAGAGTTAAAAGAGTTACAGAGTTAGAAGAGTTGTATGAGTTAAAAGGGTTCGACTTTATGGCCTTTTAATCGTTCAGGATTCGTTTGATGACTTTCAGGTTATGGGTATAACGTTTCAAGTCTTCGTTGAAAATTCCCTGATGGTCGATTTTGTCCACCCGTACCCTCCCGGAAGCATGGATGATCCGGTTTTGTTCCCAAATAATTCCGACATGAGTGATCGCTCCGGTCTCGTCTCCGAAGAAAGCCAGGTCACCGGGCATCGCTTCTTCGAGGAAGGAATAATTCTGTCCGAGCGTCACCTGCTGCGAAGCATCCCGCGGCAAATCGATTCCCGCCATCCGGTAAACAATCTGGGAAAGCCCCGAACAATCGATCCCATAGGGTGATCGTCCTCCCCAAAGATAAGGCGTATTGTAATACATCAAGGCATAACCGATAATCAGATCCCTCAGACTATCGATGCCGACATCTTTCATTTTACTGACCAAAGTATAGGTATCTCCTCCGATCTGCATCTTCTTGGTCGTGGCATCGAAAAAAGGAAATACACTACCCGAAACCACCAATTTATTCCCGTAATCACCGTCTTTCACGACTATATTAAACACTTCCGTAGCCAATACAGATACCTCGGCTTTGTATTTACCGATAAATTCTTCGGTGACTTCAAGATACATTTTCCGATCGATCCACCCCTCGTAACGATCATGCAACATCCTGACATATACCCATTTCTCATCCACCTCCAGTATTTCAAATACCTCACCGAAAAGAATCTGAGAAACCATCTCACTCCGTTCCGATTTTTCACTCCGCATGGGAACTATACTCAAATCTGCTATACCGTAAGACATAGGAATACTGAATTAATATACGATTGTGCAAATTTACAAAATAAGTATCAATAACTGGGCTGTTAAAACGCGTAAAAACATCGTTAAAGGATAAACGGTAGCATATCCCACTGCCGGCATATCATTTCCGGCAACACCATTCGAATAAGCCAATGCAGGCGGATCGGTGGTACTCCCGGCAATCAATCCCATCAAAGTGAAGTAGTTTATCTTATAACACCAACGGGCAATACTGCCGACTATCATCAGAGGCACGAAGGTAATGATAAACCCATATCCGATCCATGCAAAACCACCTTGATTCACCACCGTATCCACAAATCCGACCCCTGCATCCAAACCGACACAGGCCAGAAACAAAGAGATACCGATTTCGCGCAACATCAGGTTGGCACTCATCGTCGTATAAGTAACCAATTTATAATGGGGTCCGAACTTACTGATCAAAATAGCGGTAATCAAAGGTCCTCCTGCCAATCCCAATTTCACCGGTTGCGGAATTCCCGGAAAAGTAAAAGGTATACTCCCTAACAAAATACCCAAAGCGATCCCCAGAAAAATAGGTACCAGATTGGGTTCCCGCAACCTCCGGAGTGAATTACCCAATATTTTCTCTACACTTTTCACACTATCTTCCGTTCCGACAACCGTAACCCGGTCACCGATCTGCAATTCCAACCCCGGACTAGCCACCAAATCCACTCCGGCCCGGTTTACCCGGGTGATATTGACACCGAATCCTCCGCGTAAATGAAGTTGAGCCAGCATTTTTCCATTGATTTCCGAACGGGTAATCATGATACGTTTCGAAACCAACTTGGAATCCAGCTTCTCCCACTCAGAACGATGCATCTCTATTTTTTCACCGATAAAAGCGATTATCGCATCCATATCTTGCTTGGCAGCAATGATAAATAATTTATCTCCGGCCTGTAGATGTGTGCGTGAATAAGCGATCTCCAAATCATTATTCTCGTGCAACACCCTGGAAATCACAAATTTCTTATCGATCAACGTAGCGACGGCCTCCACTTCTTTACCGAACAGAGCCGGATTTTTCACCCGGACGGAAACATGGGTCGCCCGTGCTTCCTTTTCTTCCAGCTGACTTTGGGCAGATTCAGTCTCTTTATCGAAAGAAATCCGGAAAATATAACGAATCAGGATGAGTGCTGCGATAATCCCCACCACACCCAAAGGATAAGCCACTGCATAGCCCATAGCGATTTCGGTACCTTCCTTACCGGTCATATCGAAATAAGCCTGTTGCGCAGCCCCCAGGCCCGGCGTATTCGTCACCGCCCCGGAGAGAATACCCACCATCGTAGTGACGGGCAAACCGGTCACGACATATAAAACACAGGTAATTGCAACACCCAGTACAATCACCAATACCGCTAGTAAATTCAGGGTAAGCCCGCCTTTTTTAAAAGAAGCGAAGAAACCGGGTCCTACCTGTAAACCAACTGAATAAACAAACAAAATCAGTCCGAATTCTTTCAGGAAGTGCAAAGCATGCGCATCCATCCGCATTCCCCAATGGCTGAAAATAATACCGACGAACAGAATCCAGGTAATTCCTAAAGAAACACCTGCTATTTTTACTTTTCCCAGATATATCCCGATAAAGATAACGATAGCTACCAATAAAATCGAATGCCCGATTCCCGATCCGAAAAATAAAGTATGTATCCACTCCATATACAAATCATCTTAAATTTCTAAGAGCCTACAAAAATAGAAAATAATCTGCAAAATTTCTTCTTTGCAACTAAACACATCTTTTTTCGTTTAATATTTTGCAATCGACAATGCTTAAAGTAATCGGTATGACAAACGACTTATTATATTTGCTTTTACGGGCTTCCATCAATGCCTCGCTCAGTGACCGGGATGCTTTTATCGAAAAGGTATCCAAAATTATCGAACAACAGACTCATAAAGATCCGGAAGCAGCCCGTCGGCTCAGTGATCATATAGCAGGAGCTATGGAAGGGCTGAACAGCACTTTATTATTGCGTCAGTTATTCACTCCCCGCCGGGATAAAAAGCTTACTCAAACTCTCGATCAACTCACAACAGCTGTAGAAAAGCTGAATGCTTTACTGGAAGATGCTTCGTTTCCTCCCCAACCTTCTAAACCCGAAGAGCAATGAGAATTACAGATGTATACGTAGGGTATCTGAAGATCACCAGAATCATTCAAATCGGTAGTATTCTGGTCAAACACGGTTTTAAGGAAATGATTTCCCATACTTTTCTGGGGCGTCGTATCCGAAAGCGCCGTATCCGCCAACATAAACCAGTATATACCACCCAGGAACGGCTGCGGCTGACCATAGAGGATCTGGGACCAACTTATATCAAATTCGGTCAGATCCTGGCCGACCGGCCGGATATACTCTCCGAACGGTTCAGAAAAGAATTGAAGAAATTACAGACCAATGCCCTCCCTTTCGACGACCATCTGGCGATCCGCCTGATTGAAGATGAATTAGGGGCCGAAATCAAGGATGTTTTTTCAGAATTCAATCCACATTGTATCGCTTCGGCTTCTATCGGCCAGGTGTACACCGGACGTCTGAAAAACGGGAAAGACGTCGTGATCAAAATCCGCCGCCCGAATATCGACCAGAAAATCAAACTAGACTTATACCTCATGCGCTATCTGGCCAAGAAATTAGCCCTGGAATACCCCGAAATGGCTGCCATCAATATCGTAGGAGTCGTCGACGAGTTCGGCGAAAGCATATTCAAGGAATTGAATTATTATAACGAAGCCACGAACATCCTGCGTTTCCGGGATATATTCAAAGACAATCCCCGGATCTACATTCCCCATGTCGACATGAAACATACGACCCACCGGATGCTCATTATGGAACGGATCTTCGGTATGTCGCCGGACGATCCGCTTCAGCTGAAGGCTGCCGGACTCGATCCGGTACAAATAGCCCTCAACGGAGCGGAAGCCTTGCTGATCATGGTCTTCAAGGAAGGTTTTTTCCATGCCGACCCTCATGCGGGTAATTTATTCATCCTGCCGGGCAATCGGATCGCCTTTATCGACTTCGGGATGGTCGGAGCTCTCCGTCCCCGGGAAATGGATTTTCTGGCCAACCTTTCCATCGGTTTCGCCCGCCGGGATCCTATCGGCCTGGCCGACTCCATGATCCGGCTTTGTGATCAACGTTTTTTCGACCAACGGGACGATTTGATTTTCAGCCTGCAACAAATGATTAAACGCTTCTCCCAACTCCCGATCGAGAAATTCAATTACGCCAAGATGATCCAGGATTGTATCGACCTGATCACCAAATACGGACTTTGTCTGCCTACCGGTATTTTTATGCTGGCCAAAGCGTTGGCCACAATCCAGAAAGTGGCCGAACGTCTGGACCCGGACATCCCCTTTGCCAAGCTCATCATCCCTTACGCCAAAGAGGTTGTCATGACTCAATTTTCTCCGCGAAAGATGGCCGCCTCGCTTTTCCAAACCTTAAAAGGATATGCCACCCTCCTGCAAACCGCTCCGGGAGATATCAGCGAGATATTATACAAACTCAAACAAGGCGAAATCAAACACGAGTTACAAATCACGGATGTTCCTGAATTCCGGAAAATGCTCCGGAACGGAGCCTCACGGCTCGCTTATGCGATACTTCTGGTCGGCCTGTTTATCGGAGCGATCGGAATACTCGATAAACGCCCCGACCTGAAATACGGCCATTTTCTACTCTTTGTATCCTCTTTTTTAATTTTCATCGTTATGCTAAAATGGATACTCCGGAAAAAAAGGGATTAGAAGGGAAAGATTGGAGATTAGGGATTAATTTCATTATCTTTGAATCGTTTTATCTTTAATTCTAATTTTTATCATGATTCGAGGTTTTGGAAGCGATAATTTTTCAGGCGTATTACCGGAAGTATTCAAAGCACTGGAAGAGGCAGGCTATACACCGAAGATTGTAAGACCGAATCTGTAAGAATTAAAATTGCAGAGAAAATTCTGAAAAAAAGAAAAATAAAAATCAGAGGAGATCCGAAAAAGAATTTCCTCTGATTTTTCGTCTATAACGGTACAGGGGCAAACATACTCAGCCTATCTGCTTTCACCCATTCCTATAACGCCGTTATATGTGCCGAGACCGCCCATATCAATGTGGACGAATGCGGAGCGATCGAGAAACAATCGGGCTGTAAACTACTGACCGTCCCAACTTTCGACGGGAAACTGACAACCGGTCTTATCCAAAACCACATGCACGGTTTCGGAGAACAACATCACTCACAACCTAAAATGATTTCCCTGACTCAATGTACCGAATTAGGGACGGTTTATACTCCTGCCGAATTAAAAGAAATTTGCGATTATGCCCATGCCCATCGGATGTATGTACACATGGACGGAGCACGTCTTTCGAATGCCGTCGCCTATCTGGGATGTGATCCCCGCGACATCACCTCCCGGGTCGGTATCGATGTATTGAGTTTCGGAGGTACTAAAAACGGGATGATGTTTGGAGAAGCTGTCGTCTTTTTCAACCCGGAAGTCGCCAAAGAGGTACAATATATCCGTAAGCAACTGATGCAACTTCACTCGAAGACCCGTTTCATCGCCGCCCAATTTTCGGCAGTCCTGAAACACGACCTTTGGCTAAAGACCGCCGGACATGCCAACCGGATGGCCCGGATGTTAGCCAACGAAGCGGCTAAAATCCCGGGAATCCGCATCACTCAAGAGGTGCAAGGCAATGAAGTATTCGCTATCATCCCCCGCGATAAAATAACCAAATTACAGTCGGAATGCTTCTTTTACATTTGGGATGAAAATGCCTCGGAAGTACGTTGGGTCTGCTCCTTCGACACGACAGAAAGTGATATTATCGAATTCGTCAATTTACTCAGAGCAGAAATCTGTTGAAAGGATGCCACATCAATTGATTCAAACAGAAGACGGTAGTATAACCTTATATGTTCCTGAACTGAATGAACATTATCATTCGGTACACGGAGCGATTCAGGAATCTATTCATATTTTTATCCGGGCCGGACTGGATTTTTATCTGACCTCCCCGGAACATCGGCCGCCCACCGAAGTCCCGTTGTCTATTCTGGAAGCCGGTTTCGGAACCGGGCTGAATGCTTATTTAAGCTTATTGCGGAGCGAAGAACTCCAGCTCCCGCTCGATTATCACAGTGTGGAAAAATATCCGTTACCGCCCGAAGAAGTAAATCGTCTTCATTATCCGGATCAACTTCCCGCTGCCGATCCCGGATCATTCGCCATGCTGCACGACGCCCCCTGGGATTGCGGAGAGCAGATTACCCCTTTATTTCATTTACACAAATACCGGACAGATTTCCGGTCTATACAATTTCAGGCCCGATTCGATATCGTCTATTTCGATGCCTTCAACCCGGAAGTGCAACCCCATCTCTGGACTCCGGAAGTATTCAGCCGGTTCGCCCAAGCATTGAAACCGGGAGGAATCCTGGTGACTTATTGTGTCAAGGGGATAGTCAAGCAAGCCTTACGCGAAGTCGGTTTCACCTTAAAACGCCTGCCCGGACCTCCCGGAAAAAGAGAAATGCTCAGAGCCACCAAACCCGACCGAATATGACATCACTAGAAATAAAACAACTACTCGATGAAAAATATCAGGAATATTGCCATTCCGATTTTTTTATCCATACCGATCCCATTCAAATTCCTAAATTATTCGAAGAGAAAGAAGACATCGAAATAGCCGGTTTTCTGGCAGCCTCCCTGGCTTGGGGGCAACGTCCGACCATCATAAAAAAGTGTAAGGAACTCATGCAGCTCCTGGATTATGCTCCTTATGACTTCGTCCTGCATGCCCGGGAAAGCGATTTCACCCGTTTCGAACATTTCAAACACCGCACTTTCAACGGTTATGACTGTAGTTATTTTTTACGTTCCTTAGCCCATATCTACCGCCATGAAGGAGGGTTGGAAAATGTCTTCACCACCGCCTGGCAAATACACGGGGATATGTTCGAGGTATTACGCCATTGGTATCGGATTTTCACTACCCTTCCGGCCGAGCCCCGGGTACTCCGCCACATCGCGTGTGTAGACAAAGGCTCAGCCGCCAAAAGAGTGAATATGTTTATTCGCTGGATGGTGAGACACGACCACAGCGGTATCGATTTCGGACTATGGAAAGGTATCCCGGCCTCCGCCCTATTGATCCCTTTAGATCTGCATACGGGCCATGTAAGCCGCGAACTCGGTCTGCTTACCCGTAAACAAAACGATGCCAAAGCTGTCGAAGAGCTTACCCGGCGTCTTCGTGAATTCGATCCGGTCGATCCGATCCGGTATGATTTCGCTCTTTTCGGCCTGGGGGCTTTCAAATAAGCAGGAATAATTAATCGTTAAAGTTCGTAAAGTCCTGAACCCTGCGGGCACTTTCATTAACGTAACTTCCGGTGCCGGCCGGCCGCCCCAGTGCCGTAAAAAAATGCGCTCGCAGGATCCATCGACTTTATGAACCTCATGAACTTTATAAACTCCTATAATTCAACTTTTTTTGAAGAAACAATATAGAAATGAAGAGTCAACTTTGATTCTCCCGTACTCTTTTCTCCAAATTCAAGGTTCCCTTCAGAGCACTTCCAATAATTCTTCATCTGTCAAAGGGATGGAAGTAGCTGCTGTTATGACAGAATCGGCAAGGCGTTGTTTACGTTCCTGGATAGCCAGAATTTTTTCCTCGAGTGTTCCGGCAGTAATAAAACGATAGACGAATACCGCCCGTTTTTGCCCGATCCGGTGGGCCCGGCTAACGGCTTGATTTTCAGCAGCGACATTCCACCAAGGGTCGAGAATAAATACATAATCGGCCTCGGTGAGATTCAAGCCTACCCCACCGGCTTTCAAAGAAATCAGGAAGATCCGGCATTCCGGGTCGGCCTGAAAATGCCGGATAGTCTGTTCCCGGTCGGCAGTCAAGCCTGTCAGCATCGCATATTTCCATCCCCGGACCATTGTTTCTTCAGCTACCATTTTAAGATATTTTACAAAAGAAGAAAAAACCAACACCTTGTGTCCGGAAGCAATCACTTCTCCCAACATACGGAATACCTCACTAAATTTTCCGGAATTTCCTTCATACCCAGTTTCGACCAAACGGGGATGATTGGCGATCTGACGCAATCGGATCAGAGCTTTTAAAACCATAAAATCACTTCGCAATTCCCCTTGATTCTCTCTCTCACTCAAGATATAATTTCTCACCCGGGACTGTTCCTCTTCGTATACCTTCCGCTGTTCCTCTTCGGGTTCACAAACGACCAACTCGGCTGTGAGATCCGGCAAATCGGCCAACACTTCTTCTTTGGTACGGCGTAAAATATACGGAGCGATCAGTTTACGCAAAGCTTCGCTCATCCGCCCTTCTACATCGGCCAATATAGGACGGATAAAATGATCGCGGAAAAAACGCTGTGATCCGAGTAATCCCCGGTTCACCCAATTCATCACAGCCCACAAATCGGTCAGTGAATTTTCTATCGGTGTACCCGACAAAGCCCAAAAACACCTTCCCTGAATACGCATCATAGCCTGATGGAGCTGAGACCCCGGATTCTTTAACATTTGTGCTTCGTCGGCAACGACGATACCGAAAGTCAGGCGGGACAAAATATCGATATCGTTCCGCAAAGTATGATAAGTGATCAATACGACATCCGAACGTTGCAGGTATGAACGCAAATCGATACGGTTAGTTCCGGCATAGATAGTCACAGTCAGCTGAGGAGCGAATTTCCGAAGTTCATTCCGCCAATTATGGATCAAAGAAGCCGGTACAACCACCAGACAGGTATGGTATACCAATGAACGATCTCCTTCATCCGGCCTGCTTACCTCTTCCGGGGCATCGAACAAACTCAGTTGTTTTCCGCTGTCAGGCCATCGGTTTACAACAGGCTTTTTTACTCCTTCCTGCCTGTATTTCAAGATCAGGGCAATGGCCTGAAGTGTTTTTCCCAATCCCATATCGTCGGCCAGACAACCTCCCAAGCCACATCGGTACAAACGGTACATCCATTCATAACCGAAACGCTGGTACGGACGTAAAGTCACCTGAAAATCAAAGGGCAGAGTCACCTCTTCCTGCAAATTCTCCGGCAATGAAAAATGACAGGTCGTCTCCGCCCAGTTTTTTAATAAAATATACTGGCTGCGGTGAAAAAATAAGGAAGTCCCCCTTCCTTGAGCAAATAAAAGCAACTCGGTATAGGTAGCGAACCATTCTTCAGGAATCAGGAATAAGGTGCCGTCATCGAGTAAAAACTCACGTTTACCCGTCAGAATATGGTCCCGGAAACGAAGCAAAGGAATCCGGCGCCCATCAGTCAGAATAACTTCTGCTTTCAATTCGAACCAATCCATCGTTTCCGATACCGAACTATCGATCTGCCAGGCTCCGATATAATAGGCCCGGCGCAATGTTTTCTGAGTGAAGCCGATCCCCATCGCTTTCAACTCATCCCCATGTGTCTGTACCCAGGTCACGGTCTTCTGCCAGGCATCGGCAATAACCTCCCCGCTCACTTTGTCCCGATCTTCGGTTTCTTTTTCAGTCTTCCAGGTCATCACAGTAACTTCCGGCAAATGGAAATACCCTTCCGTATCGTTCCTGATCCCCAAAGCAACCAATTGCCGGGCTTGCAGCTGTTCCCATTCCGGATCCCGGCTGACCTTATAGAAAGCATAGCGGTCTCCTTCCGTATATAA
>OGQH01001864.1_pt1 | contig 16678 bp, 11 predicted proteins | sample 1553181 | NCBI WGS metagenome assembly OGQH01 (sample SAMEA2579946, study PRJEB22360) | human gut metagenome | biome: human gut; feature: human-associated habitat; material: faeces | place: Denmark | collected 2008/2010 | reverse complement strand
AGCGCCTCGCCAAGGCCCTGCAGGCGCGGCATGCGGTATTTCAGGGTGGCCAGCTCAGTTTGCAGCTTGCCCTCGTTGGTGGTGGCGCGCGCACGGAAGATTTCCAAAATCAGCATCGTGCGGTCCAGCACTTCCACCTGCAAAGCCGCGCTCAGGTTGCGGATCTGGCTGCCGGTCAGCTCGCCGTCAAAGATGGCGGCCTCGGCATCGGTATTCAGGCATACCAGGCGCGCTTCCTCCACTTTGCCCTCCCCCAGAAGGGTGGCGGCTTCGGGGGTGCTGCGCTTCTGGCACACGGTAGCAACGGCCTGCATGCCGTTGGCTTCCGCCAGGGCGGCAAGCTCATCCAGGCTGCGCTGGGAGTCAAACTTGCCCTGGTCCAGCGCCAGCAGCACAACGCGCACCGGCGGGCGCTCGCTGTCCAGAGCCTTCTGCCCAACAGGGGCGTCCTCTGCCGGGGCCTGGGTAGCGGTAAAGTCCAGGGTGATGGGGTCCTTCATTTCGTCCATAGGGGTCCTTTCTGGCCGTATTCGGCCAGGTCAGCAAAAGTATGGGGCAGGGGAGTGAATGTCAGACGGTTGTCTCGGCATTCTCCGCTGGTTCCGTTGGTTCTGCCTGTACAGCGGGGGCAGCGGCTGCCGGTTCATCGGATTTCTGGCTGCCGGGGTTCAGCAGGTACCAGGCCAGGCAGGGCACCTCGGTGCCGTCAAAGCGGTGCAGAACGGTATCGTGGTCATAATGGAAGCCGGTCTTGGCCAACACGCGGCTGCTTGCCACATTCTGGCTGGCGTGGAACCCGGCCAGCCAGGGCGCCCCTACCATGCCAAACCAGTAATCGCGCACGGCAGCGGCGGCTTCGGTGGCATAGCCCTGGTTCCACCACTTTTTGCCCAAGGTGTAACCGATCTCATACATGCCGCCCAGCAGCTCGGTTTTCACGTTTTTCCAGGCATAGGGCTTTTCACGCTCACAGGATTCGGCGGGGGCAATGCTGATGCTGCCCATCAGCACACCGGTCACTTTATCGCAGATGCCCCAATCATAAAAATCCGGGCGGTCATATTGTTTGACGATCTCGTTCAGATATGCCATCGTTACCACCCAGTCACGGTGGGGCTCCCAGCGCAGGTAGCGGGTCACTTCCGGGTCATTGGCCCAGTTGCCAAACATCATTTCGCAGTCGTCGGTTGTCATACGACGCAGGACCAGCCGCTCGGTGGTCAACTCTTGTGTGCCGCAATGTTTCATCTTGATATACAACCTTTCCTTTGCAGTAGTTATGCTTGGCTGTGCAGCAGATACCGCCGCACAAAGCCCATAAAGATCTGCCACAGCTTGTACAGCTGGGCACGGTAAATGTTACAGTAAATAAACAGGATTGCTGCAGTTAAAACAAACTTGATGATAAAATTGTGGGCGAACACCACGCCGATCACGGCCACACCCACCGCCAGCAAAAAGCCGCAGATCGTCCGGCTGAAGCTGGGAATGGTGCGGTAGTAATACTGCCCGGTCACAGTGCGGTACAAAAACATCGTTGCATTGGCCGCTACCAGGCCGACCGCGGCACCCATTACGCCAAAACGCGGAACCAGCACGGCGCACACGGCAATGTTGGCCGCAACGCCCACGGCGGTTCCAATCGTATCCTGGAACGGCTTGCGGGCAATGGTGTTGCCGTACACCGTGCCTTCGCACAGGATGGAGAACACCACGGCCAGCATCATCAGCGGAAAGTAGGGCAGGCAGGCCGATTTGGCCGGGAAGATGATGAAGATGATATCCTCAAACATGACCAGCAGACAGAAAAAGCCGAAGATCAGCAGGTTCAGCAGATCATGGATGCGGCCAATGCGCTCCTGCTCGGTGCGGTAATGCGCGTAGACATAGGGGCCCCAGTAGGTGGAAAAACCGGCCTGAATGGTGGTGACAAGCTGGGCCAGGGTGTAGGCGAAATCAAACGAACCCTGCTCCGCCGCGGGGGCGTAATTGCCTAAAAAAGAAAGGCAGATGGCGCGGTACAGCGGGATCAGGATGGCCGCAGGTGCCAACACAATGCCGTAAGGCAGTGCCGCCCGGTAAATGTGGGCATAGGGGCGCAGGCCGCGCACAGGGGCCTCTTTCGTTTGACCTTTAGAAGCCCGCCGCCAATAGAACACTGCGACCCCCGCAAAGCTGCACACCGCACCCAGCACAAAAGCGCGGGCGTCCTGGGTAACAAAGCCGGGCAGCAGGTAGATCAGGTTCAGGCAGGCCTGCATCCACAGCGTTTCGGTGGTGTAGGCGCGCACATTGTTTTCCAGCCGGAGCAGCACGTTGAGGTAACGCACCAGCATGTACAGAGCAGCGTTCAGGAACAAAAACGGCACCAGCCCGGCACCGCTGGCCCCAAGGCCAAAGGCCGCCGCCAGCGGCTTGGCGAAAAAGATGCTGCCGATGCCGCCCACCAGCAGCATGACCAGCACCGAAAGCCGGGTACACGCGGCAAACATGCTGCGCCCGGTGGAACCGGCAGGCGGTTCGTGGTAAAAGCGCAGCAGGCTTTGGTCCAGCCCAAGCATGCCCACGTTCATCAGCGACATGGTGTATGCCATGAAGGAAGCAGGAACGGCGTAGCTTTCGGCGGGCAGGACGCCCTTGATGACAAGCGCTGCGCCGGAAATGCCAAAGCCAAGGTAGGTGGCAATGGAGTATTTCATCACATTTCCGGCAAAGCTTTCAGTTTTTTTCGGTTCAGACATGGCAGGCTCCCATTTGCAGCGGGCGCACCGCAGCGCGCCGGAAAAACAACTTTATTTTACATATGGCCGGATGCGCGCTTCCATGCGCTGGATCTCCTCCGGCGGGATATAGGCTTTGTCCACATAACCGTAAATGCGCTGGGCAAAGTTGGCCAGCGGCGGGCAGAAGGCAAACACCTGTTTGGGTTCCCACTTGTGGCGGTACAGCATGTGTCCCCCCGCCAGTGCGCAGAACTTGAGCAGGTTGAAGTGCGGCGTAAAACCGGGCCCCATCGGTTCATCCCGCGGGGGATTTTTGTACACTTCCTCCAGCAGGTCGGCCATCCGCTTGTAGGCCGGGGCAGGGGAGGGGTCAAAATAGCCCTCAATCACATCCCGTGCAATGGGGAACGGCGGGTTCGGCTGCGCCATGGCAGCGGCAAACTCCGGGTAGCTAGTCACATAGTGAGCATCCTTGTAGATGACGGGGTCATACTCGTGCTCGATGGGCACCGGGCGCAGGATATGGCAGCTTTTGCCCGCCATGTATACTTCGGCCACAGCGGTGCTCATCCAGATGGAGATGGAATCCGCCGCCACAATCCACTGCTTGACGGAATCCGCAAAAATCACATGGAAGTTTGGGCGTTTGGCGGCCAGCTCGTCCAGGGCTTTGCATTTCCATTCGCTGGGGTGGCGGCGGTATACCAGTTCCACCTCCGGGTGGTCACCCAGGTAGCGGTCAAACCAGGCCAGCGTTTTTTCCATCGAAACGCGGTTGGTGCGGGCAAAGCCGGAAAAATCCGTTCCCGCCATTTTGGAAAGCTCGGCCACTTCCTGGTCGGTCATGCTGGCATAGCCAAAGCTGGAAATGTACAGGTGCAGCTGTTTGGCGGGGTCAAGGCCGAATTCCTTGCACAGGGTTTCCTTATCCTTAAAGTAGCCCTTGAACTCCGGCCGCAGAAAGTCCATCATCACAGCGCCGGTCACGGGGGTGTTCTTGGCATCCATGCCATGGGCCTGTAACCGCTGGGCAGTGCGCTGGCCCCAGCAAGTCTGCACGCAGCGCTTGGCGTTGCCGTTCATGTTGAACCAATCGCCCTCCTCCTGCGTGTCGGAGAGCATCTGCTCCCAGTGCAGGTTGACGATCTTGTTGCATTTGCCAATGTTGTTGTACACATGGCTGTTGATGGCTTCGTTGTCATACATGCAGCTGGCAACCAGAACTTCCGGCTTGTCTTTGCCAAACAGGCGCAGATCTTTGGCATCCAGCAGCTGGCGGATGCGCACGGTGTAGCCGCGGCGCTCCAGCTCCAATTTGAGCAAAAGATCGCTCTCATATTCCCGAACGGTGTGTTCGTACAAAATCAAAAAGTCCAGTGCCACAGGGGACCTCCTTTTTGGGGTGGGGCAGCATCAGCGCTGCATATCATCAAACAGTTCGGCTGTCCAGTCCGGCAGGCCGTATTTTTCGTCCAGGTGGAACCCGTCAAAAAACTGGGTGTCATCATCGGTAATGCAGCTGGTGCCCCATTCGTAATTCAGCACGGTAAAATTCTGCTTTTCCAACAGCGGCAGAACTTTGTCCTGCATCACGGCGGTAATGCCAAAGGCATCGCATACCTCGGTGCGCACATTGGCGGCCATGGGGGGCAGCACAATGGTCAGCTCCACGCCGCGGTCTGCGCAGCGCTGGGCCATAGCCAAAAACTCCGCCAGCTCGGTTTCGTTCAGTGTCCAGTTCTGGCAGCGGGTGGTGATCAGCGCCGGGTACTCATACAGCTTTTTGTGCAGCGGAATCGCGTTCCCGGCATCATCCAGGTAATCCGCCGCGGTCCAGTCGCCGGATTCAATGGTGTCCGGCGTGCCCTTTACGGTGTCCATAAACACGGTCAGGGCGTTCACGTTGTATTCCAGGTTCAGACAGTAGGCCAGCGGGTTGCGCAGGGTAGCTTCCAGCGCCGAAAAACGGTCGGTGTTATAGCTGCTGTTTAAGGTGTAGAACGAAAGCTCAAACAGAATGCGGTCCACCTGGTCGCCGGAATCCAGCACATAGTTGGCAAGGTCCACACATTCCTTCAGGGAAGCACCGCCAAAGGCCAGGTTCTGCCAGCTTTGCCCGGTCAGGGAATCCACAAGGTCCATATCAAAGTGGGCCAGGCGGCTGTCCCCGATGATCAGGTTGGTGCCGGGGCTCTGCTCATAGGCGCGCACACGAGCCACCGGCTGGCTGGAAGAGGCTGTTTTTTTGATGCCAAAATAATTGTTTGGCTCAAACGCCACAAAAAAGGCAAACCACAGATAGACCGGCACGAACAGCAGCGCCAATTTTTTGATGATATGCTTCACGCCGGAAATCTCCTTTTTTCCATAAGATTAAAACCCTGCATAGGGGCCGAACGCGTTGGCGTTAAAGCCGCCGCTCTGCATGATGCACCCCACCAGGATAAAAACGATCAAAACAATATACAGCGCATTGCGGTGCTTGGCGCTTGCCAGGGCAACCTCAGCCGGTTTGTTTTTGCAGGCAAAATTGCGCCGGTGATCCAGCCAGATGCCAAGCGCCAGCGCCAGCGCAGCGAACGCCCAATAAGCCGCTACCATAATGGTATTGGCGTAAAAGCCGGTATACGCTGTGCTGTACAGCTCCCCGGCAAAGCGGGCGGGGGACCAGCTGTTCATCAGGCAGCGGCCCAGGTAGACGAAAGCATCGCCAACGCCCAGGTTTTCGGCCATGCCGGAAAGGTTGCCGGACCCCACGCGGAAGAACACCATGCTGATGGTCCACAAAACAAACACCACAACCCGCTTGCCCCACAGCACATGGGCCGGGGTTCCGCGCTTTTTGGGTTTGCCAAAGCGGCGGTGCAGCAGCTCTTCGCCCACGCGGTAAACCGCCTGCAGCAGACCCCAGATGATGAATGGCGCGGTGCTGCCGTGCCAGAAGCCGGAAGCAAAGAACACGCAGAACACGCACAGCTCGGTGGGCAGGCGGCCAAAGCGACCAAGATCTGCCCAGGCCAGCGGCATAAAGAGATAATCCTGCAGCCAGGAAGAAAACGAGATGTGCCAGCGGCTCCAGAAGCCGGAAAAGTTGGTGGCGTAAAACGGAGTCTTAAAGTTTTCCGGAAGGTCCAGCCCCAGCACAAGGCCGGTGGCACGGGAAATCTCGGAATAGCCGGAAAAGCTGAAATACAGATAAAAAGTGTACATCACCGCGGTCAAAATCAGCATGGGGGCGCTGTAATCCGCATAGTGGGGGAAAACCGTATCCACCACCATGTTCAGCACATCCGCCACGGCAATGTATTTGAACAGCCCCAGCGCATATAGCCGCAAAGCGCGCACCGTGCGGGCGGCATCAAAGCGGTGCTCGGCGCTCAACTGCGGCAGCAGCGCACCGGCGCGGCAGATGGGCCCCTGGGTGACGGTGGCAAAAAAGTTGAGGAACAGCGCCAGCCGGATAAAGCTGGTTTCCACCTCGCAGTCGCCGCGGGTGGCGTCGATCAGGTAGGCGATTGCGGCAAAACTGGTAAAGCTGATGCCCAGCGGCATGGCTACCGCGCGCCAGCCGTGCAGCACCCCGCCCAACAGGCCGTTATACTTAAAAAAGGCCAGAATGCCCAGCATACCGATCACGCCAAGGCGCAAGAAGGCGGTTTTGTATGCGCCGCCCCGCCAGGCAAGGCCGCGGCCGCACAGGTAGGTGAACACCGCCAGTGCAATGGTGACCGGCAGCATGGCCGGCATGGCCAGCGCATAAAACACCCACGAAGCCCCCAGCAGAAACACCGGCTGCATGCGCACCGGCAGATGCAGGTAAACGGCAGCCACAACCACCAAAAATGCACAGTATTGCAGGCTTTGCAGCCCCATGAGCGCAACCTCCAGACCTAATAGGAGCGGTACCGCACAACGCACGGCGTGCCGCAAAAAATCCACAGGCAGCAAGGATAAAATAAGACCGCCTGCACCCGCAATATGGCAAAATGGCACAATATCACAGATTAACTAAACTATTATACCTGTTTTGCCTACTAATGTAAAGTGGGCCGCCTGGCAGGGACAAAATACGCACGAAAAAACGTAAAGAATATTGTTTGCACAGCGGCAACAAAAGCAGCGTTAAAATGTGATAACAAAGAGCAAAATGCGGAATAAAAAGCAGGCCTACTAGGTGTGATAAGTTTCCTGGAACGGTTGCACTGAATACGTGAAAATGATATACTATCATAGTAATAAAAAATAGGCTGGGTGTGTACCAAACTGTCCGGCGGTTGAAGTGCTGGTGGGGCGGACAGTTTTTGCGGGACTGCAAGCAGGGTTCCGCTGCAGGCTTACGGGAGTGAAAAATATGAAAGTTGTAATTCTTGCCGGCGGCTATGGCACGCGCATTTCGGAAGAAAGTAAGTTCAAGCCGAAACCGATGATCGAAATCGGCGGTATGCCCATTTTGTGGCATATCATGAAAGAGTATTCTTACTATGGCTTCAATGATTTTGTGATCTGCGCCGGGTATAAGCAGCATATGATCAAGGAGTGGTTTGCGGATTATTTCCTGCATACCAGCGATGTGACCTTTGACTTCACCCAGGGCAACGAGATGATCGTGCATGACCAGCACGCCGAGCCGTGGCGCGTGACGGTGGTGGATACCGGCCTGAACACGATGACGGGCGGCCGCATCAAGCGGGTGCAGAAATATATCGGCAACGAAACCTTTATGATGACCTATGGTGATGGCGTCTGCGATGTGAACATTGCCGAACTGGTCAAGTTCCATAAGCAGCATGGCAAGCTGGCAACCCTGACCGCCGTGGTGCAGGAACAGCAGAAAGGCGTGCTGGATATCGGCCAGGACAATTCGGTTCAGGCGTTCCGCGAAAAAAGCGTCAACGATGGGGCTATCATCAACGCGGGCTATATGGTGCTGGAACCGGAAGTGTTTGATACCATCAGCGGTGATGATACCATTTTTGAGCAGGCCCCGCTGCGCGAGCTGGCAGCCAAAGGCCAGCTGATGAGCTATGTGCACCGCGGATTCTGGCAGTGCATGGATACCGAGCGCGAAAAAAGTATGCTGGAAAAAATGTGGGCGTCCGGCTGTGCGCCCTGGGAAGTGTGGAACCAACAATGAACTTGGAATTTTACCGCGGCAAACGCGTGTTTGTAACCGGGCATACCGGTTTTAAGGGCAGCTGGCTCTGCCGCATGCTGGTGGGTGCCGGTGCAGTGGTAACGGGTTACAGCCTGGAACCGCCCACAACCCCCAACCTCTTCTCTCTGGCAGGGCTGGAAGGCAAAATGACCAGCGTGATCGGCGACATCCGCGATTTTGCCAGCCTGAAAGCGGCCTTTGATGCCGCTCGACCGGAAATTGTGCTGCACCTGGCGGCCCAGCCCATTGTGCGGGACAGCTACAAGGACCCACGCTATACCTATGAAACCAATGTGATGGGCACCGTGAACCTGTTGGAATGCGTGCGCACCGCCCAAACTCCGCCGCGCTCTGTGCTGAACGTAACAACGGATAAGGTGTACCAGAATAATGAATGGTGCTGGGGCTACCGCGAAAACGAACCGTTGGACGGCTTCGACCCCTACTCCAACAGCAAAAGCTGCTCGGAGCTGGTGACCCACAGCTATAAAAACAGCTTTTTTGCGGATGGCAGCGTGGCCATCTCCACTGCCCGCGCAGGTAATGTGATTGGCGGCGGCGATTTTGCCAATGACCGCATCATCCCGGACTGCGTGCGCGCGATGGCAAAAGGGGAGAGCATCGGTGTGCGCAACCCGTATTCCACCCGCCCATACCAGCATGTGCTGGAACCGCTGGCGGCGTACCTGCTGATCGCCCAGCGCCAGTATGAGGATAACCGGTACGCCGGCTATTATAATGTCGGCCCGGATGACTGCGACTGTGTGACGACCGGCACCCTGGTAGACCTGTTCTGCCAGGCGTGGGGCGATGGTGCTGTATGGGAAAACCGCGCTGAGGCAAACGCCCCGCATGAAGCAAACTTTTTGAAGCTGGATTGCAGCAAATTGAAATCCACCTTCGGCTGGAAACCGCGCTGGCATATGGCGGAATGTATGCAAAAGACCGTTGCGTTCAGCAAGGTATGGCTTTCCGGTGGGGATATCCCGGCGGAGATGGACAAAGAGATCAAGGAATTTTTGAGTGAGTAAGGGAGCAGACGATGGCAAATTGGAGCAATGAGGCCGAAGCCCGCGAGCAGATCAAGGCGCTGGTGGCAGAATATTACCATGACTTTAAGGAGAAAAAGACGGATTTCAAGCCCGGCGACCGCGTTACTTATGCATCCCGCGTGTTTGATGAAAAAGAAATGTGCGCCCTGACCGATGCAACGCTGGATTTCTGGCTGACCACCGGCCGCTTTGCGGATGAATTTGAAAAAGAGTTTGCCAAGTGGATCGGCGTAAAGTTCGCCAACCTGGTCAACTCCGGCTCCTCCGCCAACCTGATTGCCTTTATGGCGCTCACCGCCCCGGAACTGGGCGACCGCCAGATCAAAAAGGGCGATGAGGTCATCACTGTGGCATGCGGGTTCCCCACCACTGTCACCCCGGCGCTGCAGTATGGCGCTGTGCCGGTGTTTGTGGATGTGACCGTGCCGCAGTACAACATTGATGTGACCAAGCTGGAAGCCGCTCTTTCCCCCAAGACCAAGGCAGTCATGATCGCCCATACCCTGGGCAACCCGTTTGACCTGTCCGCCGTCAAAGCCTTCTGCGATGCCCATAACCTCTGGCTGGTGGAGGATAACTGCGATGCCCTGGGCACCCAGTACACCATCAACGGCGAAACCCGCTTTACCGGAACCTGGGGCGATATCGGCACCTCCAGCTTCTACCCGCCGCACCACATGACGATGGGCGAGGGCGGCTGCGTGTATACAAACAGCCCGCTGCTGAACCGCCTGATCAAGAGCTACCGCGACTGGGGCCGCGACTGCATCTGCCCGTCCGGCCATGATAACTTCTGCGGTCACCGCTTTGACGGTCAGTATGGCGAACTGCCCGCAGGCTATGACCACAAGTACGTTTACAGCCACTTTGGCTATAACCTGAAAGTGACCGATATGCAGGCCGCCATCGGCTGCGAACAGCTGAAAAAGTTCCCCAGCTTTATCGAGCGCCGCCGCCATAACTGGGACCGCCTGCGCGCAGCCCTGGAACCGGCCGCCGATAAGCTGATCCTGCCGGAACCGGCCGCCAACAGCCGCCCGTCCTGGTTCGGCTTCCTGATTTCGGTCAAGCCGGAATCCGGCCTGGACCACAACGCCGTGACCCGCTATATTGAGGACCACAATGTCCAGACCCGTCTGTTGTTCAGCGGCAACCTGATCAAGCACCCTTGCTTTGACCAGATCCGCGGCACCGACGCCTACCGCGTGGCAGGGGAGCTGACCAACACTGACTTTATCATGAACAACACCTTCTGGGTCGGCGTGTACCCCGGCATGACCGATGAGATGATCGACTATATGGCAAAGATCATTATTGAAGCGGTGAACCAGTAAAAAGCGCTGATAAGATGAATCAATAAGAAAAAGCAAAGCCGTGCTGATAAGAAAAAATGGCTGCTGCACTGCGGTAAATTATCAATACAGGCTTTGCTTTTTTGATTGCTTATAAAGAATAATAAAGGAACGGGATCCATGCAGAAATTGTTGGCACTGTTGGGAGCAAAAAGCAAAAAGGAATTTGTTGCGCTGCTTGCACAGTTTATCAAGTTTGGCCTTGTTGGCGTAAGCAACACGGCGGTATCGATGGCGGTGTATTATATCTTTTTGTGGATCAGCCCAGACCTGTATATGGTAGGCAGCGTTCTGGGAACAATTCTGAGCATTGCCAATGCCTTTTTTTGGAACGATAAGTTTGTGTTTACCGGGAATGCAAACGATTGGCGCAGTAAACTGAAACGCCTTGGAAAAACATACGTCAGCTACGGCGGCACGTCGATCCTTTCTAATGTTTTGCTTTGGATAGAGGTTACGTTCTTCAGCGTAAGCAAAACGATTGCGCCGATTGTAAATTTGCTGGTCACGATTCCGCTGAATTTTATCATCAACAAGTTGTGGACATTTAAGGAAAGATAAACGACAAAATGTTTCCCATCAACGATGTGGAGCTTATCCGGCACGGAAAAGTGCGGTATCGGGATCCCTAACCATCATCCGACTCAACGAGGTTGGTTGGCGGTGCTTTATTGTTGAAAATAAGACTGCAAAATATATCGGTAAAAAATATGGGAAACCAGGGAATATCTGATACATAACCGGGAACAGAAATAGGGCAAGGCTGTGTATGGACAACATGACAACAAATAACGAGAATAAATCTGGTATCAGCATTGGATTAGATCAGCTGTTGCTGGAAGATAACAAATCGGTGCAGCTGGGACTGAATTATGGCCAGAATGAATGCAACAGCCAGCGCGTGCTGAAAGAGAATAACACGAAACGGGGAAAAGGCCTTTTTGGTAAAAAAGAAAGAGGGAGCAATCCGTTCTGGGAAAAAACGGCCAAGCTGTACTGTGTACTCAGCGCAGTGTGTGCCATTGTGGTTATGGTAACGCTGTATGTTACCCATGGTGATTTTCTTTCGTACTTTTTATACCATGATACACTGGATGCCGGCATGGATTTTTTCCATAGCATTGAATATGTTCGTGGACGCCAGCCGTATGCGGTGTTTGACACACTGTATCCGCCCTTGGCAAATTTGTTCTTTTATGCCCTGTTTTTACTGGTGCCTGCTTCGGTATCTGATAACTGGACCTATGACTTTGAGGCGTCAGTTGCCATGCGCGGCACAGAAACTGATTTACGCACAACACAGTCGTGCTTTTTGCTATACGTCTTTTTTGTGGTGCTGGCGGTTCTTTTGCTGGCGGTTTTGCTCCGTGACGTGATGCAAAATGCCCAGTGGGCCAGGGCCAGTACGTTTTTTGCCTTATTCAGCTTTGGTGTGCTTAATGCGGTAGACCGCGGCAATATTATTTTGCTGGCGGCGGGGCTTTCGCTTTTTTTCGTCATGTATCACCGTTCAAAGCGCGCATGGGTGCGGGAACTGGCATTGGTTGCACTGGCAGTAGCAGCCGGACTTAAAATTTATCCCGCATTCTTAGGTGTTATGCTTTTAAGAAACCGGGATTTCAAAGCAGCAATCCGCACGGTGTTTTATGGCATTGCAGCGTTGGTGCTCCCGGTGTTTGCCTTCCAGGAGGGCGTGTACGGCTTGCAGCTTTGGCTGAAGATTTTGTTCTCTTTTGGAAGTAAAAGTAAAACACCTTGGGCAGGCAATGGCATCAACAGCATGTTCGCACATGGGGCGCATCTGGTGGACCTGATTGCCGGAACCAGCAATGCAACGGTATCTTTTTTTGCAGCAGCCTTTGCTGTGGCGGCGGTACTGGTTGTGTGTGCTCTGCTCTGCCGCCAGGAATGGCAGGCGTTGCTGCTGATTACCGTGGCTATGATGTACCAAAGCCAGGGCAACTATATTTACTGCATGGCGCTGATTCCGCTGGCGTATTTTCTTGCACAGGAAAAGGTGATGACACGTCAAAATATATTGCCTTTTGCGGTTTTGATGGTATTTAATCTGCCGCTTCCAATCTTTGAAGAGCGTAACTCTTATATTCGCAACACCATTGTACAGTTGGCAATACTGACAGCTATCATCTGGGGCGTTGTACAGGCAGTAAATTGTGTGTTGGCAGCGCTGAAAACCAAAAAGCCTGAACAATCAAAACTAGATAAAAAAGCTGCACGCAGCACGCTGGTTACTTTCGGCGCTTCACTGGGGGCATTGGCAGTTTCCCTTGCCGTTTTCTATGGCGTGTGGGTGCTGTATAATGCGCCGTCTATTACCATGCAGCTGGGGGATGGCATTTATAACACAGAATATTATACTCCTGAAAACTCCAACAAAGAGCTGCCGTTTTATTGGTGCAAGAAAAGTGCGGAGATCAAACTGGTAAACCCGCAGCTGAATACGGAAAGGTACACCTTTGCCTTTACAGTGGGGGATTATTTCTTTGATATTTCTGACCGCCCCAGCATTACCATTACCTTCGGTGACAGTAGCCAGACCTTTGTGGTCAGCCAGGAAAACATGAAAATCCGCTATACTGCGGATATTCCTTTTGGTGAAAGTACAATCGATATTAGCTACAGCGGCAAGCGGGTCGATGCCCCGCAGGATTCCAGAACTTTGTATTTTGTAATGGTTCAGCCGCAGCTTGAACGGATTAAATAAAAGGAGGACACCCCCAATGAAACAGCGTCTGGCCGATTATGTGGCCGATTTTCTTGCGGCGCACGGCGTTACGGATGTGTTCAGCGTGGTGGGCGGCGGCGCCATGCATCTGAATGATGCACTGGGCCACCACCCGGCGCTGCATGTTACCTATAACCATCACGAGCAGGCAAGTGCCATTGCGGCGGAAGCATATGCCCGTATTGATAACAAAATTGCCGCCCTGTGCGTTACCACCGGCCCCGGCGGCACCAACGCCCTGACCGGTGTGGTGGGCGGCTGGCTGGATTCTATCCCTATGTTTGTAATCTCCGGCCAGGTTCGGTACGATACCACGGCCCGCTATGCCGCGCAGTTTACCGATGGCCTGCCCCTGCGCGCGGTGGGCGACCAGGAATACGATATCACCAAATCTGTTGCCCCCATGACCAAATACGCCACCATGCTGGAAGACCCGAACCAGATCCGCTATGTGCTGGAAAAAGCCTGGCGCCTGGCAACCACCGGCCGCCCCGGCCCGGTGTGGATCGATATCCCGGTCAACTATCAGGGCGGCTACATTGAAACCGACAGCCTGCCCGGCTATGACCCGGCGCAGGACGATGCCCGGCTGCCGCCCCCGGTGGACGATGCCACCGTGCAGATGGTGCTGGAAAAGATCCGCAACGCCAAGCGCCCGGTGTTCCACGCCGGGTACGGTATCCGACTTTCCGGCGGGTACGCAGCGTTCCGCGCTGTGGCGGAAAAGCTGAACATCCCCATTGTGACCTACTGGAACGCCGTGGACCTGATCGAGGACGAAAACCCGCTTTACTGCGGTCGTGCCGGCAATATGGGCGACCGCCCCGGCAACTGGGCCATCCAGAACGCAGACCTGATTCTGGCTGTGGGCACCCGCATTTCCATCCGCCAGGTGGGCTATAACTGGAAAACCTGGGCCCGCGCGGCGGAAGTCATCATGGTGGATATTGACCGCGCCGAGATGAAAAAGCACACCCTGCATGTGGAGCACCCCGTGTGGGCGGATGCCAAGGACTTTCTGCAAAAGCTGGATGCCGCCGCAGCGCCGCTGACCCCTGTCAGTCAGGCAGCGGACTGGCTGGCAACCTGCCAGCGATGGAAAAAAGATTACCCCGCCGTGCTGCCGCGCCAGTGGGAAGAAAACGGCACCACCGCCAATGTGTACGCCTTTGTGCGCTACCTCAGTTCCCGCCTGCCGGAAAACAGCCTGACCGCAGTTTCCAACGGCGCCTGCTGCGTGGTGGGCAATCAGGCGTATGTCATCCAAAAAGGCAGCCGCATGGCCAACAACAGCGCCATTGCCAGCATGGGTTACGGCCTGCCCGCCGCCATTGGCACTTGCATTGCAGGCGGCCGCCGTACCACCATCTGCCTGGAAGGCGATGGCTCTATCATGATGAACCTGCAGGAATTGCAGACTATCCTGACAAATAAGCTGCCGATCAAGATTTTCCTCATCAACAATAACGGCTACCACTCCATCCGCCTGACCCAGAACAACCTGTTCAAAGACCATTGCAAGATCGGCATTGGGCCGGAGAGCGGGGATCTGTCCTTCCCGGAGTTCCGCAAAATTGCCGAAGCGTTCGGCTACCCGTATTCCTGCGCACATTCCAACGCTGAGATGAAACAGGTGGTGGATGCCGCCCTTGCCGCAGAAGGCCCGACTTTCTGCGAGATCTTTACCGATACCCAGCAGGTCTGGGAGCCGAAGAGCGCCACCAAGCGCCTGCCGGACGGCACACTGGTCAGCCCGCCGCTGGAGGACCTGGCACCATTCCTGCCGCGGGAAGAGCTGGAACAGCAGATGTTTATCCCCTTGGTGCCGGAAGGGTAAGAAAATAAAAAATGAAAAAAGCGCGGAATGGCAATATTGAATTGCTGCGGTTTGTATTTTGCGTGGGGGTGGTATTGTTCCATGCGTGGTACGTGCGCAGGGGATATATCGGCGTTGAATTCTTTTTTATCGTAACAGGGTATTTTCTTGCCGAAAAGATATGCCGGTTAAACGCAAGAGAAACAACCTGCCCTTCGCTAGAAAATGCCATGAAAGAAGCGACATGGGATGTGCTCAAGCGTTATCGTTTGATATTTCCATACTTTCTTGTGGCAACCGTTTTGGGGTTTATAGTGCGTGCCTATGCACAACAGTGGGACAGCGCTACAATTCTGTTGAATTTACAGCTGATTCCGGCAGATTTCCTGTATTTACAGAACTTTGGGTTTTCTGTAGCCTCCACAACAGGGGTGCTATGGTATCTTTCCGCAATGACTTTTGCGGTCTGGGTGCTGTATCCGCTGCTGCGCAGGCATTATGGCTTGACTGTGCAGGCGACCCCGGCAGCAATCCTGCTGATACTGGGCGTGATCCTGCAGAACTGTGGTTCACTGGATGCCCCATGTACACTTCTGTTTGGCTGGGTTAATACCGGAATGCTGCGTGCCTTTGCAGGAATTCTGGGAGGGGTAGTAGCAAACAGGGCTGCATCAACTCTGAAAAAAATTGATGTAGGGAAAAAGATGGCCGCGATGATGACAGCCGTGGAATTGGCTGGGTATGCGTGGGTACTTTACCATATATGGTCAATGAATGAGACACGTGCTATGCTGGATGGCATTGTGGTTTTGGCGTTGGGTGCGGCATTTACCATTACGGCAAGCGGAAAATCGCTTTTCTACGGAAAATTTGACAACGGCTTTGTCAGATTTCTGGGGAAAGCAACCATGCCAGTTTTCTTGAGTCATTTGTATTGCGTACAATTTTTGCCGAATATACTGGCAATGTACAGCGTAGAAGTGACCGAACTGCAAAGGCTGGTTCTTTCTTTTGCCTGCTGTGCAATAGCGGCAGGAATTGTCTATTATGTAGGGAAAATTATAGACAGGCAAATGAAAAAAAGCTGGCATGCTTTTTGCACAGAGATCATTGCGAAAAACAAATAAGGTGTTGAAAATGGAAAAAATCGAAAGGCAGATACAAACCGCAATCGTGACCGGCCCCACCGGGGCCGTGGGCACAGCATTGTGCAGCCGGTTGCTGCAGGCCGGGTGTACCGTGGTGGCGGTCTGCCGCCCCGGCAGCCCGCGGGCCGTAGCGCTGCCCAAGGATGCAAACCTGTATGTAGTTGCCTGCGATGCCGCCAACCTGGCGGATTTGCCGCAGTGCATGGCCGCAGCCGGGCTGCCCATGCAGGCGGATGCCTTTTTCCACCTGGCGTGGGCGCACACCATTGGCGCAGGCCGCAATGATATGCCGGCTCAGATTGAGAATATCCGCTATACCATTGATGCCGTGCGCACCGCGGCGGCAATGGGCTGCCGTGTGTTTGTTGGTGCCGGCAGCCAGGCAGAGTATGGCCGTGTGGACGGTGTTCTGCGGGCCGATACCCCCACAAACCCCGAAAACGGGTACGGCATGGCCAAGCTGTGTGCAGGCCAGATGAGCCGTACCGAGGCCGCCGCCCTGGGCATGGACCATGTGTGGGCGCGTATCCTTTCGGTTTACGGCCCGCATGACGGCCCCAACACGATGATCTCCGCCACCATCCAAAAACTGCTGGCCGGGCAGTGCCCGGACCTGACGGCAGGGGAGCAGAAGTGGGATTATCTTTACTCCGCCGATGCTGCGGATGCACTGTACCGCATGGCCT
>OGQH01001859.1_pt1 | contig 16725 bp, 11 predicted proteins | sample 1553181 | NCBI WGS metagenome assembly OGQH01 (sample SAMEA2579946, study PRJEB22360) | human gut metagenome | biome: human gut; feature: human-associated habitat; material: faeces | place: Denmark | collected 2008/2010 | reverse complement strand
ACCTGATCATCGGCGGTTTCGCATTCGGTGCCGTCTTCATGGCCACCGACCCCGTGACCTCGGCCCAGACCAATACGGGCAAGTATATCGTGGGGCTGCTGACCGGTGCGCTGGCAGTGCTGATCCGCGTGGTCAACCCGGCCTATCCCGAGGGCATGATGCTGTCGATCCTCTTTATGAATGCGCTGGCTCCGCTGGTGGACTACTACGTGGTCGAGGCGAACATCTCGCGCAGAAAGAAACGTGTTAAACTGGCGAAATAGGGGAGATATATGGCAACGAAAAAATTCAAATGCACAGTCTGCGGCTATATCCACGAAGGGAAGGCCGCTCCCGAAACATGCCCCGTTTGCGCGGCTCCCGCTTCGGTGTTCGTCGAGATCGAGGACGCGAAGAAGAAGGGGATGCTGAGCGACAAGAACGGCAACGCATATATTATAATGTATTCGACCGTGATGGTCGTGATCGTGGCGACGCTGCTCGCCGTGGCGGCACTCTCGCTCCAGAAGCGCCAGTATGCCAACGAGCTGAACGAAAAGAAATCCTCGATCCTCTCGTCGCTCTCGGCGCAGGGGCAGAACTACGACACCTTCATCGACGCCTACGTCGTCGACGCCCGGGGCGAGAAAGTCGAGGGGCAGGACGTATTCGAACTGCTCAAGGACTTGCCGGGTGCTTTCGACGACGGCAAATTCCCCGTGTTCGAGGCCAAGGACGGCCGTGTGGTGATTCCGGTTACGGGTACCGGCCTCTGGGGCCCGGTCTGGGGTTATGTGGCGCTCGAAAAGGATATGGACACGATGGCCGGTATCATCATGGCCCACAAGGGTGAGACCCCGGGCCTGGGTGCCGAGATCGCCACGCCGAAATACCAGGCGCTGTTCGTCGGCAAGAAGATTTTCAAGGGCGACCAGTTCGTTTCCGTGAAGCTGCGTAAGGGCGGCGCACAGGATCCCGAGCATGAAGTGGATGCCATTTCGGGCGGTACGAAGACTTCGGACGGCGTGACGGCGATGCTTTACAACAGCCTGCACCACTACCTGCCGCTGCTCGAAGCCAAGCGCAAGGCCGCAATCGAGGATGTCGTATTTGCCCCCGTGCGGGATGAGTCTAACGAAGAAAATGTAGGAAACAATGAGTAAGCAAGAAAAAGAGCCTTTGTTTTCGGCTAAGAATATGAAGTTCCTGACGGGGCCGTTCTCCGCGAACAACCCGGTCATCGTGCAGATCCTGGGTATCTGCTCGGCGCTGGGCACCGTGCAGCTCAAGCCCGCCATCGTCATGGCCCTCTCCGTGACGGTCGTGACGGGTTTCTCGAACCTGGTGATGTCGCTGCTGCGCAACGGCGTGCCTTCGCGCATCCGCATCATCGTGCAGCTGGTGGTCATCGCCGCGCTGGTAATCCTGGTCGACCAGGTGCTCAAGGCCTTTGTCTTCGAGGTGTCGAAGCAGCTGTCGGTCTATGTCGGCCTTATCATCACCAACTGTATCGTCATGGGACGTATCGAGGCATTCGCGCTGGCCAACAAGCCGTGGGCGTCGCTGCTCGACGGTATCGGCAACGGCCTGGGGTACGGCCTGATCCTGGTGATCGTGGCTTTCTTCCGCGAGCTTTTCGGCTCGGGCACCCTGATGGGCTGGCGCATCATTCCCGAGAGCTGGTATGCGGCCGAGGGCGGCTGGTACTACAACAACGGGCTTATGCTCTTCCCGCCGATGGCGCTGATCATCGTGGGCTGCATCATCTGGGTACACCGTTCGCGCAATAAGGATTTACAGGAAAAATAGGAGGGTAGCGTATGGAATCATTGAATATCTTTATCCGGTCGATCTTCATCGACAACATGGTCTTCGCGTTCTTCTTCGGCATGTGTTCCTACATCGCCGTTTCGAAGAGCGTAAAAACGGCCCTCGGCCTCGGCGCCGCCGTTACGTTCGTGATGGTGATGACCGTGCCGCTGAACTACCTCCTGTATGAATTCGTGCTCAAGGCCGGCGCCCTTTCGTGGGCCGGGCTGCCCGATGTGAACCTGGACTTCCTGACTTTCATCGTCTTCATCGCCACCATCGCCGCTTTCGTGCAGTTGGTGGAGATGGCCGTCGAGAAGTTCTCGCCGACGCTTTACAGCCAGCTGGGTATCTTCCTGCCGCTGATCGCCGTGAACTGCGCCATCATGGGCGGCTCGCTTTTCATGCAGCAGAAGGTCGATGCGCTGGAGCTGACGTCGCTGTGGCAGTCGATCGTCTACGGCCTTGGCTCCGGCCTGGGCTGGTGGCTCGCCATCGTCATGATGGCCGCCATCCGCGAGAAGACGACCTACTCGCAGATCCCCGCGGCGCTCAGGGGCCCCGGTATCGCGTTTATCATTACCGGCCTGATGGGTATCGCCTTCATGATCTTCTCGGGTATTCAGTTCTAACCTTAAAAGAGATTCGGAAAAATGGAATTGACTATTATAGTTGCAATCATAGCCTTTCTGGTGGTGACCCTTGTCCTCGTGGGGCTGCTTCTCTTTGCAAAGGCCAAACTGACCTCGTCGGGTGAAGTTACGATCGACATCAACGGCGGCGAGAAGGTCATCACGACCGAAAGCGGCTCGACGCTGCTCGCAACGCTGGCCAACAACAAGGTCTTCCTGCCTTCGGCCTGCGGCGGCGGCGGTTCGTGCGGCATGTGCAAATGCCAGGTGATCGAGGGCGGCGGCGACATCCTGCCCACCGAGACCGGCTTCATCACGCGCAAGATGGCCAAGGAGCACTGGCGCCTGGGATGCCAGGTCAAGGTGAAGGAGAACCTCAAGATACAGGTTCCCGAAGCCGTGCTCGGCGTCAAGAAGTGGGAGTGCACCGTGGTCTCGAACCGCAATATCTCGACCTTCCTCAAGGAGTTCGTCGTCAAGCTGCCCGAAGGCGAGAACCTCAAGTTCCGCAGCGGCGGCTACATCCAGATCGACATCCCGAAATACGACGCCATCAAGTTCTCGGACATGGACATCGACGAGGCGTACCGTGCCGACTGGGACAAGTTCAAGATGTGGGATCTGGTCACGACCAACCCCGAAGCTACGTTCCGTGCCTACTCGATGGCCAACCACCCGGCCGAGGGCAATATCATCATGCTCAATATCCGTATCGCCACGCCGCCGTTCGACAAGGCTACGGGCGGGTTCATGAAGGTGAACCCGGGTATCTGCTCGTCGTACATCTTCTCCCGCAAGCCGGGCGACAAGGTGACGATCTCGGGCCCCTACGGCGAGTTCTTCCTGCCGGACAACCTGCCCGACACGCAGGAGCTGATCTTCATCGGCGGCGGTGCCGGTATGGCCCCGATGCGCAGCCACCTGATGCATTTGTTCAAGACCGAGAAGACCAAGCGCCCCGTGTCGTTCTGGTACGGTGCCCGTGCGCTGAAGGAGGCTCCCTATGTGGACGAGTTCCATGCCATCGAAAAGGAGTTCCCCAATTTCAAGTTCAACCTGGCGCTCGACCGTCCCGATCCCGAGGCGGATGCCGCGGGCGTGAAATACACCCCGGGCTTCGTGCATAACGTGCTCTATGAGAATTACCTCAAGAACCACCAGGCGCCCGAGGACTGCATCTACCTCATGTGCGGCCCCCCGATGATGATCGCGTCGGTGGTCAAGATGCTGGACGACCTCGGAGTGCCGTCGGAGAATATCCTCTACGACAACTTCGGCTCGTAGCGGTGCGGTGATCCGCTGAACGCCGCAGGCGCATAAACGGGAAGGGGCGAAGATTCGAATCGTTTCGAAGGCTTCGCTCCTTTCCGTTTTTCGTTGCCGCAGGGCGGGGCGAAGCTGCGGGGTGCCGTTGCGCGCATGGCGCGGGAGCGCCGCCCGTTTGCGGACGATACGGATTTCCTTCGGGAATGACACGGAAGCCTGACGCTGCGGGCCTCTGCTCGCCGGCCTCGCGCTGTCCGGGGGGGGGCGTGCCCGTGCCGGGATTTTTTGTGCTGTATATCGGCCCGTCCGGGAAAGTACAGTATCGGGATAAATTATTATATTTGTATTAATAACCGATTCGACAAACTCTAAAAACCTTAATTCTATCGAAATGAACATTCCTTTGATTTTCTGGATCGTCCCTGCCGCCGCTGTCATTGCCCTGGCCGTAGCCTGGGCATTTTACCGCAGCATGAAGCGCGAGGACGAAGGTACCCCGCGCATGCGCGAGATCGCCGAGCACGTGCGCAAGGGCGCCATGGCCTACCTGCGCCAGCAGTACAAGGTCGTGCTGATCGTATTCATCATCCTGGCGTTGTTCTTCGCCTACCTGGCCTACGGCGCCGGGGTGCAGAACCCCTGGGTGCCCTTCGCCTTCCTGACGGGCGGTTTCTTTTCGGGGCTTGCCGGTTATTTCGGCATGAAGACCGCGACCTACGCCTCGGCACGCACGGCCAACGCCGCACGCCAGTCGCTCGACCGCGGCCTGAAGGTCGCCTTCCGCAGCGGCGCCGTGATGGGGCTCGTGGTCGTGGGGCTCGGGCTGCTGGACATCTCGTTCTGGTATATTATCCTCGAACGCTTCGTGGAGGTGTCGGGGCCGCAGAAACTCGTGGTCATCACCACGACGATGCTGACCTTCGGCATGGGCGCCTCGACGCAGGCGCTCTTCGCACGCGTCGGCGGCGGTATCTATACCAAGGCGGCCGACGTGGGTGCCGACCTGGTGGGTAAGGTCGAGGCGGGGATTCCGGAGGACGACCCGCGCAACCCCGCGACCATCGCCGACAACGTGGGCGACAACGTGGGCGACGTGGCCGGCATGGGCGCCGACCTCTATGAGAGCTATTGCGGTTCGGTGCTCGCCACGGCGGCGCTGGGCGCGGCGGCGTTCGCCACGGCCGACGGCATGGCGATGCAGCTCAAGGCCGTGCTGGCGCCGATGCTGATCGCGGCCGTGGGGATCGTGCTCTCGATCATCGGCATCTTCCTCGTGCGAACCCGTGAGGGCGCCTCGATGCGCGAGCTGCTCCGCTCGCTGGGCGTGGGTGTCAATTTCAGTTCGCTGCTGATTGCCGGCGCGACGTTCGGTATCCTCTACCTGCTGGGAATCCAGAACTGGCTCGGGCTGTCGTGCTCGGTCATCACGGGGCTCGTCGCCGGTATCATCATCGGACAGGCTACCGAATATTACACTTCGCACTCCTATAAACCGACGCAGAAGATCGCCGGAAGCGCCCAGACCGGGCCGGCCACGGTCATCATCGCCGGGGTCGGGTCGGGCATGATCTCGACGGCCATCCCCGTCCTGACGATCGGTGCCGCGATTATCCTCGCCTATCTGTGCGCCATCGGCTTCGACATGGAGAATATGATGGCTCCGATGAATATGTCGCTGGGGCTCTACGGCATCGGCATCGCCGCCGTCGGTATGCTCTCGACGCTGGGCATCACGCTCGCCACGGACGCCTACGGCCCGATCGCTGACAATGCGGGCGGCAATGCCGAAATGAGCGGCCTCGGCCCCGAGGTGCGCAAGCGCACCGATGCGCTGGACGCGCTGGGCAATACGACCGCTGCCACGGGCAAGGGCTTCGCCATCGGATCCGCGGCGCTGACCGCACTGGCGCTGCTGGCATCCTACATCGAGGAGATCCGCATCGGGTTGCTGCATAACGGCATAACGATGCTCGACCTGCCCAACGGCACCTCGCAGCTGGTCGAGAAGGCCTCGATCCTCGATTTCATGGAGTATTACCAGGTCTCACTGATGAACCCGACGGTGCTGATCGGCATCTTCATCGGCGCCATGATGTCGTTCCTGTTCTGCGGCCTGACGATGAACGCCGTGGGACGTGCTGCGGAGAGTATGGTGAACGAGGTGCGCCGCCAGTTCCGCGAGATCAAGGGCATCCTCACGGGCGAAGGCACGCCGGACTATGCACGCTGCGTGGAGATTTCGACCCGCGGTGCACAGCGCGAGATGATGTTCCCCAGCCTGCTGGCCATCGTCGTGCCGGTAGCCGTCGGCCTCGTGTTCGGCGTGGCCGGCGTGATGGGCCTGCTGGTCGGCGGCCTCAGTTCGGGTTTCGTGCTGGCCGTGTTCATGGCCAATGCGGGCGGCGCGTGGGACAATGCCAAGAAGATGGTCGAGGAGGGGCATTTCGGCGGCAAAGGCTCCGAGTGCTACAAGGCCACCGTGGTGGGCGACACCGTCGGCGACCCGTTCAAGGACACTTCGGGCCCGTCGCTCAACATCCTTATCAAGCTGATGTCGATGGTCTCCATCGTCATGGCCGGGCTCACGGTGGCCTGCCACCTTTTCTGATGCCTTGCCTGCCGGGAGGGGCGGGTGCCGCCCGAATCCGGATTCGGGACAGGCAGGGCTGCGGCCGGGCGTTGCCCCGTCTCTGGCTCCGGCTCCCGGCTAAAGGCGATGTTCCGGCTCCGGCTCCCGGCGAAGGCGTTGTACTGGCTTCGGCCCGCAGCGAAAGGCGATGTTCCGGCGCCGGCCGCTGTGAAATAAAAAACCACCCTGTGCAGGGTGGTTTTTTATTGGATGCCGTCCTGTGAAGGCGGCTTCATGTCGGCCTCAGAAAAGGCCGGAAATACGGCTGAGGGTTGGAACCGGGGCGCGGCGCAGGCAGGGTATGGGCAAGTCCGCGCCGGGGGTTGGAGCCTCGTTGCTTTTTGCTCGCGCGAATTACTTCTTGCTCGCGCCGCTTTCGAGGATCGAGACGATGGAGTAGAGCGTGAAGCAGATGGCGCCGAAGCCCGCCAGCACGCGTGCGGGGACGAAATACTTGGGCTCGGAGAGTGCCGCCTCGTAGAGGAATGCTGCGAGGAACAGGCAGGCCAGGGCCGTAAGCACCGGGATGATCGGGATGCGGTTGGCCAGCGGGAAATCGGCGTGCCAGATCTTTGCCAGCAGGATGACCTTGCTCGATATGCTCCAGCAGATCAGTGCCAGCCCTATGAGCACGAAGCCCACGAAGCTGATCGCCTCGCCCCGGAGCGTGAAGATGAGGATCAGTCCCAGCGCGAAGGCCAGGCCGCCCATCGCGAGCACCAGCCCCATCCACCGGCGGCGTTCTTCCATCGTATAGCTGCCTCGTGCCTGGCGTGCGATACTGGCTACCAGCGCGATGAGCGACGTGCAGACACAGGCGATGCCGAACATGACGCTTCCCGCCACGACATGCGCCGGGAGCGTTCCCAGCGCGAAGAGCAGGATGCACCACACCCATGCCCCGGCGGCTATGGCCGACACGATGAAGATCAGCAGCGAACTCTGCCCGCGGGTGAAGCCTGCGGGGTTGACCGAGAAGGTGCTGTCGCCCGAGTTCTTGGGGATCAGGCTGAACCGCGTCGAGGAGGTGGCCGCCGTCGAGACGCACGCCGTGATGAACCCCAGCCCGCAGATTACATGCCCCGTGACGAACGCCCCGGTCATGTGCGACTGGATGATGAAAAGCCCGCAGATGACCGTCATGGCGGCGACCGCATAGCCGATGGCCGGGAAAAGGTATTTCGCGGCGGCGGTATAGGTGCCGATGATCTGGCGGATGATGGTGGCGGCGGTGCAATAGAGCGCGATGCAGATCGAGCCCAGGAAAAAGAGCACGGGGCCTGCCGTGAGCCGCGAGGGGTCGTCGCCGGCGGCGAAAACGTAGGCGCCGTAGGCGAAACAGAAGGCTGCCATCGCAAGGGGAATGGCGCGGAAGAGGATGCTTATGCCATAGTTCATAATCGGAGTTTTTGTTATGCGCCAGCCTGCAAATCATGAACCAAACGAAAAAATGGCTATCTTTGCCCCATGGAAAATATCGTTTTCGACCTGGGCGGAGTACTTTTTGCCCGCGACAGAAGTAAGTGTACGCAAGAATTCCACGACTTTTTCAGTTTCATCCGTTCGGAGCCCATGCCGGCTTTTTGGGAGGATTACGACCGGGGCGTACTGACGCTCGACGAGGTGACCGGCATCCTTTCCGGGGTCAACGCCTGCCCGCGTGCGAAATGCGAGGAGTACCTGCGCCTGTCGATCGACATGCAGGAACCCGTGAAGCCTACCGAACAGCTTGTCCGCGACCTGAAGGCCGCCGGCTACAAGTTGTTCGTGCTTTCGAACATGTCGCGCGAGTTCATCGACTTCCTGCGCCGGTTCCCCGTCTACGGGCTTTTCGACGGCGAGGTGGTCTCCTGCGAGGAGGGCGTGGTGAAACCCGAGCCGGAAATCTACCGGCGACTGCTCGGCCGCTACGGACTCGATCCTGCGCAGACGCTCTTTATCGACGACCGCCCGGCCAATATCGCTGCTGCAGCGGCGCTGGGTATCCGCGGGCTGTTCGACCATTCGGCGCCGGCCGCAACCTGCGACCTGCTGCGCCGCAGCCTGCTGCCCGAAATAGTAGGGTAGCAGCCCGAGACCATACCCGGGTACTCCGTCCGTATAGCCGTACCCGCAGGCCGTTCGCTCCGCCCGCACGAATCGTCGGCTTCCCCTTTTGCAGCGGTTTTCCCTGTCCCGTGATCCGATCCGTCCGATGATTGAAAAATAAAAAGGGCCGCTCTAAGGAGCGGCCCTTTGCTTTGGATCGGATTCCGTTATTCGAAGTTGGCGTCCTTCATCAGTTCATACTCCGGCGAGAGTGCGTACATGCGTACGTATTCGAACTTGCCGGTGTCGACGAGCTTGAACTCGAATGCGTGCGTCACCTTGCCCGTGCCCGAGCCGATGTGCTGCGTGTAGAGCATCATTTGTACGGTGTAGATCACGTCGATGCCGGAGATCATCTTGACATCGGGGTAGAGCGTGCCCAGGGCGGCCGACATTACCTCGCCGAAACGCTTTTCGACTTCGTCGTAGAACGCCTGGTACGAAGCGCGTGCTGCTTCCTTGTCGTCCGACCCCCAGTTGTCGTAGGCCGATACGTCGTCGCCGGCTTCGCTCCAATAGTATTTCGGGAGCGTGTTGATACGCCAGTTCAGGTTGGTGTAGCTTGCTGCGCAACCGCTGTAATACTCCGCATCCGTGAGGCGGCTGCCGCTGCGGTTGTCCGTCGTATAGGCGGCGTCCTTGTTCTGGAGCACCCAGTCCACGCAAGCCTGGTAGAAGCTCTTGCTGTAAGCGCTGCGGTCGGGGGCCACGACGAGCGTCATGCTGGGGTCGAAGTTCCATTTGCCGCTGACCTTCTTGAACGGGCCGTCGAGCGTCTCGGTGTCCTCGGTCTTGATCCAGTCCGCACCGTCGTAAGTGTACTCGTCGGCGAAGAGCAGGGTTACCTTGTCCGTCGAGTCGTAGAAGTGGTATGCCACGTTCATCTTCTCCTCGGCCAGGGCGTAGGGATATTTGTACTTCAGGTAGAGGGGCAGGTAGGTGTCCTGCGAGAACGACGAACTGAAGTTGGGATTGGTGGCGCCCATCTGCGTGTAGTCCTCGGGGTTGACCATCGTGGTGTTTTCTGCGGCTGCCCACGACGTGCCGTCGAAGGTGTAAATCGCATAGCGGTTCTTGGTCACCGCGGCGCGGGTCATGCCGAAGGAAGCTGCCGAAGCATTGGCTGCCGATTTGACAGAAGTGACCATCGTATTGAGGAACTTGCCGCTCGATACGCCGATCGCATAGCCTTCCACGACGACTTCCTGTCCGTCGAGTGCTGTGTCTACGGCGCCGTCCAGGACATACGAGAGGCTGCCCTGTGCCGTCAGCGCTTCGTCGTTGATGACGTTGTAGTAGTTGCCGTCGATTTTCAGCGTACCCGTGTAACGCACGTACTGCGCCGTGGTCAGCGTCAGGTAGCCGTCCATGTCGGTACCGTCCATCTCGCGGATCGCGGGGTAGGTGAACGTATCGGCCTCGGTATTGAGTTTGGTGACGGTCGATGCCGCGGGGTACTGGTTCAGCCCGGCATAAGCCGAAGTGGTACCTTCCACGCTGACCAGATCGCCGATGGCATAGGTTCCGGTCGGGTCGACATTGGTATAGATGAGGATCGACCCCGTGCCGTCGTTGATGAGGAAGCCGCGCTTGTAGGTCGCAGCGACCTGCCCCTTTACGCTGAACGTGCCGGGATCGGCCGATGCGACGATACCTACGGGCGTGAATTCGGGCTGCGAACCCTCCTCGGCGATCGTGGCGACGATCATGTTGGCGAATTTGGGTGCGCCGCCGCTCTTGCTGACGGAGAAGAGGTAACCGGTCGCGGTGACCTTCTTACCGTCCAGGCTCCCGTCGATCTGCCCCTTGTTGGGGAAGGAGAGGCTGCCGGTGGCCGTCGCGGCACCGTCCACATTGAGGTTGTAATAGTTGCCGCTGATCGAGAGCGTACCCGTCAGACTGACGAATTTGATCGACGCTGCGGTCAGGTAGGCGTCGAGTTCGCTGCCCGACATGGCCTGTGCCGTGGGGAAGGCGAAATTCTTGGTTTTCTCCACGAGCGTGATCTCGGCCGTGTTGCCGAATTGCATGCCGCTGTTGTATTCCGTAACGGCACCCTTGACCTTCACTACATCGCCCAGCGAGTAGTTCGACGGGGCGTTCAGATATACCAGAATAGCCCCCGTGGTGTCGTCGACGATAAAGCCGCGGGCATAGGCAGCCGAAACGGTGCCCTGCACGGTATAGTCGCCGGGGGCAATGATTTCGCTGATCTTGTTGATGGTCTCGGGGATTTCGCCGCCTCCGGTCGAAGGCTCCTGTTCGGAGTAGGCGTATTCGGCGATGACGTAGTCGCCGGCCTCGGCGTTCTTGACGGCCTCCTTGAGGATGCGCGGCAGGTAGTTGGCTGCCGGCTTACCGGGTGTAAAGTAGTCGGCCGTGATCTCCTCGCCCCAGGCTACCTCGTAGTCGGCGGCCTTGAGCTCGTAGGTCGAGGCGGAAGCGATGCCGGTGATGGCCTCGGATATCTCGCCGCGCTGGTTCTTATAGGTAACGGTGACAGTCGAGCCGTTCGAGAGGTAGCTATCGTAACCTGCAGCCAGGAATGCGGGCAGGTACGTCGTGGCGGAAGCGGCTTCGGAGAAACATTTTGCAGTGCCTACGGCGGCCAGGGCTGCCACTGCATCGGGCCCTGCGGCTTCGGCGATCGCCTTGTTGGCGGCGTTCGACGCGACGCTGGCGTAGTCGGCGTCGGTCATCGTGTATTTCAGCACCTGGACGTCGGTGATCTCCTTGTCGGGGTTGAACCCGTCCAGATACTCCTCGTTGTAATCGTCGACATTACAACCCCCCCCCACGAATGCTATCGTCGCAAGGGCCAGAAGGTATTTTACAATATGCTTGTTCATATGGTTCGCTGTAATTAGAAGTTAATTTTCAGTCTTACGGTATAGGTACGACCGAACGAGTACATTACGGCATATACGTTCTGCCAGATACCTTCGTCGGCTGCGGCGCACTGCGCGTCCATGATGTAGTTGTAGTCGTAGACGTTGTTCACGTTGCCGTAGATCGTGGCGCGTACGTTGCCGATCTTGAAGGCGTAGCTGGCCGAGAGGTCGAGCTGGTGTCCCCACGGAATTTTCCACGGGTCTTTCACGTCGACGGTCGAGTTACCGCTCAGGCTGGTCTGCGAACCGATGTAGAAGTCGGCGTAGTTGTTGCCGTAGGCGTTCCAGTCGGCGCTGACGCGCAGGCCCTTCATCGGGCGTACCGTGACGCCGAGGGCTCCGGTGGTCTGTGCCGAACCGCCGACCTTGATGCCTTTCTGCTTCAGGTTCAGCCATGCGTGGTCTTCAGCCATGATGCCCGAGGCGACCGTGCCGTCCAAAGCCTTGGTCAGGGGCTGCCCCTGCGTGTCGTAGATGTAGCCCTTCGAGTCGCTGTCCCACTGCCAGTCGCCCAGCGAAAGCATACCAGTCACGTCCAGCCAGCGGTTGGGGCGCAGTACGAAGTCCAGTTCGAGGCCCATGTGGCGAGCGTCCACACCCGAGAGGTTCACGCGGGCATAGTCGCCGTTGGCCATCGAGCTGGAACGTACGACCGACTTGTCCATCCAGAGCGTGTAGTAACCGTTCAGGTTGACCGAAAGGATGCCCGAGCGGAACCCGTAGCCTACCTCGGCCGAGAAGACCTTTTCGTTCAGCGGGTCGGGGTTCTTGGCGTTACTCGTGGTGCTCTGCAGGAACGCGCCGCCCGAGAAGAACGGGGCGCGGCTGATGTAGCCCAGATTGGCGAATACGTTGTGTTTCTCGTTGATGTTGTAGTTGGCACCGCCCTTGACCGTGTAACCGATGAAGTTCACGTGCTCGGACTCGGCGTGTGCGGCGTCGTAGTAGAAGCGGTCGTAGCGCCAGTAGCCGGTGTTGGAAACCGAACCCGATACGAAGGCGTTGAGGTTTTTCTTCGTCCACTCCAGCTGGGCGAATACGCCTTCCTGGTGTACGTGGCCGTCGTAGTCGCGGTAAACCTTGTCGCCGACCTGTAATTTCTGGTATTTCCAGTTGGGATCGGCTGCGGCGGCGTTCTGCTCGGCCTTGACGTTCTTGCGGCTGTCGTCGTCGATGTAGTACTTACCGTCGTAGAGGTCGATGATCTCGTTGTTGTGCTCGCCGATGTAGTAGCGCACGTCGATACCGGCCGACAGTTCGAGCGACTTGGAGATTTGGTTGGTATAGGTCGAGAGCAGCCCGTACCACATGTGGTTGTTGTTGCTCTTCGACATGATCATGCGCGAACCGTCGGGACTGGCGGCGTTCATCTCCTGGATCTTGTCGTAGGCGAACGTGCCGTCGGGGTTGCGGAAGGTGGTGTTCAGCACGCCGTAGTTGGTACCCTTCCACATGTTGCGGTCTGCCGAGGTGCGGCCCTGGCCCGAGTAGCCGCTGCCGCGTCCGATCGACATGTAGAGCGCCGTCGAGAGCGACGACTTGTAGTCGATCTGCCACTGGTGGTTCAGCGAGATCTGGGGCTTGTGGTATTCGTTGAAGTGCGAGTAGCGCTGCCTGCCGTTCTTGTCGAAACCGTACTCGGCGTTGTAGCGGTACATGTCCTTTTCGCCCATGAAGTTCTTGGCCTTCTGCCACTCCTCGATCTTCAGTCCGTCGTCGAGGGCATGGCGCTGCGCGTGCTTCTGCGGGGCGCCGAAGGCGGTCAGCGACAACTGGTGGCGGTCATTGATGCGCTTCGAGATGTTGACGAACCAGTTGTAGCCTTCGAAGTTGGTTCCCTGGATGTAACCGTCGCCCCAGCGCTTCGCGCCGAGTACCGACAGTGCCCAGCCGCTCTTCGTGAGGCCCGTCGAGAGGCTGAACGAAAGGCTGTAAAGGCCGTCGTTACCTACGCCGAACGAGAACGTGCCGCCCTGCTTGGCCTCGATGCCGTTGGTCACGATGTTGACCGAACCGCCGACCGAGGGCGACGAGATTTTCGAGGCGCCCAGGCCGCGCTGGGTCTGCATGCTGCGCGTCACGTCCGAGAGGCCGGCCCAGTTCGACCAGTATACGCCGCCCCACTCCATGTCGTTCACGGGGACGCCGTTGACCATTACGGCCACGTTGGCCGCCTGGAAACCGCGCATGTTGATCTTCGAGTCGCCGAAGCCGCCGCCGTCCTTGGTCACGTAGACGCCCGGGGTCGATTTCAGGATTTCGGGGAACTCCTGCCCGCCGAGTTTGTAGCTGATCTCCTCGGCGCTGACCGTCGATACGGCTACCGGGGTTTTGCGCTGCACGGCCACCGACTGCATGACGATGACATCCTGCAATGCCACGGCGTCGGGCTCCATCTGGATGATGCCCAGGCGTGCGTTCGGGCCCGTGACGGGTTTTTTGGTCGGGACGTAGCCCACGTAGCTGATCTCGATCTCCTTGGCATCGGTCTTCAGCGTGAAGTTGCCGTCGACGTCGGTGCTGACACCCTGCGATGTGCCGGGTACGGTCACAGAGGCACCGATCAGCGGTGCGCCGGTCTCATCTACGATTTTACCCGTAACTGCCGATTGCGCGACAGCGGCGGACACTCCGAACAGGATCAGGGCGGCCGTCATGAGGAAATGTTGTAAATGTTTTCTCATACTTTTTAATGGATTAGTAAATAAAAGAGTGTAATGGATATTTCGGTTTCTTCATAGCGTGGTGTCGTGGTTCGCGGCACTAAGATCGGGGATTTTTCCGCTCCCGCCGGTGGGGTGGCGGAAGTTTCACAGGATTTTAACCCCCGGCAGCCTTTCGGGAAGGCTCTGAGATCCATGGTATGCTGGGGTTTGTATAAAGTTGCGAGGGATACTCCGCGTGTGAGATACCCCTCGTTGTTGCGTATCGCAGGCCGTGCCCGGCGATAGCCGATGTCCGGTTTGCATACCTTCTCCCGCACCGTATCGGTGATGCAGGGTGCCGGTGGAAACCGTTATTTCCATAAAGCCGTCCATAATTTGCTTATACAAATTTAAACCAAATATTTCACAGCCGCAACAGAACACCGCAAATTTTGTTCAAATATTTTTCAACCTGTTGACGGGCACTGTCTTGCACGTGCGGCACGTTCCTTGTGCAGCTGACTCGCATGCAGGCTTTCAAGGAACTATACTGGCGTTATTCGCTTTTCGTGTTGATCCTCGGACTGGGGGTCACGATCTTCATCGAGCTGACCCCGTTTTTGGGCGGGGTGCTGGGTGCCATGACGATCTACGTGCTGCTCCGGCGGCAGATGCATTACCTCACGGCCTGCCGCAAATGGCGGCGCAGCCTGGCCGCGTCGCTGCTGCTGGGCGAGGCGGTGCTGTGTTTCCTGGTGCCGATCAGCCTGATCGTCTGGATGGTCGTCAACCAGGTGCAGGACATCGCCCTCGCGCCCGAGTCGGTCGTCGAGCCGCTCAAGCACATCGCTGCGCTGATCCACGACAAGACGGGATACAACCTCTGGCAGGAGAAGAACATCACGTCGCTCGTGGGCGTAATCCCCCGGCTGGGGCAGTGGGTGCTGGGCAGCATCATGGATTTCGGCATCAACATCATCGTGCTGCTGTTCGTGCTCTATTTCATGCTCATCGGCGGCCTGCGCATGGAAGGCTACTGCCGCGAGATACTGCCTTTCAACCGGGACGTGGGCAGCAGCGTCATGCGCGAGGTGCACATGATCGTCCGTTCGAACGCCATCGGCATCCCCCTGCTGGCCGTCGTGCAGGGCGTCGTGGCGTTCGTGGGCTACCTGGTCTTCAACGCCCCGAGCCCGCTGTTCTGGGGCGTGCTGACCTGTTTCGCAACGATCATCCCCATCTTCGGGACGGCGCTCATATGGCTGCCGCTTGCGGGTTACATGGCGCTGACGGGCGACTGGGGGCCGGCCATCGGGCTGCTCCTCTACGGCGGGCTGGTCGTGACGCACGTGGACAACGTCGTGCGGTTCATCATGCAGAAGAAGATGGCCGATACGCATCCGCTGGTGACGATCTTCGGCGTTTTCATCGGGCTGTCGCTCTTCGGGTTCATGGGGGTGATTTTCGGGCCGCTGATGCTGGAGATGTTCGTCTTCTGCGTCAATATCTTCAAGAAGAAGTACCTCGACGGGACGTCGTACAAGCAGTTGTTCGTCCCCGAGCAGGATATTCAGGCATAGCCCGCCGGGCGCTTCCGGGCGGGGCGCTTTTACGAAAAGTAACCGTTTCCGGTGTTTTTTGTGAAAAATCCCTGTAAAATGGTTGGAATTTCAAATTGTTTATTATCTTTGTTATTGGAATAACAGTAAAAGCGGCAACAAGAACCCTTAATCAAAAATATCACAATGGCGAGAAATCTCAAAATCAGAGACCTTACGTTGCGCGACGGACAGCAGTCCTCGTTTGCGACGCGCATGTCGCAGGCACAGGTAGACCGTTGCCTGCCCTTTTACAAGGATGCAAATTTCTATGCGATGGAGGTCTGGGGCGGTGCCGTACCCGACTCGGTGATGCGTTATCTCAACGAGAACCCGTGGACGCGCCTGGAGACGATCTACAAGGCTGTGGGCAAGGTGTCGAAGCTCACGGCGCTTTCGCGCGGCCGTAACCTGTTCGGCTACGCGCCTTACCCCGACGACGTGATCGACGGCTTCTGCCGCAACGCGATCGAAAGCGGGCTGGGCATCATGCGTATCTTCGATGCCCTGAACGACGTGGACAACGTGAAATCGACGATCAAATACGTCAAGCAGTACGGCGGCATCGCCGACTGCGCCGTATGTTATACGGTCGACCCGAAATATCCCGAACCCTCCTTCATGCAGCGCCTGATGGGCAAGAAGCGGCCGCAGCCCGTCTTCACGGATGCCTATTTCCTCGACAAGGCCAAACAGATGGCCGCACTGGGCGCCGACATGATCACCATCAAGGACATGTCGGGCCTGATCCCGCCGCGCCGTGTCGCCACGCTGGTCAAGCTGTTCAAGAAGAACATCTCGATTCCGGTCGATTTCCATACCCACTGTACCCCCGGCTACGGCCTGGCTTCGATGCTCGCGGCCATCGTGGCCGGCGTCGACATCGTCGATACCAACTGCTGGTATTTCGCCGAAGGCACGGGTGCCCCGGCCATCGAGCTGGTACACGTCTTCTGCAAGAAGCTCGGCGTTGATACCGGTGTGAACATGGAGGCCGTGGCCAAGATCAATACCCAGCTGCGCGAGATCCGCAAGGAGCTCAACCAGTCGGTATTCGGCGCGGACAAATCCGAGCCCAAGGCGTTCAACCCGCTGACCGACAAGCTGCCCGCAAGCGGGGTGGAGGTACTGAAAGTGGGCCACCACGGCTCGAAAAAGAGCCCCGATGCCTCTTTGGCAGGAGATCGG
>OGQH01001845.1_pt1 | contig 16834 bp, 20 predicted proteins | sample 1553181 | NCBI WGS metagenome assembly OGQH01 (sample SAMEA2579946, study PRJEB22360) | human gut metagenome | biome: human gut; feature: human-associated habitat; material: faeces | place: Denmark | collected 2008/2010 | reverse complement strand
CATGGTACTGATGGAAACGTGGAACTTGTTTCTGTTATTAAAGGAGATGTAAAAAATAACGTGACGGTTAAGCCGACCGTTACCGTTTCTGGAAACTACTATACCATTCAATCCGGTGATTCGTGGTGGTCAATCGCAAATCGTTTTGGTATGGACATGTATCAGTTGGCACAGCTTAATGGCATGTCGATCAATACCGTTATCCATCCGGGGCAAAAAATTAGAGTTAAGGGCACAATCAAAAACGGTGCAAAACCAATTAAAAATAACAATACTAGCTTTTATGTTGTTAAGCCTGGTGATTCGTGGTGGAGTATCTCAGCTAAGTATGGAATGTCTATGTACACGTTGGCTGCACGTAATGGCAAAACGATTTACAGCACGCTGCACCCGGGCGACAGGCTGACCATCAGCAGACAGACTGACACACGTGCCTACACTGTAAGACGTGGTGACACACTGAGCGGTATCGCCGGCAGACTGGGCGTGTCGGTAAGTGCACTGGCTAGTCGTAACCACATCAGCAACATTAACTGGATCTATATCGGTCAGCGTTTGGTATACTGACAATTTCTTTGGTATAATTATAGATACAATCGCATATAGCTTCGTAATCCCCCGTGCCGAACGGGGGATATTTTTTATGCAAAAATATTTTAAATGATCATTTTTGAAATGGGCAAGGCGATTATCTGAAATGCGAGAATTTTGTAAAATGGGCAGATAATAAAAAAAGAATGGGCAATAAATGGGCAAAAAAATTCCATTTAAGCGGATATAAGTATCACTTAAATGGAATGAAGATTCTTTAGAAACTGCGATAAATCAAGCAAATGCTGATTTATTAAGCTTTGTTAATTTACACTAAGCCTTCATGACGGAAAACCATGTTTTGGACGGATTGTCGGATGAAAATCAGCTGTCGCTTTTCGACATGCTTGGCTAAATGCACTGCATTTACATCCATTTTCATCCGAAACTTGAAAATGTCGTCCCGGTATGCTACAATAACATTGTTTTTGATACTCGTTAGGGAGTGAGCAGAGATGCTCGCTCTTTTTATTGGAACGGGTTCTATTGGATGAAAAGATGCGAGGAGGAAAATTTTGAGCAGCGTTGTTGAAACAGTGACGGAATTAGTCACTCCTATATTGGATGAACGTCACTTTGAATTAGTTGATGCGGAATTCGTGAAAGAAGGCAAAAGCTGGTATTTGCGAATTTATATCGATAAGCCCGGTGGAATCAATATTGAGGAGTGTGCGCTTGTCAGCGATTTGCTCGGCGAAAAGCTTGACGACTGCGACCCGGATCCGATTCCTCAGGCATACTTTTTGGAAGTTTCCTCACCTGGTGCTGAGCGTCCTTTGAAAAAAGAACGCGATTATGAGCGCGCGTTGAATTCTTATATTCATGTTTCGCTGTATCAGCCGTTGGAGGGCAATAAGGTTTATGAAGGCACAATGGTTGACTTGAAACCGGATGAACTGACGCTTGAATACATGGACAAGACTCGTCAAAAGACGATTGTGATTCCGCGCAAGCAGATTGCACAGGCGCGTTTGGCAATCAAATTTTAATAATAAGGAGCACAGAAAAAATGAGTAAGGAATTGCTTAATGCATTGGATGCACTTGAAACTGAAAAGGGCATCAAAAAAGAAGTCATCATCGATGCTTTGGAACAGGCACTTGTTTCCGCCTACAAGAAAAACTACGGTCAGGCACAAAACGTCAAAGTGACGTTTGATGCAAGACGCGGCGACATCAAGGTTTTTGCCGTTAAGGAAGTCGTCAACGAAGTTTTGGATTCATGCCTCGAAGTCAGCCTGTCTGATGCTCTTGAAATCAACAGAGCCTATGAAATCGGCGACACGATTGATTTTGAAGTTACTCCGCGTGATTTTGGCCGAATTGCGGCTCAAACTGCTAAGCAGGTCATCATGCAGCGCGTGCGTGAAGAAGAGCGTCAAATGATTTATAATCAATATAGCCGTTATGAAAATGAAATCATGACCGGTGAAGTTGAACGTCGTGACAGCCGTTACGTTTATGTCAACCTCGGCAACGTTGAAGCCGTTCTTTCGAAGCGCGATCAGGTGCCTGGTGAAGTTTACAATTCACATGATCGCATCAAAGTTTACGTGTACAAGGTTGTTGATCCAAACGAAAATCAAAATGCCGAACAAAATGAAGAAGAAGGCAAGAAGAAGCGTCGCAACCGAGGACCTCAAGTTTACGTAAGTCGTTCTCATCCTGATTTGTTGAAGCGCATGTTTGAAAATGAAGTTCCGGAAATTTTTGACGGAACCGTTGAAATCAAGTCGATTGCGCGTGAAGCAGGCGATCGTGCCAAAATTGCCGTTTGCTCCGATCAAGAAGGAATCGATCCGATCGGAACTTGCGTTGGCCCGCGCGGAGAACGCGTCAAGGCAATCGTTGAAGAATTGAACGGAGAGAAGATGGACATTGTTGAATGGAGCGAAGATCCGTCCGAATATATCAAGGCTGCCTTGAAACCGGCCGAAATTCTTGAAGTTCGCTTCGACAGAGAAGACGATTATGCATGCACGGTCGTCGTCCCTGACACGCAATTATCGCTTGCAATCGGCAAGCGTGGCCAAAATGCCCGCCTTGCAGCTCATTTGACGGGCTACAAGATTGACATCAAGTCCGAATCAAACATGGAAGAGCTTGATCGTCAGGCTGAAGAAGAACCTGAGGAAAATTTTGAATTGCCTGAAACAGAAGATGTTGAAACGGGAGATGCCATCAGCATTGAAGACATTGAGGCAGATAACGAATAAAGGAGGTTTTTTAAATGGCACAGCGTAAAATACCGATGCGAAAAGACATCGTTACCGGAGAAATGAAGCCAAAAAAAGAACTCGTTCGTGTTGTCAAGAATAAAGAAAATGAAGTTTCAATCGATCCGACCGGAAAGAAGGCCGGACGCGGAGCATATATTCATTTAGACGTCAAAACAGCCGAGAAAGCAAAAAAGGACCGCACCTTCGACAAGGCATTCGGGCTCAAAATCGACGATGCCTTTTACGATGAGTTGGTTGCTTACGTTGATCACCAAGCAGCCCGCGCGGAATTGTTCGGAAATGGAAAATAGACAAAAAGTTTTGCAATCATTGGGTCTTGCTCGTCGGGCAAAAAAACTGACGACGGGCATTGACCTTGTTATTGACCAAGTTCGACTTGGAAAAGCGTACCTTGTTTTTTGCGCAAATGATGCAGGACAAAGTACGAAAAAGAAAATTACTGATAAATGCAATAGTTACAACGTCACGTGCTCGCTCGAATTCACAAGGGATGAACTCAGTGCGGCAATAGGATCGAAACGCTCGATAATTGCAGTGACGGACGCAGGCTTTGCTAAGAAATTCAAGCAACTGCTGTCTCTTTGATTCGTGTATTTCTCGAATCAAGAGTCTTGACAGGCCTGATTTTACGAGAATGGAGCGATGTCGATGAGTAAAAAAAGAATTTATGAATTAGCAAAAGAACTCAATGTTTCCAGCAAGGAAGTCATTGCGGCAGCCAAAAAGAAGGGAATTGAAGTTGGCAATCACATGTCGACGATTGGAGAAAACGAAGAGCGGCAGGTAAGGGCTGCTTTTGCTCCAAAGAAAGCCCCTGTTGAGAAAAAGGAGGCTGCCTTTAAGGCTGAAAAACCGGCCAAAGAGCATAAAAGGGAAAGTGAAAAGGTCGGAAAGAAGCCTTCTGACAAGCGATCAACCGAAAAAAAGCAGGCTGTTCGCCCTGATCAGGGAAAGACCAACCGTGATCAAAAGTCAGTGAATAGAACCAACGAAAGGCATTCTGGTAACCACATGGATAAAAATAAAAACAACAACAATCGCAGGAGCAACCAAAGAGAAGGACAAAGCAACGATCGTTTCGGCGGAAACGACAACAAAAAGGGCAAGTTCAACAAGAAGAACAATCGCAAAAACAACAAGCGCAATAATCGCAATCAACGCGACAATAATAAGAAGAACGCCGTTCCGCAACGCAAGAACAAGCCGTTGCCGGAAACTTTGGTTTATACGGTCGGCATGAACGTTGCCGATATCGCAAAGAAGATTCACCGCGAACCGGCAGAAATCATCAAGAAGCTCTTTATGATGGGCGTGATGGTCAACCAAAACCAATCGCTTGACAAAGATACGATTGAAATTCTTGCAGCCGATTATGGCATCAAGGCTGAAGAAAAAGTTGAAGTTGACGTAGCCGACATCGACAAGTTCTTTGAAGAAGAAGCAAACAATACGAAACACTCCGCACCGCGTCCACCGGTCGTAACGATTATGGGACACGTTGATCACGGCAAAACGACGCTTCTTGACAAATTGCGTCATACGAACGTCACTGCCGGTGAAGCAGGCGGAATTACGCAGCATATTGGTGCTTATCAGGTAAGACACAATGACAAGATCATTACGTTCCTTGATACGCCGGGACATGCCGCCTTCACGAGCATGCGTGCCCGCGGTGCCGACATCACCGACATCACTGTCCTGGTCGTTGCCGCAGATGATGGCGTCATGCCGCAAACGATTGAAGCCATCAACCACTCGAAGGCTGCCGGGGTTCCGATTATCGTGGCCGTAAACAAGATCGACAAGCCTGGTGCAAACCCTAACCACGTGATGGAGCAATTGACCGAATACGAATTGATTCCTGAAGATTGGGGCGGCGATACGATCTTTGTCGATATTTCTGCTAAATTCGGCAAGAATCTTGACGAATTGCTCGACATGATTTTACTTGAGTCAGAAATGCTTGAACTTAAGGCAAATCCTAAGCAACACGGTGCAGGGTCCGTTATCGAAGCTCGCCTTGACAAGGGCAAGGGATCCGTTGCAACGCTTTTGGTTCAGCAGGGAACCCTTCACGTCGGTGATCCGATCGTTGTCGGAAATACTTTTGGTCGCGTTCGGACGATGACTGATGCCAGAGGTCGTGCCATCAAGAAGGCTACTCCGGCAACGCCAGTCGAAATTACCGGTTTGAACGAAGTGCCGCAGTCAGGTGATCGTTTCGTGACGTTTGATGACGAAAAGACGGCGCGTGCAGCAGGTGAAGAACGTGCCAAGCGCGCTCTGATGAAGGAACGCAGCCAAACGACGCACGTTACGCTCGACAACTTGTTCGATACGCTTAAAGAAGGCGATATGAAGGAAGTTGACGTGATCATCAAAGCCGACGTCCAAGGTTCCGTTGAAGCAATTGCACAAAGCTTCAAGAAGATTGACGTGGAAGGCGTTCGCGTCAACATCATCCACCAGGCCGTTGGCGCCATCAACGAATCAGACGTGACCTTGGCCGAAGCTTCCAATGCGATCATCATCGGATTCAATGTTCGTCCTACGCCTCAAGCCAAGGTGCAGGCAGATCAAGACAAGGTCGACATTCGTTTGCACAACGTCATCTACAAGGCAATCGATGAAGTTACGACTGCCATGAAAGGGATGCTTGAACCCGTCTTTGAAGAAAAAGTCACCGGCTACGTTGAAATCCGTCAGACCTACAAAGTTTCAAAACTTGGCACGATCGGCGGCGGCTATGTCACGGACGGCTACATTCAAAGAGATTCCGGCGTTCGAATTATTCGTGACGGAATCGTGATCTATGAAGGAAAGCTTGCATCTCTCAAGCGTTTCAAAGATGACGTCAAGCAGGTCAAATCCGGATTCGAATGCGGCTTGATGGTTGAAAAGTACAATGACATCAAAGAAGGCGATCAGCTCGAAGCCTTCATTATGGAAGAAGTTCCGCAAGACTAACGGGAGGAATTGCTATATATGGTACAACATTACCGTGTCGGACGTTTGTCACAGGAGATTCAGCGCGAAGTCAACGACATTTTGATGAAACGCGTCCGCGATCCGCGCGTTGAAGGCGTGACGATTACCGGCGTTGAAGTTACGGGCGATCTGCAGAATGCAACAATTTATTACAGCACGCTTTCAAATCTTGCTTCTGATGCCGAAAAGACTCAAAAAGGTCTCGATAAGGCAACAGGGTTGATCAGACGAGAACTTGGGCAGCGCTTGAGCATCTATGTTACGCCTGAACTCAAATTCGTTCGTGATGAATCCGTGCGTTACGGGGATCATATCGACGAACTTTTGAACAAGCTTCATCAGCAGGATCGTTAAGATGAAAATTGCGGGGATGGGAATTTTTCCCATCCCTGTTTTTGAGAGGTGAACACTTATGGATGGAATTTTACCCCTGAACAAGGATCGCGGCATGACCAGCAATGATGCCGTGTTTAAATGCAGACGCCTGTTTCGGACCAGAAAAGTCGGACACAGCGGGACGCTCGATCCAAACGTTGACGGCGTGCTGCCGATCTGCATCGGACATGCGACAAAAGTCGTCAGCTATCTGATGGAATCAGGCAAAGTTTATACCGGTGAGGTCACGCTTGGATTTTCAACGGAAACGGAAGATCTTGACGGGAAAATCGTTGAAGAGTATTTTTTGACGAAGCCTTTTTCAGATGAATTGATCAAAGAAAAGATGCAGCAGCTTTGCGGAGACATCATTCAGATTCCTCCGATGTATTCTGCCGTCAAGGTCAACGGCAGACGTTTGTACGATTACGCCAGAAAAGGCGAAAAAGTCGAACGTCCCAAAAGAAAGATTCACGTTGAAAGTTTTGAATTGATCGGAAGCTCTGCATTTGACAAAGAAAACGGCGTCCAAAAATTGCGTTTCAAAGTCGCCTGCGGAAAAGGAACCTATGTCAGAACGCTTGCCACGGATCTCGGCAAAAAACTTGGCGTTCCGGCCGTCATGAGCGATCTGACGCGACTTGAAAGCGGCAGTTTCAAGCTTGACGAAGCCTATACGCTGGCACAGCTTGAAGAACTCAAGCAAAACGGCAGGCTGGAAGAGGCCTTGCGTCCGGTCGACCATGCTTTGAAAATGCCTAAAAGAGAACTGACGAGTGCGCAGTGGAAAATCGTCAAAAACGGCGGCTTTTTGTTGCCTGAAAATTTCAGTGACTTAAGCGCAACGGATGGTCTTCAGGTCGCTTTGACGTATCAAAACAAGTGTCGCTGCGTCTATCGATATAATGAAGAAAAGAGACGCTATCAGGCAGAACAGATGATTGATCTGACATAGAGGTGCATGATGCAAGTTGTTAAATTGCAAGAACCGTATGACAATAATTTGATTCCGGACGGACCGATCGTTCTTTGCCTGGGCTTTTTTGACGGCGTTCATCGCGGACATCAGGCAGTAATCCGTGAAGGAAAGAGGCGCGCGGAAAAGCTTGGGGAAAAACTTGCGATCATGACGCTTGATCGTTATCCGGGAATCGTGTTCAATAACGAGGCAAACAAGGATTTTGCGTATCTGTCGAGCGAACGAAAAAAGCTTGAACTTTTCGAACGTTTCGGAGTCGACCTTTGTTACGTCGTTTCGTTTGATGAGAAGTTCTATACGCTCAGCCAGCAGGATTTTGTCGAAAAATACATCGTTTCGCTCCACGCAGTCTGCGCGGTTGCAGGAAGCGACTATACGTACGGAAAAATGCCGTATGCAAACGGCGGCGACATGTCGCATCTGGAAGGCTATGCCAATGGACGCTTTGAGGTGGTCAAGGTTTCGCATATGCTTGATGACGGAGAAAAAATCAGTTCGACAAGAATCAGAAAAGCGCTCCGGAAAGGAAACGTCAAAATGGCAGCAGATCTTTTGGGCTATTCGTACGAAACAAGCGGTCAGGTAGTGCACGGCTTTGAGCGTGGGCGAAAGCTGGGTTTTCCGACGCTGAATCTTGAAACAAAAGAGCCGGTCATGATACCTTCCGAAGGCGTGTATGCGGTTTTCGTCAGATTTGAAGGCGAAGAAAAACGCTACATGGGGATGGCATCAATTGGTCGCAACGAAACGTTTGGCAATCACTTTGAAAAAACGATCGAAATCAACCTGCTCGATTTTTCGGACATGGTTTACGGAAAAAACGTTTTTGTCGAGTGGATCGAGCTTTTGCGCGGGATGAAGAAGTTCAGCGGCGCAAAGGATTTGATCGAACAGCTGAATCATGACAAGGAACGGACAAGAAAAATTCTGGAAAAGAGGAATTAGCATGGATATTATCACATCATCATCCAATCAGCGCGTCAAGGACTGGAAAAAACTTTCGCAAAAAAAGGCGCGAATCAAGCAGGGAAAGTATATGCTTGACGGATGGCATCTGGTCAAAGAAGCGATTCTTTTTGATCAGCCGATTTCGGAAATCCTGGTGACGCAAGATTTTAAGCACAGAAATGAGCTTGAAGTTCCAGACAACGTTGAGGTTATCGAAATTTCCGACAACGTGGCAAAGCATCTGAGCGAAACGCCGAGTCCGCAAGGTATCTTTGCCGTTGTGAATTTTCCTGAAAATGCAGAGGAGAAACCTAAAAAAGCAACCGGCGCGTGGCTGTTTCTGGACGGAGTGCAAGACCCCGGAAACATCGGGACGATGGTCAGGACTGCCGATGCCTGCGGCTTTTCCGGCGTAGTCTTTGGGGAAGGTTGTGCCGACATGTTTCAGCCGAAAGTCGTTCGGGCCATGCAGGGCAGCCAGTTTCATTTGAAGCTCTGTTCCGGAAACCTGATCGAATGGGCTAAAGAATTCAAGCAACGCAAACTGCCGGTCTTTGGCAGCGAGCTGAACGATCAGGCCCGTTCCTATGATCAAGTCGGACGTCACAGCGACTTTGCGCTTGTAATGGGAAACGAAGGCAACGGAATGAGTGAGAAACTGTTGAAAGAAACTTCCCTTAACCTTTATATCCCGATCAAAGGACATGCCGAATCGCTCAACGTTGCAGTCGCAGCCGGCATACTGATGTTTGGACTGATGGAATAGACAATGGAATGAGAATCAAGTGAGGCCGGGAGAAAACTCTGCCTCGAACAAAAGTCCCGGATGATTTGCAATTAACTGCAAAATTCATCCGGGACTTTGTGTATCCGGGATAATTCTTCGTCGAAGACTGGAATTTACGATCAAATATTAAGAAACCGGCAATTTGCCCGTAATCCAGCGTTGGCGGCAGGAGATTCGCAGTTCTTTATTTTATAGAAAGAAAAGCGGGCTTTCATGTCTTGAAATCGAAAGAATGCCGGACAAAATCAGTCGAATTACGACGCCTTTGTTTGGCATTTCATTTAATTCAGGAGTGAAGAAGGAATTTTTTCTAGACTCTTTTGATTATTGTCAAGGCAACATGCAAGTGGCGAACTGACTGAAAATTCGGGACTAGGTTGCATATTCAGAAAAAACCGGATAAAATGTAAGTGGATACAATGTACTGCCGTCAAGTTGGGCGGTGCTATTCCGTTTAGGTACGTCTCGCCCGGGTTCCGGGCGGCCTGGACAGGATGAAAATGCCGTTGTTATGGTGTTTTTGGATGTGTCGGATAATTACCTATATAAAGCCTAAAACGCTAAAGGAAACTATAGTGGTCGTCAAGATAGACGATAAATATTTTGTTGGGACAATCAACGGTCTTACGTTCAAGAGAGAGGCGGTCAACAGAGGAATTTATTTTGGCTATAGACGTATTGAAGTTTGCGGCAAAATCATTGGCACAGTAGATTTGTTTGGCCCAATAAATATGTACAACGTAATATCATGGTTCCAAAGTGAAACCGAGCAGGAGCAGTTAGCGTTTATCTCGACGAGGCCAGGTTGCTACTTACCTCAATGGTATGAGAAGGATGAAAAATGAATGAAGAATATGTGGGGCTAGCACGTGTCTTGTTAGCTGGAGATGAATATACAACACTTCACGAGTTCAACCCGTTAAATGCCGGGAAAATTATTGGAACAGAAGTTGTTATTGAACCGAGAAAGGGACGCCCAACGACGGGTACGGTTGTGGAATATAAAATAGTCAAGTTTAATATCTACCACCTCATCAATGAATGTGAGTGTATAAAAGGTACAATTGTCGGCACAGTGAATAAATTTTAGGAGGGATTGAAGCGAATGAAGAAATCGGCCTGTCATTTGGTTGAGCTGGAAAATTATTATTGAAATACTTTGCGAATTTCCGCCGTCAGAATCCGGAATAGTAAAAGGGGCTAAAGTCATTATTGAATTCGAAAAACTTAGCTTTGATTCTTTCGCGAAGCGTCAAAAGGTTGCCACGATTGAAGAGTATAGTTATCTATCTCCGAGTTAAGGAGACGAAAACTTACGGATGGCAGTATTATGGAGTTATTGGTATATGTTCTGCTGTTGATGGCAGGTGGATTTTTTATATGTAAAACATATAATATATTTGTCGGTTTATATGCGGTTGTAATGATTGAAATAATGCACTTATGCTATGGAATTTCTAATTCGGTATCGTGTATTTTATCTCCATTTTTATTTTTGGAGAACCCTAAAGCAGTTAGCTTTTTCTTTATGATAATAAGTAGCATTATAGCTCTTGTTACATCTGTTTTGTGTTATCAGGTTATAAATAAATATTTTTTATATGATGAAACAGTTAGGACAAAATATGCTCTTATGATTTTAATACCGACTTTATTGATTTTTTTAGCGAGTGAATATATTAGTTTAAATATTTATGGAGATACCATTACGATAGAAGCAGATGGCAGTTTACCTGGCATAAGTCCATTTCCAATACTGTTTATACAGATATTAGGGATAGCCAGTCTGTTTTGTATCATGTTTTCTTACAAAAAATTGATGGAAAGTTTCAAATTAAGCAGAGAGTTATCACTGTTAGAATTGGAAAAACATTCTTTGAATCAGTATGTGGAGGAAGCAAAAATACGTTATGAGAAAACAAAATCATTTCGGCATGATGTGAAAAATCATATATCCATTGTCAAAGAATTGGTACAGAATGGGAATATAGATGCCGCATTGAAGTATATGAGTGATATGGAAAATTTAACAGCGGATATGTCATTTCCGGTAAGCACTAATAATCCTGTACTTGATATTCTGATTGGAAATAAATTGGGAATAGCTAAAAACAATCAGATAGTGGTGCAATGTTCATTTATTGCTTCATATCCATGTGGAATTGCTGATATTGACTTCTGTATTATTTTTTCTAATGCATTAGATAATGCTATTTCAGCCTGCAATCGAATGAACCATGACGAACAAAAATATATTCATGTAACGGGAAAAGTGCAGGGTGATTTTCTATTGATTGAAATAAGTAATAGTTACAGTGGGAGAGGGAGCCTTCGCAGCGGAACCGGACTTGCCAACATAAAAGCAGTTGCAGAAAAATATCATGGAGCTATGGAAGTAAGAACAGATGGAGAAAAATTTACTTTAAGTGTTCTTTTAATCATTCCGCAACAATCAGAAAGCATTTCACAACAAGTTTGTTAAAAACAGCTATATGAATGACGAATAGAAAATTGTAGGTATATTTAATTGTAACAAAGTAAAGGAGGACGATTTATGTCAATGGAAATAAGCGGTAATTATAAGGATTACAAAAATGAGTATTTAGAAAGGGCACAGACAGAGCAGGATAAAGTAAAAAGAACTTCACAAGAGCAGAGGGCGGAAGATAAAAGTGAGGGGGTTCCAATTCCAAAGGACGAGTATATCAGCAGTGAAAAATCCAGCAGCAAGCCCAGTGGTCTGTATCGTTTAGGACAGGATGAAAACGGTAATCCAAAAGTGATGTATGATGATCCTAAGAGAGCGGCAAAGGCGAAAGATGTTCAACCAAAGGAGGAGCCAGCGAAACAGGCAGAGAAATGTACGACAAATACAGATAATGTTGACAGAGAGATTGAGAAGCTCAAAGAGGAAAAGAAACAGCTTGAACAGCAGATAAAGGCTGCGGCGGGAGACAAAGAAAAGGCTAAGGTATTGGAGAAAAAGCTGGCTCAGATTGAGGGGCAGTTAAGCCAGAAAGATAATGATACATACAGGAGACAGAATGCAGTAATTTCTTAAACAAATTATGTATATGAGGGAGTGAATAAGAGGGAAAGACTTTATTCACTCCTTTTGCAAAAGGAAAGAAATTCAGATTAAGAGCAATTGCAGAAAAGTAATAGCGGGAAAAGGATTTCGATTCTATATCTCAAGGAGGACAGATGATAAATATCAATCAGAATTACAGTCAATTTTATAAAGGAACAGAGCAAATTAAGAGTTATGGAGCAACGGACAGCAAGAAAGACACTTTAGTGAAGTATGAGTTTAATACCGTTGATGAACAAGGCAATTAAGATTATGGATAAAATGTCCAGGGAGGAAACTCTGCAGGCAATGAAAACTATTTCTGCATGATACGAAGATAATGTAATTGTAGAGATTTCCGGCGATGGTCTGGCAGCTCTTGTAGAGAGCAAGAAGGGAGCATTAGATAAAGCTGAATTGCAGGAAAGTGCAAACGCAAAGCAGGCAGCTTTTGACAAGGAAGTGGTTCAGCTTGATAAAAAAGCAAATTATCTGCCAGAGTATTCAGGTATGTATGGTGCAGATAAAGCGGTTGCTACTGCGGTAGAAAATTGCAGCAAGGAAGAACAGGCATTTGTTTACGATATTATCCGCCAGAACTTCCTCATAGGAAACAGCGGTTCCATGTCAGAGGAAGAGCGGCAGGCTAACATTTCGCTTGGTATGAAAAAAGCAGAATATGCAGCAGGTAATTTTATATCAGAAGATAATAAGTCAGCATTTTTAGATGCAATGGAATCTATTGCTAAGCTGGCGGCTGCCGGAAGCTCTGATGCAAGCGGAAATATGGATTATGGTGTGAAAAAGGGCAACTATTTGGGGCATGGCAGCAATCTGGTCTACACAACGGACGGTCTTGATATGATGCGTACTATGGATAGGTCAGCGTATGCAGGGTACCAGAAAATCAGCAAAGAGAGCAGCAATGCAGACAGACCTTTGAACACATTAAAATATCTCACAAATTGGTATGCAGATGCGGTTAATAAGAATCCGGGTATGGTTGATAAATATGAGAAACAATCAGATAAATACGTTTAGGAAAAGGTAAAGGTGCAGAAGTTGGATAATACTTTTGCTGATATTAAGACTGACAGTAAGTCGGCTTTCCTTGAGGGTTTAAGGGCATTTCAGATAAGTAATCCCAATTTCCTTTCTTCTATTTTGAAAAAGGAGTTAGCGTTGCATTTCTGGAACAATTAAGGATTATAGTTAGGTTATATTATTTTATGGCTGAAGCTTTGTAAAATTACAATAACAGCAAGAATGGCGAGATCATTACCTATCTCCGAGTTAAGGAGACGAAAACCCGTCTATATCAACGCAAACAGTCCCGATGATCTGCCGACAACAATCCGCAAAGTGAAGTAAAGGAGATAAAAGACCATGAAAAAAACAAGTGATGCACAGCTCAAGGCCGTGCAAAGATACGACGCTATCAATCCCGAACAAGTGTACTACAGGAAACAAAAATCGGCCGCCCGTGCCTTCACACGCATGAGCACAGCTAAAGCTATTGAGGCGGTAGCTGCGGTTGGTGTTGATCGCTACCGTGAAGATTTGCTGGCGTTGAGGGATGCAATTGACGAGAAGCTAAACACTCTGTGATGCGATTTAAGACGTTTTAAGTTGCCCTCCATGCATTTTTAAGCGTGTCACAGATTTCTTCAGCACACTCGTTGATTCTATACGGCTATTGATCATTACCTATCTCCGAGTTAAGGAGACGAAAACATCGTAGGAAGTCATATCGATGTAATCCCTCGCTTCTAGACCATTCCCCAGGCATCTGCACTGTAATGTTCCTTGACAAGACTTTTTTTGACAATGTTTCTTAAATCATTCTCGTCTTTTACAATCAGTAATCTCATAATGTAATTGTTATAATACAGTCATTTTCGTGTGCTAGAGTCCTTTTTTCATTTTTTTGAAATCACTATTTGTTTTAATCTTTCTCCTATATGATACATATAACAGCAAAAACAAAACATCCAAGAGACGGAAGGAGAACATGTTATGAAAAAAATATTAGTAGCTTTATTCTCTCTCACATTAATATTTGCTTTTACAGGATGCGCTTCATCCAATAATAAAGCAGCAGAAGATACAGAAATTAAGACACAGGAAGTTGTAACATCAAATGCAGATGACAATGATGATAATATCAGTAACACAGAAAATGCAGTAGAGAATGCGAACGAAAAGGATTATGATTTCTCTTCTTATGAAAACGATATCCGTAATATAACAAAAAGTGTAAACAATGCAAAAACATCTACAAATGCATCTGAGAATCACGAACAATTCTACGCTTTGAAAAAACAGGTAGACGCAGTCGATGACGAACTGGATAAGCTTGACGATGAATTTGAGGATGCTTACGAGATGAAAAAGATTAGCTTCGAGACATACAAAGCGAGAGAACGCGCGATTGAAAAACTGGAAGATGAACTGGAATTAGCAGAAGAAGCACTGGAAAATAAATACGGCATTGATGATTGATAATTGCCCATCTCCGAGTGAAAAACAAGTGATACAATGTAAAAAAACACGGGATAATTCTGTTATTTAGAGCAAGCTCTTGTATAGCAGAGTTTTTCATGCTACAACCAAGATGAAAAGATGAGACGCAGTCATTATGTTCGTCAATGCTGAACGCACCTGAATTCGACAGGTGCGTTTTCCATATATAAAAAGAGGACACTGATATTCGCTCCATCGTAAGCGGTGTTTAAATAAGCGTTCCTCATAAACCTCCGATATCTTGGCATGCTTTAAACATCAAATATAATTGGAGGTTTAAATATGAAATCGGATGACATCGCGGAAGTCAACCTTGTTGACCGAAGTCCTAAAGAAACATACCGTCCAGTCAGGGAAATGGCTGCGAAAATTATTACGGAAGATGTCGAAATTCGAATTTACAACGGAGCTTCGAGAGAGATTCTCAAAAATTTGAACAACTATCTTTGGTATTGTGATCAAAATGTTTCCAAATATAAATAAACAGCTGTCTCTTGCAAGCAAGACGAAGAACAGAATCTGGTCGAAGATTGTCATGGCCAAGATCAGGAACCAGGCGAAATGCGTGGAGCAGACGGGTCACAGCAGAAATGATGTCGGACTCATTCAGTCCATTTCATCAAACATCACTGAAGGTGACAAGCATAATGTTGAGGCTTATGCCGCCCGTGAGTACTTTCCGATGATGTTCGGGAAGAATTTCAAGCGCGGAAGGTTTGACGACATAATTAATGCAGATCTTAACTATGGCTATGCCTTTTTGAGAGCGCTGATCAGAAGGGAGGTTCAGTCTCAGAATACGCGCGACCGGCTGATTGAAATACTGAGGAACGAAATACCTGCTGCTGGATGAGGTTAATGACAAGCAGATTACAATTCTTGGCAAGAATGCCCCTAAGCTGACGGTTGGTGTACCGCACTTGATAGTTCTGTAGATGTCTGTGGAATAGTGAATGTTCCTGGTTTCCAGCATTCTTTGGTGCAGATTTCCCATGTGCCAGGCAGGTAATGCTGCTGAAGAGATAAGATTGGAGTATATTAAGAAGAGCTTATTTAAAAGCCCTAATGTATAAGTAAATTGGCAGTTACCATCAGCGTATTAAACAGGGGTGTGATTGAATGGAAGAAAGAAACAGAAACAAAAGATTCCGTATAGAGTCAGTTTACTACGAGTCTTCGATGTTAGAACCTAGAGATGATTATAGTCAGGAACAATACGAAGAAATTGCGGATTTAGTCGGCAAGTGGAGCAGCTTTGATTTGGACAAAACGGATGCATACATCTATTTTGATGATTTGGAAAAAGAATTGGTTCCTTCAGTGCTTACGCCAGCGGACAGGAAAAGGTTTATCGATTATTTGAAAAAAGAAATTGAAGCAGTTAATGGATGAAGTGATGGCAGGTCTGATTCATCATCCGATTAGTGAGATTCTCTCATACCTGGTGAAGTGCCCTTGTGTTGGAAGAAGCGGAAAAATGACAAAACGAAAGTGAATGTGATCTAAGTGAATTCACCGAAAACACTTTGCAATATCTGAAATTATGCTATAATAAAAGTATGCCTAGAGGGTTGTGAGGCTCGCGGGTTAGCTGCGTAATAGAAGCCCATTCGGACAGTCTTTTGACTGTCCGTTTTTTTGTGCATTTTTGCGTGGATTCCGTTGTATTTTTTCATATTATTCATTTTATAATGGACTTCTTTTCGGTAAATATGACAGGTGTTTTCATCAGCGTGCGCAGAAGGCTGCGATCCTCATCGGTGCCGATTGCTCTGCATTTGTCGTGAATGCGAATGTGACCAGGGGAGAGGTGACACATATGAAGTACATTACTGTCATGATTATTATTCTGGTGCTGCTGCCGTTCATTGGCAGGTGCTCGCCATCGCCATGGCAACGTACATCATGTACAATTACCGTGACCGTTCGGACGGATTCGTCTTCGCCTTCGGGACCTTCATCGGCGGCGCCTATGAATACATCTGCAGCGTGTTCACGGAAATCGTCTTCGGCAAAATCTTTTGGGACTACCACGGTCTGCCGTTCAACCTAGGTGGCAGAATCAACCTGCTGTACTGCTTCTTCTGGGCATTGCGACGGTGGTTGACAAGATTAGTAATCAAATGATATTGAAAAGATTGACTATGTATTTTATAATACCAACAGGGGATTTTTCCCTATTTTATCCGTTATATTCAGTTTTCAATTCAAGTGAAAGGATTCCATTTTTGTTAATCGGAATTACTCCCTTCGCTTATTTGGAATTACTCAGGCTTTTGACACCCTATTTTTAATAAAAAGTTTTAAATTATTTTTTTGAGAGAGATTTTAGAA
>OGQH01001831.1_pt1 | contig 16919 bp, 8 predicted proteins | sample 1553181 | NCBI WGS metagenome assembly OGQH01 (sample SAMEA2579946, study PRJEB22360) | human gut metagenome | biome: human gut; feature: human-associated habitat; material: faeces | place: Denmark | collected 2008/2010 | reverse complement strand
TGGGCATGCGCGTGGCTTTGGCGGTTTCGGTGAGCAGCAGCGCGGCGAAGGTTTCGGCCGGATCGTCTTCCGCTGATTCGAGCTTGGCGATCAACGACGGGACGAGCTTGTTCAGTCCGTTGCTGGATACCGAGCAGATCATTCGGCGGAACAGATACGATTCGAGATCCGCGAGCATGCGCCGCAGCCCGTCCCGGGTTATGCGTTCATGCTTCCATGCCGCGAACATGTACAGGAGCATCGGATCCGTAACAGTGCTGTCCAGGGTTTGGAACGAGGCGAGACGGCGGTCCACGTTCGCGTCGCCGCTGCCGGCAGACGCGTTGCCTTTGATGGCGGCATAATACCCGGCATATTCCAGCATGTTCTCCAGAAGCCCGCGTGTGCGTTCCATGCGCGGCAGGGAGCTGTCGGCTGCGAAACGTTTGAATTCCGAGTACATGTATCGGTTCTTGGACACGGGCCTCTTCAACGTGACGACCATCCAGTCATGCAGGAACGCGTCGAATGAGAGACTGCCGAGCACACGCTCCATGGGCAGCCAGTAGTCGGCGTACAGGGCGTTCTGCTCGGCCATGGAGCACCCCATGAGCATGTAATTGCGCACCAAATCGGAAGTCTCCAGATCAAGCCCGGTGGAATTCATTGATTCGAATACCAGTTGCGGTTCGTCACGCCCTTGGTCCAGGGTGACGGACACGACTTCAAGACGCTGCAGACCATCCCACACCACGTTCGCATCATCGATTGCGGCGACAAGTGAGCGGAACAGATCAAGGTTCGTTTCCAGCCGGGACGTTGTTCCGGCCTGGTTCCCATGATTCGGCCGGTCAAGGGCAAGCACATGGTCGCACATGCCGCGCAGCACGTCCCGGTCGTCGCCGGAAAGCGTCAGCTTGCAGCGGCCTTCGCCAGTCGCATACTTGTCGACAAGATAACCGCGGTCGATGATCATGTCTGTGGAGAAGCGCAGGTTCTCCGGGTGTTCGTGGGCGTATTCTGCCAAGGCGATAAGCAGCAGGGTCACCGAGGCGAGGCGCTGCTGGCCGTCGATGAGCAGACACCGGCTGACACCATCCGGGCCGATGCCGCCTTCCTGCATCCATACGATCGATCCGGTGAAATGCGTTTTCTCAGGGTGCCGGCCGGCCGTTACGATGTCAACCCACAATTGCCGGCACTGCGTCTCGCCCCATGAGTATCTGCGCTGATACACCGGCACGACGAACCGGAGCGAACCGGTCAATAAGTCCAGCAGGATTTTCTTGCCAGCGTCCATGGTGCTTTACCCTCTCTTAAATGATTACTTGTTCGAAAAGAGTTTTACTGGACTTTTTATTGGCCACAATTGCCATCACCATACTATAAAGCTTTGGATACTTCAATTAGTTGTATCTGTCCAATATAGATGCACTTCTCTCCAAAGCAAGAAGCCTGACTTGATGTCCGTAGAAGCATGCTACAAAGCAGCTTCCGACTCGGCACACTACCATGCAATAAACCGACTAACCCTCTTACCAATTTCATCAGAAGAGACACGTTCCTTCAACGTATTCCCGTCAGCACCTAATTGCAGACCTACCCACATTCGCGCAATGACCAATGATTGCATTGTCACGTCATACATTGTTTGGAAATCTACGCCTTCCGCATCGCCATGCTTATTTCCGACGAATGCCTTTCTCATATTCCTTCTCCAATCTTCTGGATCAGTAAATGGAAAGACATCTCCTAATTCCTCTTGCACAGCCTCAAGCATTTGGTAAAAACCGGCAGAACGTATTTCACCGGTTTTAGAATTTCGTATCATCCGTTCTGTCTGATTCTTTGTCTCAACAACGTACCATCCAATGCAGTCAAGTATGGTCCCCGCCAGCATATTCAACGTTTCAAGGGCAAGATGTTCCTGTTCCTTCGCCACGTAGGCAAGAAGAGTCATTCCTTGTTGACATCTATCTACTAGTTCAAGCCATTTCCGAATTCCTTCTTCACGGATATCAGAAAAGCGAAAGAGATACTGAGACTCAGGATTCTCAAAGTGGGAACGGTCAACTCGCGGCATATATGACAAAACAGGGTGCCATATCTCTCTCTTTTTCCCATCTAATTCGCAGGAATCCTCGTCCCGAAGAACCTCCAAGTCAGCAAACGTTCTTGGAACCCAATCAGAAATAGTAAGCAGGTTCATCAACGAGCGATGATAAAACAAATGCCATGTCCAATCCCGCAATTCATCTGTCCTAGTTTCGATGGAGACCATTTGTCGAGCAGTAACCTCATCTCTCCTTAAAGAAGTCTTTACAGAGTAATCAGGCCGCAGCTTCAATCCCACTGACGCATCGACCACGATCTCATTGCGCGGTTCCGCAATCACTTCAGTTTTCTTTGAAGAACCGTCACCAAGAGAAAGCGAAAGTGAGGAAACTCCCGACCACGGTGACAAACCTGGAATGTTAGAACGCATCGCATGTATTTTTTCGAAATTCGTTTCGCTAGTCCCGAAAACCACATATGTAGGAACGACAATTCCAGTTCCGGTTCCTGCAGACACAGAACCACTCACCTGACATCCCACAAGGGTATAAAACCTGCCATTCGATACCGTGCGAATTATGCTCGGCAATTCCACTGGCTCAAGAGGCTTATCGTTAAGAACAACCGTCCCGCTCGATAAAAACCACTGCTGATATTTATCAAAATTGCCTCTGAACGGAACAGCGAGCTCGAAACGTTTCCCCGTATCACGCAACATGGCTGCCACTTCTGCACGACTGCTATCAGGTTCTAGTAACCATGTAATAATCGGTTCCGTCAAATCTAATTTCTTGTCCATTTTGGTCTTCCTCTTCGCTCTGATTACTCACTCATGAACAATCGTATATACTCACACGATGCAATACCCTGACAAATGTTAAGGCGTCGCTACTGCCCCTTGGCCCCTCCTCCACTAAAATAGGTGCTGTGACTCAGGGCTTTATCGATAACAAGACTTCGCTGGTCAAGGACGACCTTGTTCGTACGATACGTGAGGGGGACAGAATCTCCATCGCGGCGGCTTCGTTCTCGATGTACGCGTATAGGGAGTTGCGCGAGCAATTGGAGAGCGCAGGCTCATTCCGTTTCATTTACACGTCGAAGACGTTCACCGAGGATGCCACCCCGAAGGAGCAACGCGAGTTCTACATCCCTCGCCTGGAACGCGAACAGAACCTGTACGGCACTCCGTTGGAAATCCGCCTACGCAATGAGCTCACACAGAAGGCCATCGCCACGGAATGCGCCGATTGGATCCGCCGTAAGAAGGCACGGTTCATGTCGTTCGATGGGGGGTCGGACATCACTCCATCCCTCATCGTGGAACATGACGATGAGAAAACCGCGTACATGCCGTTCAACGAGTTCACGACCACACAGCTGGGCGTGAGCCGACACGCCGCCTCATACCAAGGCGTCGCCAAGATGGAAGACTTCATGGCGGAGGGATTTCTGGACAAAATCAATGAGGCATGGAACAGCGGAGACTTGCATGACGTGACCGACAAGGTCATCGACGGCATCGAGCGCATGTACCAAGAAAACCCGCCCGAACTCGTCTACTACATGACCCTGTACCGTATCTTCAGCGAGTTCCTTGATGACATCTCCGAGGATGTGCTACCGAAGGAAGGCACCGGTTTCCGTGAAAGCCTGATCTGGAACAAGCTGTACGACTTCCAGAAGGACGCGGCCCTCGCAATCATCAACAAGCTCGAAACATACAACGGCTGCATCTTGGCCGATTCGGTCGGTTTGGGCAAGACGTTCACCGCACTGGCCGTGGTCAAGTACTTCGAGGCCCGCAACCGCAACGTGCTTGTTCTGTGCCCGAAGAAGCTCAAGGACAACTGGGTCACGTACCGGTCGAACGCAACGAACAATCCAATCGCCGGCGACCATCTGCGTTACGATGTGCTGTTCCATACGGATCTGAGCCGCACGCGGGGCGATACGATTATGAACATCCCGATTGAACGGATCAACTGGGGCAACTATGATCTCGTCGTCATCGATGAGTCGCACAACTTCCGCAATGGCGCAGACAGCGCCGCCAAGGCCGACGACAAAGAAAACCGATACCAGAAGCTCCTCAACAAGGTCATCCATTCCGGCGTGCCTACAAAGGTGCTTATGCTCTCCGCCACCCCGGTGAACAATCGTTTCCGCGATCTGCAGAACCAGCTCGAACTGGCCTACGGCGACAAAGGCGATGAATGGTCCAGGAAGCTCGGGCTTTCCACCAATATCGATATGGTGTTCCGCAACGCGCAGAAGGCTTACGGTGTCTGGTCGAAACTCGAACCGGAGGAACGCAACACCAAACGTCTGATGGACATGCTCGACTTCGATTTCTTCCGTATCCTCGATCAGGTCACCGTCGCGCGCAGCCGCCGCCACATCCGTAACCATTACGATATGGATGCGATCGGCGGCTTCCCTGAACGTCTCCGCCCGCAGACCATCCGCCCGGCGCTGTCCACGGAAAGCGACTGCGTGTCTTACGACGAGATCTATGACGAGTTGGAAAGGCTCACCCTCGCGTTGTACACCCCGTCCGAGTTCGTGCTCGAATCGCGCATGAGCAAGTACTTCGACGATGACAAAATCGAAGGTCTGACCATCCGGGGCCGAGAAACGGGTGTGCGTAAGCTCATGGCTACGAACCTGCTCAAACGTTTCGAGAGCAGCGTCCAAATCGCGCCACTCGTTCCGTATGACGTTGGATCGTGAGCTCGGCTACATGTCGGATACGGTTGGCACGATCGACTCGTATGAGGAATACCGTGACAAGCATTACGACACCGGCGTGCTTGAGCAAATTGATATTGATCGTTTCGACGACGGATTCGACCTAGACCAGGATGATACGGAGAGTATGGATCCGGACGAGTTCGCTACCAAAGGCAAGACCAGATTCCTGCTGTCCGACATGGATTGGCGCACCTGGCGCGATTGCATTCTTCGCGACATGGATGTTATCCACCGCCTGCTGGACATGGTTGCCGGCATCGACGCAGCACACGACGCGAAGCTGCAGCGTCTGTACCGGACCATCAGCGACAAGCAGAACCAGCCCATCAACCCCGGCAACCACAAGATTCTTATCTTCACCGCATTCGCAGACACCGCCGACTACCTGTACGAGCACGTCAGCAAATACGCCGGCATGCTGGGATTGAATACCGCGGAAGTGACCGGCACGAATCCGGGACGATGCACGGTTAAGAAAGTAGGCGGTCGCATGTCCGACATCCTGGCATGCTTCTCCCCTATTTCAAAGGAACGCGATATAACTGTGCCCCGGTTGAAAGACACAGACATCGACATTCTGATCGCCACGGACTGTATCTCCGAAGGGCAGAATATGCAGGACTGCGACATGATGGTCAACTACGACATCCATTGGAATCCTGTGCGTATCATCCAGCGTTTTGGCCGCATCGACCGTATCGGCTCGACGAACAAACGTATCCAACTGGTCAACTACTGGCCCGACGTGGATCTCGACAAGTACCTCAGGCTCAAGGACAGGGTCGAGGCACGCATGAAGGTCGCTGTGATGGCTTCCACCGGCGACGATGACTACATCAATCCCGACGAGAAGGGAGATTTGGAGTACAGGGAACGTCAGCTCAGGCAGATGCAGGACGAGATACTCGATCTTGAAGATGTGGACGGCGGCGTCAGCATCACCGACCTCGGCCTCAATGAGTTCCGCATGGATCTGGTCGGCTATCATCGCGACAACCCCGACATCGAACGCACACCTACGGGCATCAACGCTGTGGTCGAGGGCAACGAGCCTGGCATCCTGTTCGTGCTGCGCAACACGAACAAGGACGTGAAGGCCGTGGGCCGCAACCCGATCCACCCCTATTATCTCGTGCATGTCGGCGACGACGGAAGGATCCTGCACGGGCATCTGAATGCCAAGGACTGTCTCGATGTGATGCGCAAGCTGTGCAAAGGCAAGGATACATATGATCCGCGCCTATGCCACGCATACAATCGGTTCACCCATGACGGCAGAGACATGCGCCACGCTTCCGACTTGCTACACGATGCGGTCAGAAGCATCCTGGACCAGGATGATGCGACTGCGGCCGACAGTTTCTTCACTGGATCCATGGGGAATTTCCTTGACGAGAATATAAAGGGGCTCGACGATTTCGAACTAGTTTGTTTCCTCGTCATCCGTCCTGCAACGGAAGGTAAGTCATGAGCGGCATCGAATCATGCGGACCTGTGACCGCACTCACATTGGGACTGCCCAGCACCACCGCGGTCATGCATCCGAGGGGACGGCTCGCCAAAGAACGCTTCTATACGAACACCAAAGTAGGCAAACGCTTACGGCAGCATTTCATCGAGGACATCGACTCAATCACCATGCTCGCCGTAATCCGCGAGCAGGAGACCGGCATACCGGCAGGACCGTTCACCAACGAAATCAACGTGATTGGCCTAGAGCAATCCACAGAACATCCGCCGCTGAAGGTCATGGAGCACATCGCCCGTACCCGTGATGAACTGACCCATCACAGGTCGCGTATCCTGTTCGTCTGCGTGAATGGCAGCATGACAAGATTCGCGGTGTTTCGCAACGCAAACGTGGCCGAAGGGCTCATGGAGGGCTCGGTTTATATGGGAGAACCGGTGGAATGCGAATCCGCACTCATTCGTCTGAGCGGAACCAATCTGGACACCGTATGGGAGTCGTTGTGCGCGGAGACCATCCTCAGCTCGTCGGATCCGACGCGCGTCGACCGACGCATCGTGTCCCGCACGCGCATAATGAGACTTATCAAAGAAATAGACCAGCTGGAACGACGCCACGCCAGGACCGTCCAGATAGGCCAGCGGAACAGGCTATGGGACGATCTGCAGGCCAAGCGGCACGAGCTCGAACAGGAACAACAAGGAGAAACACTGTGAGTGACATCGAGAAAATCCACGGCATCACACCGGATTTGACCAAGGAGAACGTGGATAGGCTGCTCGCCCTGTTCCCAGACGTGGCCACCGAGATCACTGACCCGAAGACCGGCAGAACCGAACGTGCGGTGGACTTCGACGCGCTGAAAGAGCGACTTGGTGATGTGGCGGAAGGCAACCGGGAACGCTACCAGTTCACTTGGCCCGGCAAACGCGAGGCGAAACGCCTCGCCCGCGAACCCATCGCCAAGACCCTGCGACCCGTCAAGGAACGCAGCAAGGACTGGGACACCACCAGAAACCTGTACATCGAGGGAGACAACCTCGACGCGTTGAAGCTCCTGCGCGAGAACTACGCCGGCAAAGTCAAGCTCATCTACATCGACCCTCCGTACAACACAGGCCACGACTTCATCTACAAAGACAACTTCGGTAAAACCATCGCCGCTGACAAATCTGAAAGCGGCGATTACAACGACGAAGGTGGCCAACTCGTCGCCAATCCGGAGAGCAACGGTCGCTTCCACTCCGACTGGTGTTCTATGATCTATCCAAGGCTAATGCTCGCAAGGGATTTATTGACGCGTGACGGAGCGATTTTCATCAGCATTGACGACAACGAGGAAAGTGATCTGCAAAATCTTTGCAACGAAATATTTGGCGAAAGAAATTTCGTTGCAAAGCTATATGTCAAGGTTAACCCCCGTGGTCGTAATCTCGATATGTTTGTTGCCAGAACTTGTGAGCCAGTTCTGTGCTATGCGAAAAATTATGCTCAACCAACAACTATATTGCCGGTTGAGAAAGATGAACGGATGATGTCTGAATACTCGTTATCTGATAGTTATGGAGCTTTTCGTCCCATAGGACTCAGAAATCGAAATCAGAATTTCAATCCCGTAACCCGTCCGACTCTTTATTATCCTTTGTATGTCAATGACAAAGGCAATGTCAGCCTTACTCCAGATAAAGAATATCGCTTTGAGGTTTTCCCAGATGCGCCGGATGGAACAAAGACATGTTGGACTTGGTCTAAGCAAAAGGTTCAGCAGGAGGGGAAGCTTCTATACGCAGAAAAGGCTCGAAGTGGAGAATGGAGAATATTTCGTAAGGACTATGCAGATAAAGACGGAAAAGGGGCTACAACTCTAGTTAAGTCTCTTTGGGACGCAAACGATGTCAACAATGATCAAGGGAAAGCCAGCATTAAAGATCTTTTTGGATCAAATATCATGGACTTTCCCAAGTCTCCCTATTTGCTGAAGAGAATCGTTGAAATCGGATCTTTGGAGGAATCTACAGTTCTTGACTTTTTTAGCGGATCCGCTACTACAGCGGAGGCTGTCATGATGAAAAATGCTGAGGATAATGGCCGTCGTAAATTCATTATGGTTCAGCTTCCAGAGATAACAGATCCCAAAAGTGCGACTGCCAAAGCCGGGTATTCAACCATCTGCGAGATCGGCGAGGAACGCATCCGCCGTGCCGGCGAGAAAATCAAGTCCGAGATTGAAGCGGAGAATGCGCAACTGACACTCGACGGCACTCCCAAGAAGGTGCCGGACATCGGCTTCCGTGTGCTCCGCGTGGATGATTCGAATTACGAGGACAGGCGCAAGCTCGTCGACGAGTATTCCCAGAAGGACATCGACGACGACGTGGACATCACGAAAATGGACCGTTCCGATCTGGATCTGCTGTTCGAGGCGCTGCCGAAGTTCCAGTTGCCGTACAGCTCGAAGATCGACGTCCTGTCGGGAGGCGAATTCGACGGCCACACCGTGTACAGCGTAAACAACGGCAAGCTGCTCGCATGCTTCGAGGACAGTATCCCCGAATCGCTGGTCCGCACGATGGCGGCGTTCAGGCCACGTCCGTCCTATGTGCTGGTCTCCGAGAACGGTTTCCTGAACAGTGCTGCGCGTACGAACTTCACCGAGATCTTCAAGCAGTCCGCCGACGAGAAGACCGGCGCCACGCAGATCCGCATCATCTGAGGTCACCGATATGCAATTCAAATTCTCGCAATACCAGTACCAGACCGATGCTGCGGACGCGGTATGCGACGTATTCGACGGCCAGCCGCTGCAGGATGGCGTCTCCTATATCCGCGACACCGGTATCCGTAAGCCCGCATCCCAAGTGTTCAATCCCGCTCAGGACGCTTTCGACATCCCCGAGTTGAGGCCGGTGCAGGAGATGCTCGGCCATTTCGACGCGGATGACGACACGGGCTACCGCAACGCAGATCTGTTGCTGGACGGCGAAAGGCTGCTCGCCAACATCAAAAACGTACAACGCCGGCAGAACCTGACGGAATCCCCGAAGCTGTACACGGATCCGGCCGGTGCCGTCGAACTGGACGTGGAGATGGAGACCGGCACGGGCAAGACGTTCGTGTACACGAAGACCATGTTCGAATTGAACCGCAGGTATGGCTGGTCGAAGTTCATCGTCGTAGTCCCGTCCATCGCCATCCGCGAGGGCGTCGCCAAATCGTTGGACATGACAGGCGACTATTTCTACACGTCCGGCCGCGACGGCAACGAGGGCTATGGGAAGAAACTGCACTCCTTCATCTACGACTCGTCGAATCTGAACCGGCTGGACGAGTTCGCCCAGTCCTCGGACATCCAGGTGATGGTCATCAACATGCAGGCGTTCAACACGTCCATGAAGGAAAACGGGCGCAGCAAGGACGCGAGAATCATCTTCTCGGAACGTGACGATTTCGGCTCCCGCCGCCCGATCGACGTGATCAGTGCGAGCCATCCGATCATGATCCTGGACGAGCCGCAGAAGATGGGCGGTAGGGCTACGCAGGCGGGCATACGCCTGTTCAAACCATTGTTCACGCTGAACTATTCCGCCACGCACAAAACGAAGCACGACCTCGTGTATGCGCTGGACGCGCTGGACGCGTACAACCAGCGTCTGGTCAAGCGCATCGAGGTCAAGGGCTTCGAGCTGAACAACCTGCGCGGCACCGACGGCTACCTGTATCTGCAGGACGTCATCGTCAGCAAAAACAAGGCGCCGCAGGCCCGTATCGAATACAAGAAGCTGTCCTCGGCCGGTAAGGTCGTGACCACGTCCGGACTGTTCGGCGAGGGCGACGACGTCTACACCGCATCCGGCGGGCTAGAGGCGTACCGCGACGGCTGGCGCATCGCTCCGGACGGCATCGTGCCCGACGGCCTAGAGCCGGGCCGGACCGGCTACGTGCGGTTCATGAATGGCGAGACGCTCGGCAAGGGCCGTATCATGAACGACGGATCCGAGGCAGACATGCGCCGCGTGCAGATCCGCGAGACCATCCTCTCCCACCTGCACAAGGAGGAGCACCTGTGGGCGCGAGGCATCAAATGCCTGAGCCTGTTCTTCATCGACGAGGTCGCGAAATACCGCCGGTACGACGATGACGGAGAGCCGTCGAACGGCGAGTACGCGGACATGTTCGAGCAGGAGTACGACCGTTGTGTGCACGATTTCGTCGAGAACCGCCTCGACGACGCGTCCGGCTATCTCGACTGGCTGCGCACCACGCATGGCCGTTACGTGCACAAGGGGTATTTCAGCATCGACAAGCACGGCCGTTCCATCGACTCGAAGGTCAAACGCGGTTCGGAGGATAGTGACGACATCAGCGCGTACGACCTGATCCTGAAGAACAAGGAACGGCTCCTGAGCTTCGACGAGCCCACGAGGTTCATCTTCAGCCATTCCGCGCTGCGCGAAGGATGGGACAATCCGAACGTGTTCCAGATCTGCACGCTGAAGCATTCGGACAACGAGGTCGGCAAACGCCAGGAGGTCGGCCGCGGCCTGCGCCTGTGCGTGAACCGCGAGGGCGTGCGCCAGGACCGCAACCTGCTCAGCGACGCGGACTTCCTGGACGTGAACCTGCTGACCGTGATCGCGTCGGAAAGCTATGAGAGGTTCGCCGAAAGCCTGCAGAAGGACATCGAGACCGACCTGCGAGAGCGGCCAATCGTCATCAACGATGCGTTCTTCGCCAAGACATGCGTTCCGGCCGACAAGCTCGGTCCGGAGTATGCGGGCTTGGGAGACGTGTCGTTCAGCAAGGACGAGGCGCGTGACATCGTGTACGCGCTGACCGTGGACCGGCTTATCGACCGCGACGGCAAGCTGACCGACAAGTACAAGGAAGAGCATTTCGGCAAGGATGCGGTGGAACTTCTACCAGAACCCTTGCGAAAGAAGGTCCCGGCAATCCGTCTCGTGCTGGACAGCGTGGTGGAAGGCACCACCAAGGTGCTGATCGGCAACGCATTGAAGCGTAAGGTACATGGCAATCCGCTCAATGCCAACTGGCAGAAGAAGGAGTTCCAGGAGCTCTGGAGGCGCATCAACCACAAGTATGCGTATACCGTCAGCTTCAACGACGACGAACTCGTCAAAAACGCAGTCAAGGCAATTGACGAGCGTCTGGTCGTATCGAAACTGTCCTACACGGTCACGCGCGGCATCCAGAAGGAGAATGCCTCACGCGACGAGCTCGCGGACCGCACACACTTCCACAGGAACGACTCCTATACCGGTGGCTTGGATGTCGACGCTTCGAACGGCGTGAGATACGATCTGCTCGGCGAGATCGCGCAGGCCGCGACCATCACGCGTCGTTGTGCGGCACGCATTCTCAAGAGCATTCGGCCGGACCGGTTCCTCATGTTCAGGGACAATCCAGAACAGTTCATCGCGAGGGTCGGCCGTCTGATTGTTCAGGAGAAGGCGAACATGGTCGTTGACCATATCTGCTACGACCGGATCGAAGGCGGATACGATTCGAGCATCTTCACCAAGGGCGGCAACAATCGTGATGAGGCCGAAGGCTATCAGGCGTCTAAGTGCGTGCAGGACTGGGTGTTCCCCGATGGCAGGATCGAAAGCGATTTCGCCAAGGACCTCGATAACGCGGCGGAAGTCGCGGTGTATGCGAAACTGCCGCGTGGATTCCAGATCCCGACTCCTGTGGGCAACTACGCCCCTGACTGGGCCGTGGCCTTCCGCGACGACAGCGGTCTCAAGCACCTGTTCTTCGTCGCCGAAACCAAAGGCAGCCTGGAATCGTTCGACCTGCGTGGAATCGAGAACAGCAAGATAGCCTGCGCGAAACGACTGTTCAACCAACTCGATCTCGCAGATGGAACCCGTTACGAGCAGGCCACCACCTATCAAACCCTGCTTGACGAAGTGAAAGCACTGCAATAGGAACCAAGAGGAAGAATAAAATTATGGAAAAAATCAAAGAGATCAAAGTATCTGGACGAATTTATGGCGCTGGGGAAAAACTTGAAATATTTATACCCAATAACCCAGATAATCCAACTACATCATGGTGCACCATCTATGGGAAAAATGGATCAGGAAAAACCACATTATCAAAGGCTCTATGGAATTATTCCCATCCTGATGGTGTATCCCTTGAGACCGATTTACCGCAAGTTTCTTTTACTCCCGAGAACAGTATTCCACCAGAGAATTGTTATGTATTCAATGAAGACTTTATTAATAAAAAAGTTCGATTCAATCAAAACAATCTAGGCGCTATTGTTTCACTTGGCCCACAAGGCGACGCCCAAGATAAAATAAAGGAAAATGAAAATGCGCTTAAAGTAAAACAAAAAGAAATTGACACGTTGAAATGGACTATTGACGGCAGTAAAAGTGAGAACTTCGAACAGGATAATAATAGTCCATTAACCAAGCAAGGAGAAGAAGCGAAAAATAATCTACTCGATGCATTCAAAGGTGATGATCGCTGGGCTGGCTATATTAAGAGGATACGAGGCAACAGACAAAATGCAAGTGTCAGCTTACCAAACATCCAAAGAATGTATTATGAAAATACTCTAAATAATATTCCAGATTTTGAAGAATTTCGTTCGCGATTGAAAGTATTTGAACACACTGCCAGTTTAAAAAAACTAGAAAATATTGATAAATCTTTCTTGAAAGACTATGAGCACGTAGTAGACTCAATTTTCACTGTTCTCACCACAACACCTACAAGTACTGGTGACAAAAATTTGTCTTCCATCATTAATCTACTCAAAGAAGCAAAAAGCGACAAGACAAAAGAACTTTTTAAAAGCAATCAAAGTCATTGTCCGTTATGTTTACAAGCAATCGGTCAGAATTGGAAGAAAAAAGTACTTGAAGCAATCGATTTACTTGATTCATCACAAGAATCGGGACAAATTATCAAACAAACAAAACAAATCAATTCATATATATTTAATTACAAAAAAATAGTTCATGCCATTTTGAAGCATGAAATCCTAAAAAACTCAGACAATATGGTAATCGACATCAGACGTGATATCGAAACTTTTGACAATACGCTTGAGGTCATTCACCAAGCATTGGAAAAGAAGATAGAATCACCCTCATCAATTATTACCTTCGAACAAAATATACAATCTAAAGAAAATATTATACAAAATTTTAAAGAATTTGAAAATAGTCTCGATTTACTAAACAACAAGATTAATAGCCAAAATAAGCAAATCGATAAGCACACTCAAGAAGCGTCTTTACTTGAGCAAATGATAAATACAATTAGTCTATCCAAAAATAAAAATTTATACGATTCTTACAATAGAGTAATTGCAAGCTATAACAAGAAGAAAAAGGAACTTGAACAAAGGAAAAATGAACTTAACAATATTCAAGAAAAACTAAATGAAGAAAAGGATGAACTTCGCAGAACCAATATTCAGATGGATCATCTGAACTCAGCTCTTTCACTTATTTTTCTTAGTCCCAATAGACTTTCCTTGAAAGGAACAGCCAATGGAGAATATGGGATTTATGTAAGAGGAAAGCGAGTATCTCTATCCAATCTATCCGCAGGAGAAAAAAATGCAATAGCTCTTTCATATTTCTTTTCGATGCCATACGAAAACAGATCTAAAGAATATTTTTCTAAAAACGATTCCTTGTTCGTTCTTGATGATCCCGTCAGCTCTTTAGATAGAAATAATGAAATAGGAATTTATTCATTAATTGAACATGAGATATCAGAAATCAAAAGACTCACAAACACTAATAACAATTTTGTGCAAGTCATAGCTTTAACACACAGTCTTCCTGTATACTATGCACTCGAAAAAGTTGGTGACGAAGTTTTCAAAACGAAAAAAGGAAAACCGTCGAAAACTACTTGTAAAATGTTAAAAAAAGGTAAGCTCACTGACACAAAAACAATTGATTATAATTATAGAAGTCTTATACGAGATGTATATGATTTCGCTAAATCAAATCTTACTGATATTTCAGATAACCCGGCATCTTATTATGGAACAGCTAATAAGCTAAGACGCGTACTTGAAGAATATTCCTACTTCAACTTTGATATCGGAGGAACTGGTCTACCAAAAAACAAATTAATAAATGAATACCTTGAAACATGCGTACAGTCGCATAAAGTACACAGTGAAACTAGGGATAAGATTACTCGCGCTCTAGTTCCTCTTTGGATGAATTCAGAGAGCCACGGTAAAGAAAAGGTAAAGTCCGGGTCAATCGACCATAATATTCAACTTCTAGATCCGGAAGAAACTCAAAAGTGCGCTCGTCTAATGCTGCTTCTACTAGATTTGCTGCATCCAACAGGACTTCCAGGTTTAATAAACAATCAAATCTCCAAGAAAGATCAAGAAGACATTAATCAACATCTTTCGGAGTGGGACAGTGAATTCGCCGAACTATAGATAGCTGGGAACATTTCTCTTATTTTCAACAAATATTAACTAATAATGTCTGTTACCGAGTTAATAAACCACATATTTTTACCCGGTAACAGACATTATATGTAGCATCAAATCCTCTCCAATTGAATAAATATCGGTATGAATACGTAACGAAGCTACTACTGAACGGAATCGCTCACCACTATCAGTCCATCGCCTTTCAGTCGTCTATCTCGATCGCATGAATCGTGACTTCGTCATTTTCCAAGGCATTGGCTTTCTTGAATTCCGGGCGAAGTTCCATGCCGATCTCATCGAACTCACCGTTCAGATTGCGTACCAGCACATCAGCCAATCGGCCACCCATGGGTCTAAACGTCGCATAGGTTATCGCCCCGGAAATGGCACCGCCAACAACGGGCACAACCTTGGCAACGGCCTTGCCAACCGACTCCTTCACCACCCGTTTGCCAACCATCGCGCCGATTTTCTTGAGCAGTGGATACCAAGTCGTTTTCGTCAAAGCCTGTTGCGTGATCTTCTTGCCCATGTTTTTGCCGACTTCCCTGGCAAGCTTTCCTACCAACATCGCCGAACCTGACGCGCCGAGCATCGCACCCAAATACGCAAGGACTCGGACTTTGGCACCTTCATTCAGTTCCGACTCGTCGGTGAATAAATCATCCTCTCCGAAGAGATAGGCGATTTTCTGCGCCAGATTGATCGCGAAGCCAAAGTATTGGGCCACATCGGCACTTCCAGCGGCAACGGCGGCAGGTCCGCCGGGGATTCCTGCTACGAAGGCGGCAAGAGTGGTCTGATTCGTTGATTTCTTAATCAGCCCATCCGCTTTTCTTCGCAACGACTCCGCCGTATACACATGCTGCGGGCCATGCTCCAGAATCTCATCGAGATATTCCGAACCGGCGAATTGCTGCCGCAGAAACGCTTCCCTATCAACCCTGATAACCGGAAGCTTCGCAACGCTTCCGATCATAGTTATCGCCACATCGTAAAGCTCTTCGTCGGTTTTCTTGGCCATGTTCTCTCCACTCTGATAAGACGCATTGTGCTTAACGCCCATGGTATCTGCTCCTTTATTTGTTCGATGGATAACATGCGGACGATCCGCATTCACCATGAGCCATGTTTTCTTCGCGAGCGCGAGGGGGCTCAGCAGATAGAGACTGCATTAAAAGCAGCAGCCTGTTAAAGCAGATTCGAGCACTTTTCTCGCGCATTTTCACGCACTTGCACGCACCCAGATTCCAATCACATACTTCACGCTCATGCGGGATGGGTTCAACGTAATCGCCAAAGAAATCAACGATGCCCCATGAAGCTCCTTGGCAGCAAGACACCCAACAAGGTATGGAACCGGGGAATAAGCAAGATGCAATCGCGTCATCAGAAACCGAATCGCGTCGTAATCCCGGCATAATCGCGTCGTAATCGGGTAGCGCGAAAACCATAACCGTAATGAAGAAGATTCTTCCAACACCATGAGCCGGCAGACACCACACTGTTAAGGCATGTTTCAAGTTACAATTATCCCTTATAACTTCAGCGAATAAGGATGCAATGAAAACACTGGATGAACTTATGCAGCATCTATGCGATAACGGCATCGCATGCTCTGGTGAATTGCAAAAAAGAGAATTGAAAAACCTGGGGTATTATCACGGCTATAAGGGGTGCCGATTCGCTGGCATTGCAAAGAATCGTCTTCACTTGCAGTCCTTCGAGCAAATTTCATCATTGAATTCTTTTGATATGGCGTTGAAATCTTCAATTTACCCTCGGATCATCGCCGTGGAAACCGCTTTGAAGAATTACACATTGGAAGAAGTTCTTCAAGATGCAGAGTCACCATTTCTGGCTCTTGTGTTGTTTTCGTGGGTGTCGGCTCATCGTTGAGACGTCGTATTTCGCCGTTGATTATGAGGGTGTGAGGAGCGTTTCCTGTAGGTTTGTTTTTCGACCAAGAAAAAGAACCACAGAAAACGCCTTATGAAGAACATATTCAAACGTTTGCTCAACGTCAAGGGCATGGTCGTCGAGGACGTGTCCATCGACGATTCCCCACTGCGCGACGCTCCGGTCCTGGTGGCGCGCGTCAGGTGCAGGAAGGCCGCGTTGCGTTGCTCGCGCTGCGGGCGCAAATATGCCCGAAATACGACGACGGGGGCGGCGAAAGGCGTTGGCGGCACCAGGACTTCGGCTGCTATCGGG
>OGQH01001808.1_pt1 | contig 17080 bp, 20 predicted proteins | sample 1553181 | NCBI WGS metagenome assembly OGQH01 (sample SAMEA2579946, study PRJEB22360) | human gut metagenome | biome: human gut; feature: human-associated habitat; material: faeces | place: Denmark | collected 2008/2010 | reverse complement strand
TACTGGAACATCGTGATGATATCATAGGACATTATAGAATCAGTTAAACAACTTCCGGTTTGCAATGCAAAAGTTTTTAACAGCAATGATTATACAGAATGATTGTAAAACAATTATAAAGCCTTAAATATAACTAAAAACAGTTGTAAATTCAATCGTAAAAAAATACGATTGAATTTATGGCTGTTTTTGCGTATAATAAATATAACAAATTGGAAAGGAATAAATGGTATGCGTGAAACAAGGATAATAGAATTTAAAGAAACAATTACAAATACATTTTTAAAAACAGTAAGCGCCTTTTCAAATTACAATGGAGGGGAGATTTATTTTGGCATTGATGATAATGGGAATGTCAAGGGAATAGCAGATGTAAAACAATCCTGTCTTGATATAGAAAATAAAATTAACGACAGTATTTCGCCACAACCGGATTATACACTTGAAATACAAAACGACAGTACGATAAAGCTTGCTGTAAAGAGTGGAATTCATAAGCCGTATCTATACAAGTCAAAGGCATATAAGAGAAATGATACTGCAACGATAGAGGTAGATACATTAGAGTTTTCACGTCTTATATTGGAGGGCAAAAATATAAGATTTGAAGAATTACCATATAATGAACAGAAATTAACATTTGAAGTTTTGCATCAAAAATTAAAAGAAAGCATTCAGATTGAAACTTTTAATAAGGATACTTTAAAAATACTTAATTTATATGATAATAATAATGGATATAATAATGCAGCAGGACTTTTAGCGGATAGAAATCATTTTCCCGGCATTGATATTGTAAAGTTTGGTCAAAATATCAGTGTTATTCAAAAAAGGGCAACGATTGAAAATATATCCATATTAGAGGTATATGATAAAGCAATAGATATGTTCAGAGATTATTATCAATACGAAATAATAGAGGGGGCAGAGAGAAAAAATGTAGAAAAAATACCGGAAGCAGCTTTTCGTGAAGCGATTGCAAATGCTTTAATTCATAGAGCGTGGGATATAGAATCACAAATAAGAGTTCTGATGTTTGATGACAGACTTGAGGTTATTTCGCCCGGAGGTCTGCCATCAGGAATAACAGAAGATGAATACTTATCAGGTAAAATTTCTGTTTTAAGAAACAGGAATCTTGCAAATGTATTTTATAGGCTTGGGTTTGTTGAGATTTTTGGAACCGGAATTACAAGAATAAAGCAATTATATGAAAGTGCATTAAGAAAACCTGATTTTGAAGTATCAGAAAATACGATTAGGATTATGCTTCCTGTTTTTGAAGAAAATATAAATTTAACGGAAGATGAAAAGCAGGTGTATGCGCTGTTAAGCACGACAATGCTCAAGCCTATCAGTGAAATAGCACCCTATACACCATTTGGGAAATCAAAAACAACACAGTTATTGAAAGAAATGAGCCAAAAGGGAGTGGTAGAGGTTAAAGGAAAGGGCAGAGGCACAAAGTATATAATAAAACGTATGAATTAATACAAATGATTTTTATTTGCTGCAAAATTAGTATCAGAATACCTGTTTTATGTTTTCTGACAGGGACAAAATACAATGAAAATAAGTGAACATATGGATTGTGATATTTGAATTTAGGGAGGATATTGACTGATGAAAATACGTATTATTGGTTGCAGTGGTTCTGGAAAAACCTATTTAGCAAATGCACTTTCAAAGAAGTATAATATTTCTCATTTCGACTTAGACGATATTCAATGGGATAACAACGCCAAAGAATATGGAAAAAAGAGACCGCTTGATGAACGAAAAGCGTTATTACAAGAAATATTATATAATAATGATGAGTGGATAATTGAGGGGGTATATTATGCCTGGGTACAGCAAAGTTTTGATGAAGCTGATAAAATATATGTTTTAGATATGCCTGGTTATTTATATAAAAGTAGAATTATTATGCGCTTTATAAAAAGAAAATTGGGGCTACAAAAAGGGAAAAAAGAAACTTTGAAATCGGTCTATAACCTTTTGAAATGGACTGAAACTTTTCAGAATAAAAATTTGAAAGAAATAAGAAGTATTTTAGATAGATATGACAATAAAGTTGTATGGTTATCAGGGAAAAAGGATGTAGAGAAAATAATAAAGGCGGTATGATAACTCCCAAGTTGGCGCAGTTGAGGCAGAATGTTTTCCGCCTGCGGAAGCAGCAACAGAAAAGGAATTTGTTGAAAGGGTAAAATACTACGGAAAGCATTTTGGACTTATGTATGAAAATGTGGCTATGCACAATGAAAAACGGTGTGTAGCAGATGATTTTTCTGAGAAAGGTACATAAAATGAAAATAATATTGATAATTTTTGCGGTCATTGTATTATTTGTGATAGTATCTTTTGTCCGCCATAACGTGTGCAGTGCAAAGGAGAGGAACTTGCTGACTCCTTTGGGCGAACTTGTAGAAGTCAACGGTCACAACATGAGTGTATATACGGAGGGCGACGGTGACAAAACATTTGTATTTATGTCAGGAAGCGGAACATGCTCGCCTATATTGGATTTTAAGTCACTGTATTCGCTGTTGAGCAATGAGTACAAAATTGCAGTAGTGGAAAAATTCGGCTATGGTTTCAGTGATGTGGTAGATAAAAACAGGGATATTGATACAATATTGAGCGAAACCAGAATGGCGCTTGATAAGGCAGGAATAGAACCGCCGTATGTGCTTTGCCCACATTCAATGTCCGGATTAGAAGCTTTATACTGGGCTCAGAAGTATCCGGAAGAAGTTGAAGCTATTGTCGGTTTGGATATGGCTGTGCCGGACTATTATGATGAAATGAACATCAATATTCCTATAATGAGATTAGGACAGTATTGCGCCGGATTGGGAATTACAAGATGGATACCAAGCCTTGCGGAAAGTAATGCCATCAAATCGGGAACGCTCTCTCAAAAGGAAAAAGAAATTTACAGGGCTATATTTTACCAAAAAACCGCAACTGTAACGATGATTGACGAAGCAAAAGCGGTAAAAAAGAATGCGGGTGTTGTAAAGGAAAAGGGCATCCCACAAGTGCCGATGTTATTGTTTATCTCTGACGGTTCCGGTGGAACAGGTTTTACAAAAGAAAAGTGGAGAAGTATTCCTAAAGAATATATTTCAAACCACAACAACGCAAGTTGTATTGAACTGGACTGTCCTCATTATATTCACGACTACGAATATCAAAGAATAAGTGAAGAAATCAGAAGCTTCATCCGGTGAATTAATAAGGCAATGAGTAAGACCGCTTGTGGTTGATACGGAATGCTCGCAAATTCATTATTTGTCAAATTGGGAAATTAAAAATTAGGGGAAATTGATAATGACAATAGAAGAAATTTTTAGTGATTTATATGATAAATATGATGAAGATTTTAACTGGTATATGATTCCATTAACACAGGCTGACGGAGTATTTGTTACTGAATTGAAAAATGAAATCGGGGAAGACCACTTCTTATATGACAAAAGAATTTGGGCAGCAGCAAAGTGTGAATCTAATGATGATGTGTTATATGTTATTGACAACGGAAGAAATGCGGACAGCTACTATATTTTCCATTTGACTTACTCAAAGCATAATCCTGCCGGATTTCTGCGATATGAAGAATTAAAAGATGTATATGCAGTAAAGGCATTTATTGAGCAGTCCATAAAAACAAAGCAGGAGTTTGCGGATTTATAGTATGTAAAACAATTTTGACACCCGGAAAACACAGATGTCAATACACTTTGATAGCAAAAATATTACTTTGCCTTAAAGATTGAAAAGGTAAAAAAAGATAATGATGTCCAGAGCTATAAAGAAATTGTTGCATTTTCTGAGGGAAAACTTTTGGATGATATTCAAAAGCAATGTGAGATAGGAAAACGTCCATATCAGAAAAATTTTTTAGTTATAGGTAGTATGCTGATAACATTAGCTGTCTGTGTATTAATTGGCTTTCTGATGCACGTCTTTTTGAATTAATAGTGATATTGCGTTTTAAAATTCAGAAGGTCAATTCTAAAATGAGGTTATATACAGCCGCAAATTCAATTGCAAAAAAATACGATTGAATTTACGGCTGTTTTTACATATAATAATTATAATTAATTGGGAAAAATTAAAATTATGTGTGAAACGAGGGGAATAAGTAATAGAATTTGAAGAATTACCATGTGATAAGCAGAAATTAACATTTAATGGTTTAAAATCGGCAATTAGTTATATGCCGACAGCTCCGTATGAATTACCCTGTGAGGGAGCAAAAGAGATGTTGTTGGTAGATGAAGTTGATAATAAGGAATTTTTGACAGGCTTGTTTCATGCAATGTATGATGAACTGCCAGCCCCAAAACCGAAAAAGAAGAAATAGACAACTTAACAATTTGTAAAAGAGCATTTCGTTAGATTTTATAGGGGGGAATATTTATGCTAATGAATTATGATGAAAGCATCCGTGCCTGTCAGCATATTGACGGTTGGAAATTTGTAACGAGTTTTTCTGTTGGAGGTTTTGAATGGCTTGGGTTTTCTAAGAAAATTTCAAATAAAATGATTATCATTTCTTCTCAAAAAACTACTATTCTGGATTGTGACAATGGAAAAATTGAAAATTGTATGATTGATTATGATGAAGAAGAACTTATTGCAATTTGTGATAAATTACCGGACGAACAGATTTTAATAGCAGGAGAATACGGTGGAAACTTACCTGATACAACAAATAAGGGCGAAAGGGTTCTTATTCAGAAAACAAAAGAGTATATTACGACTATAACTTTTATTCCTGGTCAAAGTGATGAAATAAAAGTTTATGAAAATTATGGTGCATACATCTGTGGATTTAGCTACGATGGAAAGTATTTTGTTATTGCAAATGATGGAGGAATTATTGTTATAAAGAGATGTTGCTAACTTTTCAATTAGTATGTTAATATAATTTTGGCACTGCCATTCACGGTAGGCGGTTTAGTCGATACCTTCGAGAGGAGGTGAGACTATGGTGACTTATTCAGATATGTTTACATATACATTAGTATTATGTGCAGTTGCAACGCTTGTTGCTTCCATTTGTAATAAAAAACCAAAAAAATAACCGCCCCCAGCCACGGTAACGGTTATTTTTAATAACTTGTATCCTAAAGGCTAAACCGTCTATCGACAGTGCCTTTTTATATATTCATATTACTCTATTTCCATATTTATGTCAAATTTATATTGAAAATCCGTTTTGCAACTTTTACAGCAAAAACATTTAGACAGCGGCAACACCAAAATGCTATAATAAAAGCACATATTATAATGGTAATAATGGGGAGAAAGAAAACATGGACAGAGAAGTAGACGCAATGGGCTACGGGATTTGTATATTTTCCGCAGATACCGTACAGGACTTTTTGAAACGTGAAAAATTCGGAAAAGAAAGCTGTTAAGTCTTTTACAAAAGGATAAGGAACTTTATTTGTCTACGCAGAAAGAGGGCATTTTAATTCCGTTAGTAGGAATTAATGCGTATAATTACGCAATCCGGCTCGAAGGACGGGACGAGCCGTTTGACGACCGGTGGACACAAAAGATTGACTATGACGGATTTAATCTGGAAATTAAAGACGGGCTGTGGATTTCCAATATCCGTCAGCTTGAGCCTTTTGAGCCGAAAATATATCATGAAAAGGAAGAAGAATTTTATACCACGCCGGGACAGTTTGAACCGGTGGAGCGGTACCGCTCGCCATGGGAACGGTGGTATAAGGCGGAAACGGGAAAGGGAGAGCTTGTTAAAATTTATACAGATATCAAATATGATGTCCCTGCCGGAAAATATCTGCTGTCTATCAAAGGTTATGTCCGAAAGGAAAAACAGAAGTACCCTGTTCCGAATTGTGGCTTTTATCTTTCGCTGACGAAAGTGGAAGCATTTGAAGGCTTTAAAAATCCACGGGAAGCAGATGAGTACAATTTTAATATAGGAAGCATGGAGTAAGGCACACATATAATTTGCACAGAGAGAAGGGAAAATATGATATTTAAAACAGCAGGTGACAAATCAAAACCGGCAATATTATTTTTTCATGCAATGGGAGTGACGGGTGACAGCAGTATGCCGGTAGCAGAGTGTCTGGAACAGAAATATTACTGCATTATGCCGACTTCGACAGTATATTGTGCCGGACAAAAATATCGCAGTAAAACAGATGAAATACAGCAGATAATGACATTTTTAAAAGAACAGGGAATCCGTGAGATAGAACTTGTGGTGGCTTCCTCAATCGGCGCAGACCTTGCAATGGCATTTCTAACCAATACACAGATACCCGTAAAACATGTCTTTTTTGACGGCGGGCAGTTTGCACAGATTGGAAAGACATTGAGAAAGATAATGGTTCCGTTCATATATCTGGCAATAAAAAGCATTTACCGGTCAAAAGGAAAAACATTAAAAAAAATTATGTGGTGCGATGATGATACTATAAAACCGTATTTTACAGAAGCAGGCAGGAATATAACATATGGGAATTTAAAAAGACAGCTGCAAAGCCCCCTGTTTCTGCGGGTTTGCAGAAAAAATAAAAAAATCTCAAAAAAAGTTGAAAAAAGTGCTTGACATTTACGCGATTATCGTATTATAATAACCAAGTCAGTTCACGAGAGAACAAAAACAACACAGCGCAAGCGGTTGCAGTGATTGTTCATCATGAATTTGAATATGGGATCTTAGCTCAGCTGGGAGAGCATCTGCCTTACAAGCAGAGGGTCATAGGTTCGAGCCCTATAGGTCCCATACATGAAAAGAATATGGCGAGATAGCTCAGTTGGCTAGAGCACACGGTTCATACCCGTGGTGTCGGGAGTTCGAGTCTCCCTCTCGCTACTACATGGACACCTTGAACAGAGGTGTCTTTTTTGCATATACAGGGAGAATACCGTAAAACACTGCCAAAGCGGAAATATTTTCACTTGTACAATTCATAGAATAATGGTATTCTTTTACGGGAAAATAAAATGATAGAAGTCAGAAAGGAGAATGAAAATGCGCGTTGGAATGGGGTATGATGTACACAGACTGGTGGAAGACAGAAAGCTGATTATAGGCGGAGTGGAAATTCCGTATGAAAAAGGTCTGCTGGGACATTCTGATGCGGATGTCCTGCTTCATGCGATTATGGACGCACTGCTCGGTGCGGCGGCGCTTGGAGATATTGGAAAGCATTTTCCGGACAACGATGACAGATATAAAGGCATTTCCAGTCTGGAACTGTTAAGACAGGTTGGAAAGCTTTTAGATGAAAAGAATTATGTCATTGAAAATATTGATGCAACGATTATTGCGCAGAAGCCGAAAATGCGTCCGTATATCGATGAAATGCGCAAAAATATTGCAGACACCTTAAAGCTTGACATCGACCGTGTCAATGTAAAGGCAACGACCGAGGAAGGACTTGGCTTTACCGGTACGGGAGAGGGCATTTCTTCCCAGGCGGTTTGCAGCTTAAATGACGTGACTAATTATATCTATGGCGATTCGGATATGACAAATTGTTGTGGCGGATGTGGCGGTTGTTCCGTAAAATAAAGTAACAGCAATCAGACATTGAGGAGTAGACATGGAGTTTTTTAAATATGTAAAACAGGAAATTGCGGTCATAAAGGACAGGGACCCGGCAATAAAATCAACGATGGAAGTGTTTTTATATCCGAGTTTTCATGCAATTTTAAAATATCGCAAGGCGCATAAACTGTACCTGAAAAAGCACTATTACCGCGCACGCCGCATTTCGCAGAAAACGGCAAGAAAGACCGGTATCGAGATTCATCCGGGTGCCCAGATTGGTGAAGGTCTGTTTATCGACCACGGACATGGTGTGGTTATTGGTGAAACAGCCATTATCGGGGATAATGTAACACTGTATCAGGGTGTAACACTTGGCGGAACCGGAAAAGAAAGCGGAAAGCGCCACCCGACAGTGGGGAATAACGTATTAATCGGTGCGGGAGCAAAGGTGCTTGGTTCATTTACAATCGGAGATAACTGTAAAATCGGCGCCGGTTCGGTTGTTCTTGAAAATGTGCCGCCGAATTCAACGGTTGTCGGTGTACCGGGTAAAATCGTCATTCAAAATGATGTACGTGTCAATGACGATTTAGACCAGGTGCATCTGCCGGACCCGGTACAGACGGAAATGGACGATTTAAAGAGTGAAAATGCGCGCCTTCGGGTACGTCTTGATAAATTAGAGAAGGCATTGGAAAGTGTGACCAATCCATAAATTTAAGATTGTTCACACAACTATTTGTGCCGTAGACGCCACAAATAGATTTATCGCAGGGTTGAATGGATTCAGCCCGCGTACCGCCGACACAAAGCGTCTACGGAAAAGAGGAGCAATAATGAAAATTTATAATACACTGACAAGAAAAAAAGAAGAATTTCAGCCGCTTGAAGAAGGCAAGGTAAAGATGTATGTCTGCGGACCGACCGTATACAACCTGATTCATATCGGAAATGCAAGACCGATGATCTGCTTTGATACGGTAAGAAGATATCTGGAATATAAGGGGTATGATGTCAATTACGTATCCAACTTTACGGATGTGGATGATAAGATTATTAAAAAGGCCAATGAAGAAGGTGTATCTGCCGAAGAAATTTCACAGCGTTATATCGCAGAGTGCAAAAAGGATATGGAAGGCATGAATATCAAGCCTGCCACAACACATCCGCTTGCAACACAGGAAATCGGCGGCATGATTGACATGATTCAGACATTGATTGACAAAGGCTATGCCTACAATGTCAATGGTACGGTTTATTACCGCACCAGAAAGTTTGAGGGCTACGGAAAGCTTTCAAAGAAGAATATTGATGATCTGGAAGCCGGACACAGAGATATCAAGGTTGCCGGAGAATCCGAAAAGGAAGACCCGTTAGACTTCGTATTGTGGAAGCCGAAAAAAGAAGGCGAGCCTTACTGGGAATCACCGTGGAGTGAGGGAAGACCCGGCTGGCATATTGAGTGTTCTGTCATGTCTAAGAAGTATCTGGCAGACGAGATTGATATTCATGCGGGCGGTGAGGATTTGATTTTCCCACACCATGAAAATGAAATTGCCCAGTCAGAAGCTGCAAACGGCGTACCATTTGCAAAATACTGGATGCATAACGCATTTTTAAATATTGACAATAAGAAGATGTCTAAATCTCTCGGTAACTTCTTTACTGTAAGAGATATCAGCAAAGAATACGATTTACAGGTACTGCGTTTCTTTATGTTAAGCGCACATTACAGAAATCCGATTAATTTCAGCCATGACCTGATGGAATCCGCAAAGAACGGTCTGGATAGAATCGTAACGGCAGTCGGCAATCTGACACACCTTGCGGAAAATGCACAGGCTGGTGCAATGACAGATGAAGAAAAGGCACTGCTTGAAAAGACTGCGGAAATGACGGCGAAATTTGAAGCAGCAATGGAAGATGATTTTAATACGGCAGATGCGATTGCAGCTGTATTTGAACTTGTTAAATTTGCAAATTCTAATTCATCGGCAGGTAATACCGCAGAATATCTCAATGCGTTAAAGGCAAAGATTACAGCATTGACAGATGTACTGGGACTTATAACGGAAAAAGAAGCGGAGATGTTAGATGAAGAAATCGAAAATCTGATTGCACAGCGTCAGCAGGCAAGAAAAGACAGAGATTTTGCAAAAGCAGATGAAATCAGGGATACTCTTTTGGCAAAGGGCATTGTGTTAGAAGATACAAGAGAAGGCGTAAGATGGAAAAGAGCTTAAATTTTGAAGAAAATCTGACACGGAATATCTGGCAGAATTTAGAGCTTGCACAGGTAGAACCACGGCAGTTATCACCCCTGGTGCTTGCCTATATCGGCGACAGCATTTACGACCTTGTGATCCGCACCTATTTAATCAGCCTTGGCAACATGCCGGTCAACAAAATCAACCGGCATGCGTGCAGGCTGGTCAAGGCGGAAACGCAGTCTAAACTGATTGGCATCCTTGAAGAACAGCTGACGGAAAATGAATTGTCAGTCTATAAAAGGGGCAGAAATGCAAAGTCGTATACTTCTGCCAAAAACGCGACAATCGGTGATTACAGACGTGCAACCGGTTTTGAAGCCTTAATGGGATATCTGTATCTGGACGGGCAGTACGACCGCCTGACAAAGCTGGTACATACAGGTCTAGAGGCAATCGGGGAATGGGAACACCATAGAATGGAGAAAAAATGAGATATAAAGAATTTATTATAGAGGGCAGAAATGCCGTGCTGGAGGCATTCCGCGCAGGAAAGACCATTGACAAGCTGTTTGTGTTAGACGGCTGTCAGGACGGTCCTGTAAAAAGTATTTTGCGGGAAGCCAAAAAGACGGATACCATTATCAATTTTGTGGATAAAGAACGGCTGGACAGACTGGCAAACAGCGGACATCACCAGGGCGTTGTTGCGCAGGCGGCAGCATATGAATATGCGGAAGTCGAAGATATTTTAAATGCAGCAAAGGAAAAGGGTGAAGCCCCTTTTATTTTTATTCTGGACGAGATTGAAGATCCACACAATCTGGGGGCAATTATCCGTACTGCAAACCTTTGCGGGGCACACGGTGTTATTATTCCGAAGCGCCGTGCCGTGGGACTTACGGCGACCGTAGCAAAGACCTCTGCCGGAGCGGTTAACTATACACCTGTGGCAAAAGTAACCAACATTGCAAAGACCATTGAAGAACTGAAAAAAGAAGGCATGTGGTTTGTGTGTGCCGATATGGACGGACAGATGATGTATGATTTAAACCTTACAGGACCGATTGGACTGGTTATCGGTAATGAAGGTGCGGGAGTGAGCCGTCTTGTAAAAGAAAAATGTGATTTTACGGCATCAATTCCGATGAAGGGCGATATTGATTCGCTGAATGCTTCCGTAGCGGCAGGTGTGCTGGCATATGAGATTGTGCGCCAGCGTTTAAAGGCATAGGTAAAACAGATACTGGCGGAAAAGGTGTAAGCGGATAAAGCCGGATGCCGCTCTGTGTGAAAACGCTTAAAATAAAGCGTATTGGGGAGAATAAAACATGGATTTGAAACAGTGCAGTGATGAAGAATTGATTGTACGGTACCGCGATGGAGATACAGATGCAATGGATTTTATATTTGAACGGTATAAACATCTGGTGCGTAAAAAAGCAAAAGCCATGTTTTTAGCCGGCGGTGATAATGACGATTTGATTCAGGAAGGCATGATTGGGCTATATAAGGCAATCCGGGATTATAATACAGACCGGGAGGCTTCTTTTGCGACCTTTGCAAGTATGTGCATCAATCGTCAGATGATTACGGCGGTGGCGGCATCAAACCGTAAAAAAAATATGCCGCTGAATACCTATGTTTCATATGATATGCCGGCCGGCGGTGATGAAGACAGTGATATGCGTCTTGTTGATATTCTGCAGTCGCAGACAGAGCTAAATCCTGAAAAACTGCTGATAGACAAAGAGCATAACTGGGACTTAAAGAGCCGTTTAAAAGAAGTACTGAGTACCTTTGAACAGCAGGTGCTGACTTATTATCTGGAAGGAATGGACTATACAGCAATTGCAAAAAAAATGCAGAAGCCGCCGAAGTCAGTTGATAATGCCCTGCAACGGATACGCAGTAAAGCGGCCCGTCTGACCTTAGAAAATTAAGTGATTGATGTTTGACAGGAAAAGTAGTATGCTGTTTATAGATAAAAAGTATTGTATGGCGGTGACGGATTTATAGGGGAATTAAGTGCAATGTGATACGGAATGACTGCGCCGCAGGCATCGCAGCAGTTCAGTCTTAAAGGTTGTTAATCAGGGAAATGTCTGCAGAATGGAGTTTACTATGAAAAAATGTTTGAAAAGGGTTATGGCACTTTTTATGACCTCATCACTACTGTTATCAGGGTGCGGTGCAGCAGAAAGTGCAGACGACCGGAAACAGGAAACAGAAGGTACAGAAACGGTAGAGCTTACGGTATGGGGAGAAAAAGATAATACAGCAACGCTTACAAAGATGATAGACAGTTTTAAAGAACAGTATAAGGGACAGGCGGATTTTAATATCACACTTGAAACACAGGCGGATTCAGGGGTAAGAGATGTGATGCTTACAGATGTCCACGGCGGGGCAGATGTATTTTCGTTCCCGGATGACCAGCTTATATCGCTTGTTGCAGGCGGGGTGCTGGTTCCGGTTCCTAATGCAGAAGAAGTGTCGGCAGAGAATATAAAAGAGTCAGTGGATGCTGCAACTCTTAATGGAAAATTATACGGATATCCAATGACGGCAGACAATGGATATTTTATGTATTATAATAAGGACTATTTTACGGAGGAGGATGTAAAGTCGTTGGATAAAATGCTTTCCGTAGCACAGGCAGCGGGAAAGAAAGTGGCGATGGAATTTAATTCGGGCTGGTATCTGTATTCTTTTTTTGGTAATACGGGTCTGAAACTGTCATTGAATGAAGACGGAGTTACAAATGCCTGTAACTGGAATGATACATCCGGTGATATAAGAGGTGTTGATATAGAAGAGGCGTTAAAAAGGATTACATCAAATGCCGGTTTTTTAAGCTGCCCGAATGGGGAAATTGCGGACAAGATGAAATCGGGAGAAGTAATAGCCGGTATCAGCGGTGTATGGGATGTTATGAATGCAAAAGAAGCGTGGGGAGCTGACTATGGAGCATGTAAACTGCCAGCTTATACATGCGCCGGAAGAGAAGTGTAGATGGCTTCATTTACGGGATATAAAATGATGGGTGTCAATGCCTATTCTAAAAATAAAGACTGGGCATGCAAGCTTGCAGACTGGATGACAAATGAAGAAAATCAGAAAATACGTTTTACAGAGCGTAATCAGGGACCGTCAAATATTAATGCAGCTGCTTCACCGGATATTAAAAAGGTAGCAGCAATACAGGCTGTAATTGACCAGTCAAAGTATGGTACACTCCAGAGGGTTGGAAATAGCTACTGGGATGCCTGTAAATCGTTTGCAGATACGATTCTTAGCGGAAACACAGGTGGTCTTTCGGAACAGGAGCTTATGGATGTGCTTGTAGACGGGATTACGGCGTCAACGGTAAAATAATAACCGGAAAAGCTGTTTTGGGATTACGCATAAGAAAAGAGGGTTTATATGAATAAAAAAAGAACAAGCCTGAAGGCGCTGATACTGGTGCCGGTATTTATATTAGGAATATTATCTGTACTGTCAAATGTTATGGCAGTTAATAATATAAGAAAGGTAAATCGGAATGCTTCACGTATTGCAGATGATTGCATGAACAGCATTTCCGAGCTTTCTGCCATTGAGAACGAAACACAGTCTATACATAAGCTGGGTTTGTCCCATATTATAGCAACGGACCTCAATACAATGATTTCCATTGTTGAAGAAATGCAGACAGAACAGGAAACGTTAGAGCAGGAGCTTGAAGATTACAGAAAATATGTAGAGCCGGAGGATGAAAGCTCCTATGAAACGGTTGTATCCAATTATGAGACGATGAAGTATGAGCTTGGTAATCTGATGGCATACAGTGCACTTGGAAAAAATACCGAGGCTTATGCACTGGCAAATGGAGCTGTCAGTGAAAGCAGCATGGCAATTCAAAATGAAATTAATGTCATGAAGGAGCATGCGAACACTGCGGCATCTGATGCGCGAGAAAAACTATCGGATGTTTATCTGGGTGCATTGGTAAGCAATGGCATAATTATTGCTATTAGTGTCACGCTTCTTATGGTGGCGTTATACTGTGTAATACGTTTTGTGATTAAACCGATTCTTGCCACGAATAAGGACATCAGGGACATTATCAGCGGAATTGATAAAGGTGAAGGAGATCTGACCAGGAGAGTCGCTGTTTTGTCAAATGATGAAATTGCTGATCTTGGAAATGGTATTAATCTGTTTATGGATAAACTCCAGCAGATACTAAAGATGATTATCGAGAACACGAATCATATGGAGAATGTGGTACGTGAGGTAGGAGAAAGTGTTGCAACGTCAAATGACAGTGCAACAGATTTATCGGCGATGACAGAAGAGCTGTCAGCAACCATGCAGGATGTAGGACATTCGGTCAGTGTTATTAATAATAATACTGAAAATGTACGCGGTGATGTTGAGATGATAGCACACAAGTCCGGTGAAATTAATGAATTCTCAAAAGAGATGAAGGCCAATGCGGATAAGATGGAGAGCGATGCAAGAAATAATATGGATAAAACCAATGAAACCATTGGAATTATATTAGAGGGACTTGGAAAGGCGATTGAAGACAGCCACAGTGTAGGACAGGTAACCAGCCTGACGGATGAAATTTTAAATATATCAAGCCAGACCAACCTGCTTGCATTAAATGCGAGCATTGAAGCAGCGAGAGCCGGAGAGGCAGGAAAAGGTTTTGCAGTTGTAGCGGATGAAATCCGCGGTCTGGCGGATTCAAGCCGTGAAACGGCAAACAGAATCCAGCAGATAAATTCCGTTGTTGTAGCAGCTGTCAATAATCTTTCGGATAATGCCAATGAGCTTGTGGGTTATATACAAAATGCCATATTACCGGAATTCGAAGCATTTGTAGAAAGCGGTGTAAAATATAGGGATAATGCATCCTACATTGAAAATGCAATGCAGGAATTTACGGCAAAGACAGATATGTTAAAGAAAAATATCGATGAAATTGCATTGTCTATCAGTGCCATTACAACAGCAGTGGACGAAGGCGCAGAAGGAATTAATGGAGCTGCAAAAAGCACGCAGAATCTGGTTGAAGATATCGTAAATATCAGTGACAAAATGAATGAAAATAAAGTAATTGCACAGACATTGCAGAAAAGTACACATGTCTTTGCAAACTTCTAAAAAGAGTGTTCTCTGCGGTAATAGTCTTCTACAGGAAGTTTTATCGCAGAGAAAATAAAAAGTTGACTTGACAAATAAAGCGAGGTATAATATTATAGTTCTTGCGTAGAATGCAGGCTGTTGTAGCTCAGTGGCAGAGCACTTCATTGGTAATGAAGAGGTCGGGGGTCCGACTCCCCTCAACAGCTTTATAAAAAGAAAGAAAGACATTGAGCGGATTTTACAAAGTAGTCTGTTCAATGTCTTTTTGTATATTATTTTTGTATTTTATATGAAATAACCGTTGCCTGTACTCCTATAGATGTGGTATTATAACAACGTGTGGTTTTTGGGAAAACAAAAATTTTCCTACAGGCACGATGAATACGTTTTATGCAGGCTGGTAAGAATCAGCGGAATGGAGGAAACTATGGTAAAAGCTATTGTTGGCGCGAACTGGGGTGACGAAGGTAAGGGTAAGATTACAGATATGCTTGCTGAGGAGTCAGATATTATCGTAAGATTCCAGGGAGGAAGCAACGCAGGACATACAATTATTAACGATTATGGTAAGTTTGCACTGCATTTGCTGCCATCAGGTGTTTTCTATAATCATACAACAAGTATTATCGGCAACGGTGTTGCTTTAAATATACCTTATTTGGTAAACGAATTAAAAAGTCTTACAGACAGAAATGTTCCGATGCCTAAGATTTTAGTGTCAGACAGAGCACAGATTCTTATGCCGTACCATGTGGATTTTGATACCTATGAAGAAGCAAGACTTGCAGGAAAGTCTTTCGGTTCTACAAAATCCGGTATTGCACCATTCTATTCAGATAAATACGCGAAAATCGGTTTTCAGGTGAGTGAGCTTTTTGAAGAAAAAGACAAGCTGATGGAAAAAATTGAAAATGTCGTAACTTTAAAAAATGTGATGTTAGAGCATCTTTATCATAAGCCGTTACTTAACGCGGAAGATATTTACAATACATTAATGGAATATAAAGAAATGATTAAGCCGTATGTAACAGACACTTCCGCATATCTGCATCAGGCATTAAAGGAAGGCAAGAAGGTTTTATTGGAAGGACAGCTTGGTTCTTTAAAAGACCCTGACCACGGTATTTATCCGATGGTTACATCTTCTTCCACATTAGCACCTTACGGCGCAATCGGCGCAGGTATTCCGGCAAGCTCCATTCAGGATGTTGTAACGGTTGTTAAGGCTTATTCATCAGCAGTCGGTGCCGGTGCATTTGTCAGTGAAATCTTCGGAGAAGAAGCGGACGAATTAAGAAAGCGCGGCGGTGATGGCGGTGAATTCGGTGCGACAACAGGACGACCAAGACGTATGGGATGGTTTGATGCCGTTGCAACACGTTATGGTGTCAGAATGCAGGGAACAACAGAAGTTGCATTGACTGTTATTGATGTATTAGGTTATTTAGATGAAATCCCGATGTGTGTCGGATATGAAATTGACGGTAAGGTGACAAAGGATTTCCCGACAACTGCACAGCTTGAAAAAGCAAAGCCGGTATTAAAGACATTCCCAGGCTGGAAGTCAGACATCAGAGGTATTACAAAGTATGAAGACCTTCCGGAAGCATGTAGAAATTATATCGAAGCCATTGAACAGGAAATTGAAGCACCGATTACAATGGTATCAAACGGACCGGGAAGACATGAAATTATTCACAGAGTAAGCAGTTATTCAAAGTAAAATAAATTGCAAAAAGGGGCTGTCACATGAAGAAATATGAAAATATTTCAACCGTGTGACAGCCGTATCCTTTTAATCGTCGGATTTGTGGGAGAGAATACGGTATACGAGCATCATGGCATAAATCACGATTGGAAAGATAATATCCGTAAAAATCAGACCGTTAAACAGTGTACGGGCAGAATCTGTATTGATAAAAGCTGTAATCAGTGTTACAAGCAGTAAAAGCCCCCATGCAATGACAGCAGTGAGTGCGGCAATGCGTTTGATTTTTTTCATTATAAAATCCTTTCTATGTAACTATGATTTATTTAGTATAACATAAAGTGAAAAGGAAAAAAAGAAGTCATTCAGAATATGAAATGGTGGAATGGAGATTAGTGTGAAAAATCCTTAAATCTAAGATTTTTCACACAGCACTTTGTGCCGCAGGCGCCACAAAGTCGCTTTTTATCGCAG
>OGQH01001798.1_pt1 | contig 17167 bp, 16 predicted proteins | sample 1553181 | NCBI WGS metagenome assembly OGQH01 (sample SAMEA2579946, study PRJEB22360) | human gut metagenome | biome: human gut; feature: human-associated habitat; material: faeces | place: Denmark | collected 2008/2010 | reverse complement strand
GACTCATAAATCTACCCTTAATCGTGTATTGGATGATAGTTGCGGATTTTAGGATTATGAACAAACTCTATGCTATTTTAGGAGTCCTGCTCCTGACTGTTTCCTCCGTGTCGGCGCAAAAATCCGGGACTGATAGCCGTCGCGCTTCGTCCGGGGAGAGCGTGGCTATCGAAACAATTACGCGCGACTCGCTGGGCATCGACACGCTGCGGCGTATCGACGCGGTCGACAACGGCCTGCTGACCCTGCGCAGCGGCGGTCGTGACGGTAGTATGATGCTTGAAGTGGCCGGATTCGGGCTCAGGCTGGGGCAGACCCCGATGCAGAAAATGGAAACGAAATTAGCTCCGTTCCAATTCAAGGCGATCACCGACATGGAATTGGGTTTCACGCAGTTGACCGGAGTCGATTATGCCGGTTATACCCCTCAGGAAGAGGGGTTCCTCGACCAGAAACTCGGATCGTCGTTCCATTTCAGCTTCTCGGTCGTGCAGATGCGTTTGCTGCTGAACCGTAGCCGTACGCTCAGCCTCGGCCTCGGACTGCAATATACGCTCGACAACATCCGCTTTGCCGATTCGGGCATCACGCTCGACAATGTTGGCAGGCGCCTTATGCCGGTGGTGCTGGATGAACCTGCCGACAAGTCGAAGGTCGTCACTTCGTCGCTCGGTATTCCCGTGCGGCTGATATACGAGCCTGTAAGGCACTTCCGTATTTCGGCTGTCGCCTATTCCGATTTCATGTTGGGGGCGGATGCCATCTATAAGAAGCCTAAGGAGAAGCACAGCCTGTCCGGATTCCGTACGTACCAGTTCGGTGTTGGCGTTTCGGTTTCTTACTATGGATTGGGTTTCTATACGCGTTACGGCATCACGCCGCTGTTTAAGAGCGGTGCTGGCCCCGATTGCCACGCTGTTTCGTTTGGAATCGTATGTTTATTATAAGAGTGTAACCAGAAAACCGAATAGTCATGAAACGAATATTGCTGATAATGACCCTCAGTCTGTTCCTGCCGAACCTCGTGTCGGCACAAAGCAGCTTTATGAACGATTTTTTCAAACGCTATGAGACTGCCGAAGGGTTTAGCAGCGTGTCGCTGGGGGCGAAGATGATGCAGACGATGAGCCGCCAGGCCGCAGAGTCCGGGGATAAGGGGCTTGCCGTATTGCTGGAGGACATTCAGTATATCCGTATCGTCGCCCTCGCGGGCGGGGACGGCGAACAGCTGGTGCGCGATGCCGAAGCCGCAGTCGCTTCCGAGCGGAAATTCCGGGAAGCAGCCTCCACTACGGAGGACGGGCAGACCACGAAGTTCTATATCCGGGAAACTGCCTTGGCGGTCAAGTCCGAGCTGGTGATGATTACCTATGGTGCGAAGGAAACCGTCGTGGTGAACATCTATGGCGTGTTCGACCTCAAGCAGATAGCGCGGCTTTCGTCGATCCGCCCGCAATAAGGGCTGCCGGTTCTCAGGCTCCGCTTTATTCCCCGCCCGGATCGTTCCGGTACCCTTCTTCGTCATAGATCGGTCTGTCGCCCTCTTCGGTCTCCCGGACGGCACCCGGGATCCTGTCCGCCAGTGGGATCTCGGTTTCCACGAGGTTTTCGTCGATCAGGGTTTCGTCGCGTTCGTCGCCTGCGAACCCGTTGTTTTCGGTGGAGATGACGGTGCGGTCGGTCGGAAATTCTACAATTCTTTCCATGGCATTGCGGTTTTGTTTTTCATCCGTCGCCGCAAAAATGATACCGCCTGTTTCCCCGCGCCCTGCATTGGAGCGAGACGACGGCCGGGGATGGCCGGGGCGCATATTGAGAACCGGAAGCGGAGTTTGCATAACGATACAATAAAAAAGGGGAGGGACAATGCAGTCCCTCCCCTTTGTCTGCCCGGCATTTCCGCATAGCGGGGAAAGCCGGGTGCATATGATCGCTTAGTCCTCGAATTTTGCCGAGAGGAATTCGCGGTTCAGACGTGCGATGTGCGCGATGGAGATCGACTTGGGGCACTCGGCCTGGCAGGCACCCGTGTTGGTACAGTTGCCGAAGCCCAGTTCGTCCATCTTGGCGACCATCGCCTTGGCGCGGCGTGCACCCTCCACGCGGCCCTGCGGCAGCTTGGCGAGCGACGATACGCGGGCAGCGACGAAGAGCATGGCCGAACCGTTCTTGCAGGTCGCGGCGCAGGCTCCGCAGCCTACGCATGCTGCGGCGTCCATCGACTCGTCGGCATCGGGCTTCGGAATCGGAATGGCGTTGCCGTCGGGCACCGAGTTGGTGCGTACCGAAATGAAACCTCCCGCCTGCAGAATCTGGTCGTACGACGAACGGTTCACCACGAGGTCTTTGATGACGGGGAACGCCGCCGAGCGCCAGGGCTCGATGGTGATGGTCGCACCGTCCTTGAACTTGCGCATGTAGATCTGGCAGGTCGTGACCGCCTGGCTCGGGCCGTGGGCATGGCCGTCGATGTGCAGCGAGCACATGCCGCAGATCCCTTCGCGGCAGTCGTGGTCGAATGCCACGGGCTCCTTGCCCTCGTGGATCAGGTTGTTATTCAGGATGTCGAGCATCTCGAGGAACGAGGTGTCGGCCGAGATGTTTTCGACTTTGTAAGTTTCGAAACCACCCTTTGCTTTAGCGTCCTTTTGACGCCATATCTTTAATGTAAAATTCATAATTTCAATTTGTTATTAAAGTGTTACAACGTCAAACGGTTAGTCTTTGTAGTTGCGCTGTGCGGGGTGTACGAACTCGAAGTTCAGCGGTTCTTTCGTCAGCTCGGGGGCTGCGTCCTCGCCCTTGTACTCCCATACGGTGGCATATACGAAGTGCTCGTCGTCGCGCTTGGCCTCGCCTTCCTCGGTCTGGTGCTCCGTGCGGAAGTGACCGCCGCACGACTCCTCGCGGTTGAGTGCGTCGCGGGCCATCAGCTCGCCCAGTTCCAGGAAATCGGCCAGGCGGAGCGCCTTTTCCAACTCGACGTTGAAGTCGTTTTCCTTGCCTACGACCTTCACGTCCTTCCAGAACTCCTTGCGCAGTGCTTGGATCTCGGTGATCGCCTTTTCGAGCGACTCCTTGGTGCGGGCCATGCCGACGTTCTCCCACATGATGTGGCCGAGTTTCTTGTGAATATCGTCCACCGATTGCTTGCCGCCTATCGAGAGCAGTTTGGCGATCTTCTCCTTGACTTCCTTCTCAGCCTGGTCGAAGGCCTTGGTGTCGGTCTTCACCTTCGGAGCCTGGATCTTGTGCGAGAGGTAGTCGCCGATGGTGTAGGGCAGTACGAAATAACCGTCGGCCAGACCCTGCATCAGCGCCGAGGCGCCGAGGCGGTTGGCACCGTGGTCGGAGAAGTTGGCCTCGCCGATGGCATACAGGCCGGGGATGGTGGTCATCAGGTTGTAGTCGACCCAGATGCCGCCCATGGTATAGTGCACGGCCGGGAAGATCTGCATCGGCTGCTCGTAGGGGCTCACGTCGGTGATCTCCTCGTACATGTCGAACAGGTTGCCGTAGCGCTGCTTGATGATGTCCTTGCCCAGACGCTCGATGGCGGTCTTGAAGTCGAGGAATACGGCCAGCCCCGTTTCGTTCACGCCGAAGCCTGCGTCGCAGCGCTCCTTGGCGGCACGCGAAGCCACGTCGCGCGGCACGAGGTTACCGAAGGCCGGGTAACGGCGCTCCAGGTAGTAGTCGCGGTCTTCTTCGGCGATGTCCGACGGTTTCTTGGCCCCCGAGCGGATGGCCTTCACGTCTTCGAGTTTCTTGGGAACCCAGATACGGCCGTCGTTACGCAGCGACTCCGACATGAGCGTCAGCTTCGACTGCTGGTCGCCGTGTACGGGGATGCAGGTCGGGTGGATTTGCGTGAAGCAGGGGTTGGCGAAGCCGGCGCCCTTGCGGTAGCACTGGAATGCGGCCGAACCGTTCGATGCCATGGCGTTGGTCGAAAGGAAAAATACGTTGCCGTATCCGCCCGTGGCGATCACCACGGCGTGTGCACCGTGGCGCTCGATCTCACCGGTGACGAGGTTGCGGGCGATGATACCCTTTGCCTCGCCGTCCTCGATGACGATGTCGAGCATTTCATGGCGCGGATAGCTTTTCACCGTGCCGGCTGCGATCTCCTTGTTGAGTACCGAATAAGCGCCCAGCAGGAGCTGCTGGCCCGTCTGGCCGCGGGCATAGAACGTGCGCGATACCTGTGCGCCGCCGAACGAGCGGTTGGCCAGCAGGCCGCCGTATTCGCGTGCGAAAGGTACGCCCTGGGCCACGCACTGGTCGATGATGAGGTTGGAAACCTCCGCCAGGCGGTATACGTTGGCTTCGCGTGCACGGTAGTCGCCGCCCTTGATCGTATCGTAGAACAGGCGGTATACCGAGTCGTTGTCGTTCTGGTAGTTCTTCGCAGCGTTGATACCGCCCTGTGCGGCGATCGAGTGCGCGCGGCGGGGCGAATCCTGGATGCAGAATACCTTTACGTTATATCCGAGTTCACCGAGCGAAGCGGCGGCGGAAGCACCGCCCAGACCGGTTCCGACGATGATGATGTCGAGCTTGCGCTTGTTTGCGGGGCTTACGACCTTGATAGCTGCCTTGTGGTTGCTCCATTTTTCTTCGAGGGCGCCGGCAGGGATTTTAGCATCTAATTTTAAAGCCATATCTGTTGTGTGTTTATTGTTCTGGATAATCGGTTAGCAGGCGCCTGCGCAGCAGGGGCAGATGCTCTTGATGAAGTAAACCACCACGACGGCGGCAAAGCCGAGGAAGATGATTGTCGCTACGATATTGGCGATGCATTTCAGGCGGGGATACCACGTGTCGTTGGCCCAGCCCACGGTCTGGAACATCGACCATACGCCGTGCGTGAGGTGGAACCAGAGGGCGAAGAACCACACGAGGTAGATCACCACGTAATACCACTGCGAGAAGGTGTAGGCGATCAGCGAAGCGCCGTCGGCAGCGCCGAAGCCCAGCGAGTTCTCGTGGCCGCCCATGATTTCGACGAGCTGCATTTTAGCCCAGAAGTTGAACAGGTGGAGGGCCAGGCCGCCCAGGATGATGAAGCCCAGCACGAGCATGTTTTTCGAAGCCCATTTCACACCCGGCTCCACGACCGTTACGGCGTAACGCTGCGAGCCGCGGGCCTTGCGGTTTTCGAGCGTCAGGATGACGGCGTAGATGAAGTGGATGACCACGCCTGCCGCCAGTACGAGGGTGCCTGCCAATGCATACCAGTTGGCACCCAGCAGCGCGCAGATCATGTTGTAAGCCTCGGGCGAGATGATCGCCACGATGTTCATGGACATGTGGAAGAGGAGAAAGAGCACGAGGAAGCACCCCGTCACGCTCATCACCAACTTCTTGCCGAGCGAGGAATTAGATAAAAAACAGCTCATAATGATTTAAATTTGTTTATATTTGTTAAGAATTTGTGTTCCGGACGCAAAGATAGCTATTGTTTGCGGAATAACAATGCAAACGGGCGGGAATTTTATGCCGAAAAGGAGGGTTTTATGACTAAAAAAGAGCTGCGTGCAGCGATGAAAAAAAAGAACTTGTCCCTCTCCCCCGAAGAACGTGCGGCGGCTTCCGGGCGGATCTTCCGCCGGGTGGCGGAATCGGGGCCTTTCGGGACGGCGCGGTGCGTGGCGTTTTTCTGCGCCCTGCCCGACGAACCCGCGACGGAGGAGGCGCTCGTCCGGTGGGGTTCGGCCAAGCGGATCGTCGTCCCCCGGGTCGGGGGCGACGCGATGCGGTTCTTCGATTACGCACCCGGGGCACTCCGTGCGGGGGCATTCGGGATCGCCGAACCGGACGTGGACGCTGAGCCGTGCGAACCGTCCGAAATAGATTTGATCGTCGTCCCGGGGACGGCCTTTACGCAAGCCGGCGCCCGCATGGGCCGCGGCCGCGGGTATTACGACAAATACCTCTCGCAGCCCGGGTTCCGGGGCGTGAAAGTCGGGGTTTGCTATGCCCACCAGCTGGTCGGGGAACTGCCCGTCGAACCGCACGACGTATTTATGGATTATGTAATTACAGACGGATGAATGCCATGCAGACAGGAGAATTTATCGCCGCTTTCCGCGAGGCTTTCGGCCCGGTGCCGGAGTTGCCCTTGCTGTTCCGCTATACGGACGAACCGCTGCGCCCCGTCGAAAAGGTCGGCGGGTGTTTTTTCAAGGTGTTGGCCCAGGCGCGGGGCGGGCAGCCCGTGGGGCTCAATGCCGCGAATATCGGTTGCGGGGGCGGCAAGTTCTATACGGGTTTCAGCCCCATGCCGGAATTCGTTCCGCAGCTCGTCTCGCTCAGGGAGCGCTATAAGCAGACGCCCGAAATGGTGCTGGAATTTATCGCTGCGCTCGACCTGCGGCCGGCGCCGAAGGCGTGGATCGAGTTCGTACGTGTGGATGCGGCGGGGACGTTCGAAGGGGCGGAAGGCGTGCTATTCTTCGCTACGCCCGACGTGTTGGCGGGGCTCGTGACATGGGCCGGGTTCGACAACGACGCCCCGGATGCCGTTGCGGCGCCGTTCGGCTCGGGATGCAGTACCGTGGTGTCGCAGGCCGTGCGGGAAAACCGCAACGGCGGCCGCAGGTGTTTCCTGGGGCTGTTCGACCCTTCGGTGCGCCCGTGGGTCGGTGCGGACGAATTGTGTTTCGTCATCCCGATGTCGCGTTTTGCCGGGATGTGCGGCACGATGCGTGCAAGCTGCCTGTTCGGAACCCATGCGTGGGATAAAGTCCGCGAGCGGATTAACAACGTGAATTTATGAAAAAAAGAAGAGCTGCGCTGGTGCTTGCGGGCGGCGGCGCGCGTGGGGTTGCCCATATCGGGGCGATCGAGGAGTTGGAGAGTCAGGGATTCGAGGTGCATGCCGTGGCCGGTACTTCGATGGGTGCGTTGGTCGGGGGCATGTATGCTTCCGGGCATCTCGAAGCGTTCAAGGAGTGGATGTATACGCTCGACAAGTATAAGGTTTTCGGGCTGGTCGATTTTGCGCTGAGCACCGAGGGGCTCGTCAAGGGCGACCGCGTGATGCGGGCCATGAAGGAGCTGGTGCCCGACGTGAAGATCGAGAAGATGCCGCTGCCGTTCGCCGCGGTTGCCGCCGACCTGCTGACGGGGCGCGAAGTCGTGCTCGACAGGGGAGGCTTGTACGATGCCATCCGGGCATCTATTTCCATCCCGTCGGTGTTCCGTCCCGTACGCCGGGGAAACCAGGTGCTGGTCGACGGCGGTACGGTCAATCCGCTGCCGCTGAACCGGGTGCGCCGTGAACCGGGCGACGTCCTGGTCGCCGTGGATGTGAGCGCGCCGTTCTCGGAGGAGATGGCCGTCCGCAGCAAGGCTTCGCTGAATTATTATAAGGTGATTACCGCCTCGTCGGAGATCATGCAGCAGCATATCGCGCGCCTGATGTGTAAGATTTACAAGCCTGACCTACTGATAGAAATGCCTGCCGACCGTTTCGGGATTTTTGAATTTTACCGTGCCCGGGAAATTGTCGAGGCCGGGCGTTTGGCGACGCGTGCCGCACTGGAGCAAAGCCTCGTCGAAGCGGGATAGACCTTATCCGGCGAAAATCGGATGGGTTGTGGTATGGTTTTTGTCTGGTGATAAGATAAAAAGATTGCGACGGCCCGTGATTTTTGAAGAATTCAAAAGTAGTGACGCAACTTCACACAGATTTGAGGGGCCGTCGCAATATTTAAACGCAAAAACATCCGGGGCGGGAAATGATTTCGTCCCCTGTGAATGTTTTTTATTCTCTACATTGCAAAGATAAATAAAGTTTCCGATAAACCAACGCTGTTGCCCGATTATGGTATGGGTGCGCCCAAAATATAGAAAGGGCGGATGCGTTTGTAGTCGAGGGCTGTCTTTTTTGCGTACTGCAAGTGTCTTTATGCCCGGTTCGGCAGAATTTTCGGGCATCCTGACAAGAAAAACCCGGCCTGAAAAGGCCGGGTTTTTCCGTTCGTTCGTTTACCGCCGATCCTTGTCGTACACATAGGCCGCGATACGGTGGCTGCGCCTGCCGATCGGTACGCCGATGCCCAGTGTGACGTTCATGATGCTCTGCTTGATGGGGATGAACTGGGGCGTATGCTTGGCCGTGACGATGTCCGTGGCAAGGTAGAAATTGATCCAGCTGGGGTTCAGGTTCAGCGCCAGCCCCACGGCGCCGCCGCGGTTGTCGATCACCGAATAGCTGCCCGTGACGGTGAACCAGCGGATCGGGTGGAAATTGACCGACCCGGTGATGTTGTGCAGGGTCTTGTACTCCCACACGCGGGCCGTATACAACAGGCCGATGCCGATCTTATGGCGCCATACTTCGTATTCGAGGCCTGCGTTGATCGAGGCGCGCAGCATACGCGATACGCTCTTGGCCGCGCCCTTGTGGAACTCCAGTACGTCGATGTCGAAGTCGGGCGACTCGGTGCCGTCCTCGGTGACCGTCACGCCCGTGAAGGAGAGCTCCTTCGCCGAATAACCCGTTACGTTCTTGTTCTTGCTCCAGCTGATGAAGCCCAGGTCGTTCACCGCCAGCGATGCCTGCAGGTTGGGCAGGATGTCGTACGTAGCCCCGAGGTCGACCGCGAAGCCGTAACCGGCGGGAGAGGTGGGCTTGAGGTTGATGTCGTCCATCTTGTAGACCTCTTCGCCGTGCTCGTTGAGTTCGGTCGTCACGTCGAGTCCTGCGGCCGTGATGTCCAGCCCGCCGGCTGCGTTGATCAGCCAGCGTTCTTCGTTGTGCGACACGTTGAATTGCGAGAAGTACATCCGTGCACGTGCCACGCCCATCAGGAATTTTGCCCGCACACCGATGTATAATTTGTCGTCGAGCAGCGGGAAAGAGTAGTTGAACCCTGCTTCGAGATAGCTGTCGGCCGTGATGCCGATGTCGCTGATGTCACCGCTGTTGCCGCGCTTCAGGAAGTCGAAGAGCGAGTAGGGCAGGGTGGCGTCGGTCGTGACGCGGGCGTTGAGGTCGAACGACCAGAAATTTTTGTGGTTGCGGGTGAAGGCGCCGAACCCGATGAGGTTCACGCGCGTGTCGAAACCCAGGAGGTTGTCGGCTTTGAGTCCCGAAAGGGCGTCGGCCGTCGATACGGAGCTGTCGAGCAGCGTGACGAGTTTTCCGTTGCGCGGATAGAGTATTTTGTCGATCGAGAGGTTGCCGCTCACGTTGATGTCCAGTCCGCCCAGCCCGGGGATGTTGACATAGCCGCGTAAGGGGGCGAAGGCCGGGTTGAGCTGGCTGCGGAGGGTCGACCCCTCCATGAAATATGCCGTCGGGTTCTGTGCCGCGGCGCCTGATGCCAGCAGCAGCGTGAAGAGGAATGCGTATATTTTTTTCATGTTCTGTGCCGGATTAGAGGTTGAGCTTCAGGCCGCCGCGCTTGATCAGGCGCAGGGTGATGACGATTTGCTGGCCGGACGAGAAATCATAGCCCGGATAGTATTTCTCCAGCGAGACGGGGAGGATGATCTCGGCACCCTCGATGATCTGCCGCAGGTCGCTTTCGAAAAGTTGCGTCTCCCTGATCTCGTTCGTCCTGCCGGGTTCGACCGTTACGTCGAACCGGACGTTCGTAGGCGAGAAATAGGGCACTATCCGCAGGCTCACGGGCAGGGCGCTCGTGATGCTGCCGTAGAGGTGCAGCGTGTTCCTGGGGTTGGGGGTGCCTTCGCTGTCGAGGTTCTCGCAAAGCATGTCCACCACGTCGCTGCCGATGTCGATCTTACCGATGTCGTAGGTTACATCCTGGACTTTGAGGTCTGTCAGGTAGTTGCCGGCCAGGGATTTGACTTCGTTCGAAAGCCGGTCGTGCAGCATCGGCATATTGCGGAACGCCTCGATGAAGACCGGTTTGAAATTTGCCGGATCCGTGTCCGGGGGGAGCAGGGGCAGGAAGGTCGAGAGGTATTTTTCCGCCAGCAGGTCGGCGACGGCGGCGATCTTGGCATCGTCGTCCATCATCTGGTCGATCAGTGCTTGGAGCAGCGGTGTGATTGTGTTCGGGTTGTTTTGGAGTTCCCGGAGGTCGACGTATGCGGCGTTTCCGGGCAGGGCGAGGGAAGCCAGATGTCCGCTTCGTCGAAGAGCGTTTTGATGTCCGCGCCTCCTTCCTTCAGTTCACTCATGCTTACGTATACCGTGGCCAGCGGCAACCGGTATTCCGAGTCCTCGTCGCCGATGGTGACATCGTCCGTGTTCACGTTCGACAGGTCGTAAGCGTTGTCGATACAGGACGATGCGAGTGCTGCGGCGAAGAGAAAAGGTAAAAATTTTCTCATAGGGTTTGGGTTTGTTTTCAATGCGTCGCAAATATATGCCGTTCCGACGAATAAAACAAAAAATCGGACGTTTTAGTTTATGCGTATGTCAAATGCGGCCATCCCTGCGTGCGCCGGAGGCATGCCGCAGGGGATGGCGCGTTTTGTGAAATAATTGCTACATTTGCATTGCGATTAACGCTATGGTGGGAACCGAAAAAAACAACCTCAGGGAGCAGGTGGCGATGCTGCCGCTGTCACCGGGCGTCTACCAGTTCGTAGACCGCTCGGGGACGATCATCTACGTAGGTAAGGCCAAGAGCCTGCGCAAGCGGGTTTCGTCCTATTTCGTGCAGAGCAAGGAGCACAGCCCTAAGGTGCGCGTGCTGGTGAAGCAGATCGCCGAGATCCGCCATATCGTCGTGGACAGCGAAACCGACGCCCTGTTGCTGGAAAACTCGCTCATCAAGACCCTCCAGCCGCGGTACAATATCCTGCTCAAAGACGATAAGACCTATCCGTGGATCGTGGTGCGCCGCGAGCATTTTCCGCGCGTGCAGTCGACGCGGCAACTGAACCGCGACGGGTCGCAGTACTTCGGCCCCTACGGATCGGTGATGATGCAGCACAGCGTGCTGGATTTCATCCGCGAGGTGGTTCCCTTGCGTACCTGCAAACTCAATCTCGCTCCCGAGCAGATCGCCAAGGGAAAATATACGGTCTGCCTGCAATACCACCTGGGCAACTGCAAAGGCCCCTGCATCGGGGCGCAGGGCGAAGAGGAATACGGCCGGCTCGTCGACATGGTCGTCGCGGTGCTCAAGGGCGACCTGCGCCCCGTGCGTAACTACCTCGAACAGGAGATGCAACGTGCTGCCGGGGGATTGAAATTCGAATTGGCGCAACGCTACAAGCAGCGCCTCGATGCGCTGGACAACTATGCGGGCAAGTCGGTGATCGTCAGTGCGAAGATCGTCGACGTGGATGTTTTTTCGCTGCTTCCGGACGACGATGTGGCCTATTGCAATTTCGTGCGTATCCGCCACGGGTCGGTCGTGGGTGTTTATACCGTGAAGCTCAAGACGGGTGTCGGGGGCGACGAACGCGACATGCTGACGCTGGCTATCCAGCATGTCGTCGAGCATATTGCCGGGACGCTGGCCCGGGAGGTCGTCGTGCCGTTCCTGCCCTCGACGACGCTGCTGTTCGACGGTGTGACCTTCACGGTGCCCAAGCGCGGCGAAAAACTCGAACTGCTCGAATTCTCGCAGAAGAGCGCCCGTATCTACCGCGCCGAGCAGCTCAAGAACTTGGAAATCAAGAATCCCGAACGATATACCGAGCGGTTGATGAATGCCCTGCAGAAGGAACTGCGCCTCGACCGCCAGCCGCGGCACATCGAATGCTTCGACAACTCCAATCTGCAGGGGGCCCATCCGGTAGCCTCGTGCGTGGTGTTCCGCGACGGAAAACCCGCACGCAAGGAGTATCGTCATTTCAACATCAAGACCGTGGAGGGCCCCGACGATTACGCTTCGATGCGCGAGGTCGTCTTCCGGCGTTACAGCCGCCTGCAGGAGGAGGGGGCCGAGCTGCCCGATCTCATCATTGCCGACGGCGGGAAGGGGCAGATGGGCGTCATTCACGAGGTGCTGGAGTATCTCGGGCTGGACATACCTGTCGCCGGGCTGGCCAAGAACGACCGCCATCGCACCTCCGAGTTGCTCTGCGGATTCCCGCCTGTCCTGGTCGGCATCCGTCCCACTTCGCCCCTTTTCCACTTTCTGGCGCACATCCAGGAAGAGGTGCACCGTTTCGCCGTCTCATTCCACCGCCAGAAACGCAGCAAGGCCTTTATCCATAGCGAACTGGAACGGATCGAAGGCGTCGGGGACAAGACCGTCCGTACGCTGCTGCAACATTTCCGCACCGTGGCCAAGGTCAAGGCGGCACCGTTCGAGGAATTGACGGCGCTGGTCGGCCCCGCCAAGGCGAAAAAAATCAAGGCTTTCTTTGAAAAATAACCGGATTTTTTGAAAATTGCGAAGAATCGACTATCTTTGCCCTCCCGATTCTACGGAAGAGGCTTGCCCGGATGGCGGAATCGGTAGACGCGTTGGTCTCAAACACCAATGACAGCAATGTCGTGCCGGTTCGACCCCGGCTCCGGGTACAAGTAAAATCGCTTAATTTGTTGATTATGGCAAGTTAGGCGATTTTTTATTTTCGGATTTTCCCCGCATTTTCCCCACAGAGAAGAAATGGTTGTAATGTGAAAACCAAATGTTGGATATCCCTTTTGTTATTGTGTAACCTGTTGGTTGAATTAAAATAAAGCATATTTGATAATACAAATTTTGTCGATGATTGTAGAAGCTGAGGTATTGCAGCATGACCAAGCTCGATTTTAACGGCTGTACGGGTAAACAGCCCGTATGTCATACTAATCAAGAACTGGTTAAGTTGAGAAATCTTTTGATATGCTTTCTGGAACGATTGTAAGCTCATGAGAGTTGTTTCCGGTTCTTTTGGTTCAGTTGATACGGGACTTCAAGTTTGATATGAGCCATTTTGAAAAGGTCTTGTTGCATATCAATATTCAAGTACCATACGTGCCGAAATAATTTCTGAATATCAATCTTTTATACGATTGATACCCAATTTTACACCCGAAAAATGTAAAATTAGGTGTTGTATTTTCTCTATATCGAATCACACAGGCTAATGAATAAGGAAAGATCATTGAGCTTTCGGGTACTTTTTGGAAATGTCAAATGATTGGTATTTAATAATATGAGATTTGTATTTCGTATTTTGCATCCGCAATTTGTCTGCATTTCTTATGATGACAATGCATTTTTCATCTTTTTTCGTTATCTTTGGAGCCAATCATATAAAGAATAGTGCGAAAATACAAACGGAACATAGGTGCGGTATTGCTACTGGTACTCTTCGCATGGTACTGGAGTTCTGTTACGCTGTTTCCCCATGCTCACAATATCGACGGGCATATCTATGTTCACTCGCATCCTTTCTCCGGTACCTCGAATAATCCCGGCCACAGCCATACCCCGCAGCAGTTTCAACTGATCGCACACCTGTCGCTGCTGGTAATGATGGTGGCGACGCTCGTCGCATTCGCCTTACGGCTGCTGGGAGTTTCCTTCATTTTCAAAACGCAAAAACCGGCCGTCCGGCAGGACGCTCCGATCCGGATTTACGGGCTGCGTGCACCTCCCGTCTGCTGATACACATTCCATTCTGAACGGGACGGGCTTGTTGCCCGCACCCGTTGCCATGTATATGTATCAGTAATTATCAAAAACCGGATTTTTCCATGAAAGAAAAAATATTGGGGGCATTTCTCATGCTCCTGCTCCCCGCGGTATGCTCCGCCGGGGAGGAGCCTGCCATGAAGCCCCAAAAGCAGAGCGACGCAAATATCACCGGCCATGTGGTCGATGCCAAAACCTACGAACATCTGGCCTTTGCCACCATCGCCGTGAAAGGCACGACCATCGGCATCGCTACCGATGCCACGGGGCACTATTTCCTGAAGAACCTGCCGCAGGGCCGTTTTACGCTCGTTGCCTCGTCTGTGGGTTACAGGAGTGCCGAGCAGACGGTCGAGATCTCGCCCGACAAGACCATCGAGGTCAATTTTTCCCTGACCGAAGAGGCGCTTTCTGTCGAAGAGGTCGTCGTGTCGGCCAGCCGGACGGAGACCAACAAGAAAACATCACCGACTATCGTATCGGTGGCCTCGGCCAAACTCTTCGAATCGACCGCCTCGTGCAATCTGGCCGAGACGATGAATTTCCAGTCGGGATTGCGCGTCGAAACCAACTGCGGCAACTGCGGTACGACCCAGCTGCGCATAAACGGACTCGAAGGGCAGTATTCGCAGGTACTGCTCGACAGCCGCCCGATCTTCAGTTCGCTGGCATCGGTCTACGGCCTTGAACAGCTGCCCGTCGCCATGATCGAGCGGGTCGAGGTGATCCGCGGAGGCGGCTCGGCGTTGTTCGGGGCGAATGCCATCGGCGGTGTGGTCAACATCATCACCAAGGAGCCGCTGCGCAACTCCGTCACACTCTCCAATACGACCAATATCTTTGAGGGCGGTACGGCCGACTTCAACACCTCGCTCAACGGCTCGTTCGTCTCCGACGACTACAAAATGGGCGTCTACCTGTTCGGCATGATTAAGGACCGCGATTCGTATGACCGCAACGGGGACGGATTCTCGGACATCCCAAAACTCAACTCCGAGACGGCCGGATTTCGGGCCTATTACAAAACTTCGCCCTATACGCGTCTGACGGCGGAATACCACCATATTCACGAGTTTCGCCGTGGGGGCAACGAGTTCGACCAGCCGCCCCACATGGCCGATATCGCCGAACAGCTCAATCACAAGATCGACGGCGGCGGATTGAAATTCGACTGGTTCAGTCCGAACAACCGCCACCGGATGGGCATCTATACTTCGGCGCAGAATATCGACCGTGACAGTTATTTCGGCACGGACAAGAATCCCGACGCCTATGGCGCTACGGACGACAAGACGTTCGTGGCGGGAGCCCAATATACCTACTCTTTCCATAAACTGCTGTTCCTGCCCTCGGAACTGACGGCGGGCGTCGAGTACAACTACAATACGCTGCACGACAAATACCTCGGCTTCGGGCGCGACTTCGAGCAGACCACCCATAGCACGGGTTTCTTTTTCCAGAACGAGTGGCGGAGCGAAAAGCTCAACTTCCTGATCGGCGGCCGCGTGGACAAGCACAACATGATGAAGAACGTCGTCTTTTCGCCGCGCGTGAACGTGCGTTACAGTCCGACGGAAAAGATCGGCCTGCGGGCCAGCTATTCGAGCGGTTACCGCGCGCCGCAGGCCTACAACGAGGACCTGCACATCGACGCTTTGGACAACAAGGTGGCGATCATTCGACTCGCTCCGGATCTCAAACCCGAATACTCGCACAGCCTGAGTGCATCGGTGGATCTGTATCATAATTTCGGGCGAGTGCAGGCCAACCTGCTCGTCGAAGGATTCTACACGATGCTTGAGGACGTGTTTACGCTCGAAAAAATCGGCGAGGATGCCCAGGGCAACATCATTAAGGAGCGCCGCAACGCTTCGGGAGCCACCGTGGCCGGCGTGGGAGCCGAAGCCAAGGCGGGTATTCCGGGACGGTTCGAGCTGCAGCTGGGCTACACCTTCCAGCGCAGCCGTTACGACGAACCCGAAAAATGGTCGGACGACGTGACGCCCCAGCGGCGGATGTTCCGTTCGCCGGACCATTACGGCTACTTGACGGCGAACGTCAACCTCACGCGTGATTTCACGGCGTCGGTGTTCGGCAACTACACGGGCCGGATGCTCGTGCAGCACAATGCTGGGTATATCGAGAGGGATACCGAGCGTCTGACGCCCGATTTCTGGGATATGGGCCTGCGGCTGTCGTACAATTTCCGGCTCACGAAACAACTGCGGCTGGAACTGAATGCCGGGGTGAAAAACCTTTTCGACAGCTTCCAGAAGGACCTCGATTTCGGCCAGAACAAAGATGCCGCTTATATCTACGGTCCGGCAGTTCCGCGCACTTACTTTATCGGAGCAAAATTCGCGCTGTGACCAAGATGTACCGTGTTATTCGGATGCAGGGCCGGTTCCTGCATCCGAATTTGTATTTAGAGCTTGAAGGTCGGCAAACCAATAGGAATAAGTTTTCACCGTTCCGTCGTCTAGGCGGATGTCGTAGCTTTGTGAAAAAGATCGGCCCAGCCGGAACGGCACGGGCTGTCGGAAGATCGGACCGTCGTAACAGAATGTATGATATTCGCCGTTTTCTCCATTGGGATCGACTCCGGCAGGCAGAGAGGCTATGAAGCCGCGGTCGATCTCCCGGCCTATGGCGTCGGCGCCGAGTCCGTCGGCCATCGTGGTTACGACGACCGTCCGAAATCCCGATACGAGGAAATCGTTCATCACCTCTTCCGAAGATTTTCCCCAAAGCGGTTCCACGATTTCGATTCCGTGCGGCGAGAGTTGCTGCTCCCGGTATTTGCGCACATCGTGCAGGAAAATATCCCCGAAGATGAAACGGGTCACGCCCTGCGTCTTGAAATGCTCCACGGCCCGGGACATGGCGACGTCGTAATCCTCCATATTGCCTTTGGGCGTCAGGTCTACGATATAAAGAGGAACGCCGATGCTTTCGGCCTGCATTTGCAGTAATGCCGTCGGGATGCCGTGCATCGTCGAACGGTGCGTATCCCGGTTTACGGTAGTCAGCAGCGCGACGATCTCGTATTCGCCCGATTGCTGTGCCCGCAACAGCGCATGGGCGGAATCCTTGCCGCCGCTCCAGTTGAATACGGCTTTTATCCGTTCCATATTATATTTTCTGCATTATGGAAGAACCCGCAGACAAGGGTCAAATACTCGGGCAATGATCCGTCTGTACCCCATTTCAGTTCGATGCCGAAGAGTTCGGAGGTTGTGTGTGCGATGTCGAATCCGCAGGCTTCGAGCGATGGGCGTACCAGTTCGGGGTGGCGGCAGGGTTTCGCTTCGGGGCGGGTGCAGGTTCCTTCGGGGCAGTAGAGGCAGGTGCCGACATAGGCGAACGACCGTCCGCCGTACCTGCGTTCCATTTCGAGCAGCCGCCGTTCGAGCCACTGCCGTTCGGGGCGGATCAGCCGGCCGGCTTCCGACATCGGAACGTGCTGTTCGGCAGGAGTGATCTTCGTCGCGATAATCAATGCCGACGTATATTGCGAGAGATATGCTCCGACATCGTATCCGAACGGCGGGCATCCCCAGCTGCGGCCGTAATTGCGGCAGGGGGGGGGTCATTTCCTC
>OGQH01001791.1_pt1 | contig 17213 bp, 8 predicted proteins | sample 1553181 | NCBI WGS metagenome assembly OGQH01 (sample SAMEA2579946, study PRJEB22360) | human gut metagenome | biome: human gut; feature: human-associated habitat; material: faeces | place: Denmark | collected 2008/2010 | reverse complement strand
AGAAAAACGGTGAATACAAAAATGGGAACAACTTCATCCCGGAAAACGTGAGACCGACCTTTGACGGAAAACCGGAAGCTGATGTGAACCTAATCGGAGAGAATAGCCTGGATGAAGACAGCAACCGCTTTTCATATTTGGCAGGTTGAAAAAAAAATCCTATTTTTACAAGACGTATTTTAAATACAGGATATAATGATTTTCCAACCAAACCGATTGCAGCAGAAAAACTTCGCTCAACTTAAAAATACATCTGAATATGCGAAAATGGTATCTGGGTTTTCTATTACTCCTGTCTGTCTCAGCAAATATTTATGCCAATCCTGCCAACGAAGAAATAAAAATCAGGATCACAGACGAGAACCAAAAACCCATTTTTGGAGTATACTTTATTTTAAAAAAACAATTTACACTTTTAGCTACTTCCGATATGGAAGGGGAAGGAACTTTCCCGGTCAATTCTTTACAACCTTCCGATACCATTGTATTCCAAGGCATAGGATATGCAACGGTCCAATACAGTTTACAGGAACTGAAAAGGCATCCGGCCTTCACTATGCAGAAGCTGCAATACAACCTACAGGAGGCGACAGCCACGGGCATATCTCCGAAAGAAATCTTAAAGAAAGCCATCGAAAAATTACAAAAAATAAAAGCAGGACGTTTACCCGTTTGCCGTTATTACGGACCGGCACAATATGAAAAGATCACCGTCTGCCGGGATACGACAGTCGAATACCGGAGAGAATTCGGTTTTTACTTCACTTCAGGCAACATAAAAGCTAAAAATACCTGGGATGAAACTTACCGTTCTTATCTGGTACCCCAGTATATCGCCCGTAGTCTTAATCTGACCAATAACGGAAGCGATACCCTGTCACCGATGTTTCTGACTTACGAAGATATCCGGTTCGATGTAGGTACCCGGAAAATTTTCACCCTTCTCCGGGCGATCCAACTCTTCGGTCCCCTTTTCGACGGAATCGACTCTTACGATATCCGGGCCATAGACACCGAAGATCCGGATTATACCTTTACCTTCCAGACCCGCCGTTCGGCCTATCCCGAACGTACCCGGATTTCATGTAAAGGTACGCTGATTATCGACAGAGAAAACTATTATGTAAAAAACATGACCTTCGATTATATCGATTATCAACTATTAAGACAAACTTTATTAACCAACCGGAGAAAAACCAGTTCACCTTTTTCGACCCATGCCCAACTCACCTTCGTTTATGATAGTTGCGGACAAAACTATATCTCTTCCTGCCATCAACAAACCACCTGGAAATACAACCTGGGAAAAGATTTTATCCTGATCGAACAACCTTCCCGGCACCAACCCGGTATCAATCGCCTGATCGAAAAGGAAGCTTTCCACCTGTTCGGCCAGAATAAGATAAAAACAGCCTATCAGACAGACCCTGTCCTGGTCAAAATTCATTTAGCTCAACGCTATCCGACCGGAAAATATGATTCCGCCTTTTTTCACCGCCTGCCTCCCCTTCTGGATTCCCGGAAAGCAGTCGGTGACCTGAATCACTATATGCAGCTGGAAACGCAATTCAGGATGAACGATGGGAAAACCTATTATCCGGATAATTATATACTTACAAATAAAATCGACAAACTCGGACAAAAAAACTATCGTCAGAATCTGGAAAAAGCCCGCAAAGAATTGTTTTTACTCTTCGGTGACAGTAAAAAATATCCCTGCCCGGGTATTCCCAGTCCTTAAAAAAATGAACCTCCGTCCGGATCGGTACCGACAACGAAGGTTCACTATTATTCATTCAAATTTACAGATCACCAGTCAAGCTGAGCCGCTTCCGAATACATTTCTACCATACAGGCATTATTCAGCAACCATTTGTGTTCGTCTTTGTGATTACCCGACCAATCTCCATTCAACAGTCCATGTTCATCCCGGGTCTCTTTCCAGGCATAATCTGTATTTTCCATCATCGCCTTTACATATACCGGATTTTTATCCACTTCATACAAAGCTTTTAATCCCCGGAACAGGATCACATTGAACCAAGGCGAACTGGTATAAAACATCGCTTCTCCCCCCTGAACAGGCTGCATTTTCCGAAAATATCCGTGAGCTCCTTTTGCCGTCACCTGAGCATCTTTCAAATAGGTGCTGTCACCGGTCGCCTGGAACAATAACACGCCGGCCTGAATCATTTGCCCGCTATTATAGGTATATTTCTGCTTAGCTATATTCCCTTCCAGATTAATATTATCCCAATACACACCATCCGAGGGATCACATAAATTTTCTTTGGTCCATCGATAAGTCTTCTTGGCCAGATCGAGATAATCAGGATCGGAAGTCAGGTTATACAATTTCATACATAAGACCGTAGCAGGTGCATTCGAACAAGTGTTCTTAGACAATTTCTTCTGTTCACACCAATAAATCCCTCCTCCTAATACTTCATCCCAGCCGCTGTAAATATACCGGTGTAGCTCTTTCGCTCTTTCCAAAACCGCCGGATCTTTCGTCAAAGCATAATAATCACAAAGGTCGATAGCCAACCAGTCATTATCATCATAATAACGGTCACTATACCCGAATTGCATCGGATAAGACTGGTAACAATAGGGTTCCCGTTTACCGTCCCAATATTTCTCCAACCCAGGTAGTATACGATTTTCCAACAATTGTTTATACTTTTCATCTCCTGTAGTCTTATACAGCGAAACACAACCGGATACCATACCGGAATACGGCCAAAGATAAGAGACTCTTTGATTGGTTTTCTGCTGTGTCTCATCGGCCAGATAGGTCGCTCGTTCGTTTTCTTTCGGAGGATAATTCTCCAGCAATAACCCATATTCTTTCACTTCATAAAGAGCCAGCACCTGATTCAATAACGAATCGGCACGTACAACATTAATATTCACCTTCGAATTTTGTTCAGAGGTACAGGCCACACAACACATCCATGCCCCTAACAGAAATAAAGCACATGTTCTCATTCAAAAAATATTTTCAGATTATTAATTCAGCGCAAATATATCACACTTTCTCCGGGTATCGATCATCAGCTTCTTCTTTTTACAGCAGGCACTTCAAAAAGATCTCCGTCAGAACACAAAAAAGTGTTGGGAAAGACTTCCCGTGCTTCAGCTAAAAGTTCCGAGCATTCTGTATAACGGGCCGAAAAATGACCCAATAATAATTTTCCGACTCCGGCTAACTCAGCAATACGGGCTGCTTGCCCCGTAGTACTGTGATAACTTTCTTTTGCTAAAACAGCATCAGCATTCATATAGGTCGCTTCGTGATAGAGTAAATCCACCCCCCTGACATAATCGGCAAAACGCTCCCGAAACAAAGTATCTGTCATATAAGCGAAGGAACGGGCCGGTGGCGGTGCTACCGTCAAAAGTTCGTTAGCCACAATCTCCCCCTCCGGAGTTATAAAATCTTCCCCTCGTTTCAGGTATTGCATAAATGCTATCGGTACGTTCCAGGCCGCAGTCCGATCTTTCAGGATAGTCCTTTCGCGTTCTTTTTCCCGGAAAAGAAACCCACTAACGGGTGTGTCATAATGATGTTTCAACGGGAAAGCCGTCACAGTAACCACTTTATCTTCATAAATCACCTCTTCGCGGCGGGATAAGGCATGAAAAAACAAAGGAAAAGTGAAACGGCTATGCAAGATTTTCATCTGGCACCCGAACAGTTCCTGTAAACGCGGCTCTGCATAAATGTGCATTTCTCCCCGTCTGCCTTGTAAAGAAAGAGTGGATAAAAAACCGATCAATCCAAAAAAATGATCTCCATGGAGATGAGAAATAAAGATGTGATTGATCTTATTATAAGGCACATGAAAACGCCTGAGCTGATGTTGGGTAGCTTCGGCACAATCGATAAGAAAATACCGCCCAAGTACATGAAGTACCTGAGCGGCAGAGTTTCTATTGGAAGTAGGAATGGATGACCCGCTTCCCAATATCGTTAATTCAAACTTCATTTCCGATCTGCAATTTCAGGTTGAGATTTCGTTTGCAAGTTACGAAGACTTTTCCAAATGCATCTCATCTGAAATCCAGAATCTGAAATCTGAGATTAATCTTTGTTCTCTTCTTTAGCAGCAGCTGCATCGGCAGTCATCTGTTCTTTCAAAGCAGCTAACTCGGTGATATCTCCCAAAGTGGTTTTTTCCAATTTTTCTTTCACCTGTTTAACCGCTTTTTTAGTAGATTTCTCTTCAGCGTTCTTCTTTGCTTTCTCTTCTGATTTCTGAGCATCTTCGAATACACGTGAATGAGAAACGATGATCCGTTTAGCGGCCTTGTTGAATTCGATCACTTTGAATTCCAATTTTTCATCCACTTTAGCCTGACTTCCGTCTTCTTTCACTAAGTGGCGGGGAGTAGCGAATCCTTCAACACCATAAGGTAATGCAACTACAGCACCCTTATCGAAAATTTCGGTAATCGTACCTTCGTGTACGGAATCAACGGTGAAGATCGTTTCGAATACATCCCATGGGTTTTCTTCCAATTGTTTGTGACCTAAGCTCAAGCGACGGTTTTCTTTATCGATTTCCAATACAACGACTTCAATCGGAGCACCGATCTGAGTAAATTCTGCCGGATGTTTTACTTTCTTCGTCCAGGACAGATCGGAGATATGAATCAATCCGTCAACCCCTTCTTCGATTTCTACAAATACACCGAAGTTCGTGAAGTTGCGTACAATAGCGGTATGTTTGGTACCTACACCGTACTTCTCTTCAATATTTTGCCATGGATCAGACTTCAGCTGTTTGATACCCAAAGACATTTTCCGTTCGTCACGGTCCAGGGTCAATACAACTGCTTCTACTTCATCTCCCACTTTCATGAAATCCTGAGCAGAACGCAGGTGCTGAGACCATGACATTTCAGAAACGTGGATCAGTCCTTCAACCCCCGGAGCAATTTCGACAAATGCACCGTAATCAGCCATAACCACTACTTTACCTTTTACAGTATCCCCTACTTTCAGGTCAGCACTCAGAGCATCCCAAGGATGTGGAGTCAATTGTTTCAGACCTAAAGCGATACGTTTCTTCTCATCATCGAAGTCCAGAATAACCACGTTCAGTTTCTGATCGAGCGTCACAATTTCGTTCGGATGATTTACACGGCCCCATGACAGGTCGGTGATGTGGATCAATCCGTCTACGCCACCGAGGTCGATGAATACACCGTAAGAAGTGATATTTTTAACAGTTCCTTCAAGTACCTGTCCTTTTTCCAGTTTAGAAATAATGTCTTTCTTCTGCTGTTCGAGTTCAGCTTCGATAAGAGCTTTGTGTGATACAACAACGTTTTTGAATTCCTGGTTGATTTTAACCACTTTGAATTCCATTGTTTTGCCAACGAATACATCATAGTCGCGGATCGGTTTAACGTCGATCTGAGAACCCGGCAAGAATGCTTCGATTCCGAATACGTCTACGATCATACCACCCTTAGTGCGGCACTTGATGTAACCCTTGATAATTTCTTCATTTTCCAGAGCAGCGTTAACGCGATCCCAAGAACGAGTAGCGCGAGCTTTTCTGTGTGACAGAACGAGCTGTCCTTTTTTGTCTTCCTGATTTTCGATGTATACTTCTACTGTATCACCGATCTTCAGATCCGGATTGTAACGGAACTCATTCAATGGGATGATACCGTCTGATTTGTAACCGATGTTCACAACTACTTCACGCTTGTTCATTGCGATTACGGTTCCGTCAACAACCTCACGGTCGTTCACTTTGTTAAGCGTACCGTCGTAAGCTTTTTCCAGTTCATCGTGGCTAACGTTGGTTACTGTTTCGCCATTTTCATAAGCATCCCAGTTGAAATCTTCAATAGGAGCTACGTTCTTTAAGTTTTCCATTAATAAATAAATTGTTTAATACTTTAATTAAATAAGACATTATATTATCTATAAATCGGGCGCAAAGGTAGGAATATTTTCTTGACCGACAAAAGAATACCCAAAGAAAAGATGGTAATATCCGTATTTTTTGTAATATTGCAAATCTAATATTATACGACTTTCAACATGAACGGAACATTGGACAAAATCAGGGTGCAGTTTGATTATCTGCCACTTATTAATTTCGCAATGCAGCAAAACAAAGTATCGGTCATCCATCAGCTTTCGATTGAAAACATGACGTCCGAACCCTTCAGAAACATTCAGGTAGAAATCACGGCCGAGCCCGACTTCGGCAATATCACTCCTGTGATGGTGGAAGCGATTCCCGCCAATGATTCCGTGTGTCTGCAATCGTTCAGCCTGGTCTTGTCCGCCAATTATTTCGCCCAGCTGACCGAACGTATGTCGGGAAGTCTGAAAATAGAAATCCGCTCCGAGGCGGAAACGATCTTTACCCGGACCTACCCCATCGACATTCTGGCATACGACCAATGGGGCGGAATCAATATATTCCCCGAGATGCTGGCAGCGTTCATCACCCCCAATCATGCCGTGCTCACTCCTATTATCAAGAGAGCCGCCGCCATTCTGGAACAGTGGACCGGTACTCCGTCACTGGACGAATACCAAAGCCGCAATCCGGACCGTGTGAGAAAGCAGATGGCAGCCATCTACACCGCTCTTACCGAACAGCAAATTATTTACAGCACCATTCCCGCCAGCTTCGAAGAGCACGGACAGCGTGTCCGTCTGACAGATTCCGTACTGGCACAAAAGCTCGGAACTTGTCTGGATATGGCACTGCTTTATGCTTCCTGCCTCGAATCCATCGGACTGAATGCCCTCATCGTCATCACCAAAGGGCATGCTTTCGCAGGCGGCTGGCTGGTACCGGAAACCTTTCCGGACCCTGCCATCGACGATGTATCCTTACTGACCAAACGAACTGCCGAAGGAATCTACGACATTACGCTGGTAGAAACCACCTGCATGAATATGGGACATAATGCCGACTTCGACAACGCCGTGAAAAGCGCGAACGGCAAACTGAGCGATCCGGGCAGTTTCATCCTCGCCATTGACGTCAGAAGGGCCAGGCATTCGGGAGTCCGCCCGATCCCGCAGCGCGTACTGAACGGACAAGTATGGGAAATAAAGGAAGATGAGGATATAAACAGAAATACCACGCACGCTACTCCGCAAAGCGTGAATCCATATGATTTGTCGGGCAGCGAAACTCAAACAGCCCTCACCAAACAGTTGCTTTGGGAGAGAAGACTGCTGGATTTGAGTCTGCGCAACAACTTGCTGAATATCCGGATTACAAAGAACACTCTTCAGCTGATTCCGGCAAACCTTGCCTGTCTGGAAGACGCCTTGGCGGAAGGAGATGAGTTTCGTATCCTCCACCGTCCCGCCGAATGGGAGAATCCGGCGATGGAGTTTGGCATTTATTCTTCCATACCGGAATCGGATCCGATAGCCGACTTCGTTAATTCGGAACTTTCACAGAAAAGGTTACGTTTTTACTTGCCGGAGAATGATTTGGGCAAAGCACTGACTCACCTGTACCGTTCGTCCCGTACTTCTATCGAAGAGAACGGAGCGAACACGCTTTATCTGGCTCTCGGACTTCTGAAATGGTACGAAACACCTTCCAGCGAGCGTCCCCGTTATGCACCGATATTGCTGCTGCCGGTCGAAATCATCCGCAAGTCAGCCGCCAAAGGGTATGTGATTCGTTCGCGGGAAGAAGAAACGATGATGAATATCACCTTATTGGAAATGCTTCGTCAGAACTTCGGCATTTCCGTACCGGGACTTGATCCGCTTCCGACGGACGAAAGTGGAGTCAACGTAAAACTGATTTACTCCATCATCCGGCACTGCATCAAGAATCAGCGTAAATGGGATGTGGAGGAACAGGCTATTTTAGGTATCTTCTCCTTCAACAAGTTTATCATGTGGAACGACATCCACAACAATGCTCCCAAACTGACTCAAAACAAGATTGTCTCCAGCCTCATCAACGGAAAGATCGAATGGGACGCGATTACGGAAGAGATGGATGCCTCTTATATGGACAGACAGTTATCTCCGGCAGATATCGTGCTGCCCATCATTGCCGATTCATCTCAGCTGGAAGCGATTTATGAGGCGGTGCACGACAAGACTTTTATCCTGCACGGCCCTCCGGGAACCGGAAAGTCCCAAACGATAACAAACATCATCGCCAACGCGCTTTATAAGGGTAAACGAGTCTTATTTGTTGCCGAGAAGATGGCAGCCCTCTCCGTCGTCCAAAACAGACTGGCGGCGATAGGACTTGCTCCGTTCTGTCTGGAAATTCACTCCAACAAGACAAAGAAATCCACTGTCATCTCGCAACTAAAGGAGACAACCGAAATCATCAGACGAACTCCTCCCGAAGAGTTCAGGAAGGAAGCCGAACGCCTGCTGAAATTACGAACGAAACTAAATAAATACATCGAAGCGTTACACAAGGAATATCCTTTCGGACTTTCCCTCTATGATGCGATCATCCACTACCAGTCAACAGACGTTGAACCCTGCTTCGATATCCCGTCATCTTATCTGGACAATCTGGACAAGGATCGATTCTCACATTGGGAAGATGCCATCGAATCTTTGGTCAGTACCGCCAATGCTTGCGGCCACCCGCATCTTCACCCATTGACAGGGATTTACATTCGGGAATATTCGTCCGCCATCAAAGAGGAAGCCTCCCAAACGCTCGCCACTTTCATCGGCTTATTGACTGCCATACAGTCAAAACTGCCTGTCTTTTCCGCTTTACTGGAAGATACGGACATTCATCCCACCCGCAAGGATTTCGATATAATCACCGCCATTATCCGGAAAATACTCGATATTCCGGAACTGACGCCCGAACTGCTGACCACTCCTTTATTAAATGAAACACTGGAAGAGTACCGGAAAGTGACGGAACACGGCAGGAAACGCGATGAAATCAAAGCAGAAATAGAAAACGGATTCACCAAAGAGGTACTGAAGATAAACGCCGGCCCCATGCTGGCCGAATGGAATCGGGTATCCGCCCAATGGTTTCTCCCACGGTATTTCGGACAAAGAAAAATAAAAAAGGCGATTCGTCCTTACGCTCTGCAGCCGGTAAAGCCGGAGACAGTCCAACCTCTGCTCCATCAGGTCATCCGGTATCAGGAAGAGCTTGATTTTACAGACAGATACACCGCCAAGCTGCCTTCTTTATTCGGAAGATTCGGAAGAGACGAAGAGTGGGACATCATCGATCAGATCATCCATGAGGTATCTTCGCTTCATTCCCTGTTACTGAGTTATTCAAAAGAGGTGGCGAAAACATCCCGAATCAAACAGAACTTAGCGTTACAACTGACGGAAGGTGTCCGGACATTCAGAGATATCCATTCTCATTCTCTGAATGAATTGTATCAGCTGGTCGACACGCTTACGGCAACCGAGCAACGGCTTTCCACCACTCTGGGCATAACCGTAGAGACGCTTTATACAAACTCCGCCGACTGGATCGGTATCGCCCTACAGCAAGCCGGAACATGGAAAGAAAATCTGGATAAACTCAAAGACTGGTATCAATGGCTTCAATCCTACAACAAGCTGAACGAGCTGGGTATCGGATTTATCGCAGAAGAATATAAGGAAAAGAATATTCCTACGGACCTGCTCACCAGCAGCTTCCGCAAGAGTTTCTACCAAGCCGTCATTCACTATATCATCGCCAAAGAACCGACGCTGGAATTATTCAACGGCAAGATATTCAATGATATTATAGCCAAATACAAGCAGGTATCCGCCAACTTCGAGGACATTACCAAAAAGGAACTGTTCGCCAGACTGGCTTCCAACATTCCGTCCTTCACCCACGAAGCCATTCAAAGTTCAGAAGTCGGAATATTACAAAAGAATATACGCAATAATGCACGCGGAATATCCATCCGCAAGTTATTCGATCAGATACCTACCCTGCTGTCGCGTATGTGTCCTTGCATGCTGATGAGCCCTATATCGGTTGCCCAATATATCGACACCGATGCGGACAAATTCGACTTGATCGTCTTCGACGAAGCTTCACAGATGCCGACTTACGAAGCGGTAGGCGCCATCGCCCGAGGCAAGAATGTAGTCATCGTAGGCGACCCCAAACAGATGCCGCCTACCAGCTTCTTCTCCGTCAACACCATTGACGAAGACAACATCGAGATGGAAGATCTGGAAAGTATCCTTGACGACTGCCTTGCTCTCTCTATCCCTTCCAAATACCTGCTGTGGCATTATCGAAGCAAGCACGAAAGTCTTATCGCTTTCAGCAACTCCGAATATTACGATAATAAGCTGATGACTTTCCCGTCACCGGACAACATCGAATCGAAAGTCAGAATGGTCGCCGTAGACGGTTATTATGACAAAGGAAAATCCCGTCAGAACCAAGCGGAAGCGCAAGCCGTAGTAGACGAAATAGCGAGAAGGCTGAGAAGCGAAGAATTAAGGAAAAAGAGTGTGGGGGTAGTCACTTTCAGTGTGGTTCAGCAGGCGTTGATAGAAGATTTGTTATCCGATCTCTTCATCTTCCACCCCGAACTGGAAACCTTTGCGCTGGAATGTGAAGAACCCCTGTTCATCAAGAACCTCGAAAATGTGCAGGGAGACGAACGGGATGTGATACTGTTCTCCGTCGGCTATGGTCCCGATGCCGAAGGGCGCGTCAGCATGAACTTCGGTCCGTTGAACCGTGCGGGAGGTGAAAGACGGTTGAACGTAGCCGTCTCCCGTGCCCGATATGAAATGATCATCTTCTCTACGCTGAGATCGGACATGATCGATCTGAACCGGACTTCTTCTATCGGAGTAGCCGGACTGAAACGCTTCCTTGAATATGCGGAGAAAGGAACCAAGCGCATACTGAATACCTCGACCAGCATCCAGCCCTCGGAAGAAGAAACTTCCATCGAGAAGATTATTGCCGACAAGTTACGTTCTTTGGGATATACCGTACATACCGATATAGGCTGTTCCGGATACAAGATCGATATAGGCATTGTCGATACTCAGAACCCGTCCAACTACCAATTAGGCATTATCTGTGACGGAAAGAACTACAGACGTACCAAGACTGTCCGCGACCGGGAAATTGTTCAAAACAATGTACTCAAAGCACTGGGATGGAATATCTGCCGTATATGGACGATGGACTGGTGGGAAAAGCCGGATGAAGTGATTGCATCCATACAGACAGCGATTGTACAGGGAATGAAAGCCGCCAAACCGGTCGCAGTACAGGAAAAACAAGAAAAAGAAGAAGAAAGGGTGCAGGAAAAGCCGATGCAGCTAAAGTCCGCATACACAAGCCCTTCTCCTATCTTTGTACAAAATTATAATAGTACTAAAGTAAGTTCATACCACTACGCCTCCGACGATATCTTCGCTGCCGAGAACAAGCCCATTCTTATCGCCCAAATCCGGAAGATAGTGGAGAATGAAGCTCCGATCAGTAAAGCCTTGCTTGGAAAGAAGATTCTGTCCGAATGGGGAATCAGCCGTCTGGGGCCACGAATAGACGCTTACCTGGAGACAATCTTCGACACATTGCATCTCTACCGCATAGAACATGACGGTCTTGTCTTCTGCTGGAAAGATGAAGCGCAATACCGTTCTTATGCGGAGTACCGTCCCGATTCCGACCGGGATGCAGCAGACCTGCCACCCGAAGAGACAGCCAATGCCATCCGGCAGATATTAACCGACTCCATCAGTCTGCCCCTGCCGGATCTGATAAAAGCTTGCGCACAGATATTCGGTTTTGCCCGCATGGGTTCAAACATCGAAGCATCCATGCTCAGAGGTATTCAGGAAGCGGTGAAAAAGAATTATGCCAGAATGGAAAACGGACGGGCAACGATCATCGGTTAATACGGAACAGCAGGCACAAACAGCCACCGCCATCCGTCAAGAACCGTTCTGCAGACGTTTCAGAGCAGTGATAGAATCAGATACATACGTGTTATCCGGTTCTATGGAACGCCAATAACAAAGCGACCCTATCAACCGTTTCAGATAAGCAGGATCATGGGAACCGATTCTGCGTTGATGTTCCGTCAGTCCCTTCGTCAGAATGAAATAGACATTCTTGCGAATCTCTCTCTTTCGGGCTTTAGGAATGGTCAGCTTCACGCCGGAGCTGACAGATACGCCCGTGATTATCTTCCTGTCATACTCATTCAGAAAACGGGTTTTCTGATGATTCGGTTCAAACTTCTCTTCCCTGATGATTTCCTTGACCCGGGCAAGCACCTGCTCTTTCGGAAAGACATCGCCCGAAAAGGTAAGGTCATCGGCATAACGACTGTAAGTCAGCCCGAATTCTTCCGCCATCGCCGCCAGTTTCCGATCCATCTCATAAGCGATGATGTTGCTCAGCACCGGACTGGTAGACGCTCCTTGCGGCAAATGCCGGCGCATACAACACAACTCGCCCAGCACTTTCGATATATTCTTCGGATAACCGATCTTTTCGAAAGTCTTCTTCACCCTCGGACTACGTATGGAAATAAAGAAATCGTGGATATCCGTCTTCAAGACATAGCGTTTTCCCAAATGGGGACGGACGTTATCGACAATGGAATGCTGACGCCGGAATCCCGTAGCGGCAGGATGCACATTTACAGACAGTAATATACGATGATAAATAGTATCCTGAATGGCTTTCAGCTCCTTGTCCGGAGCAGAGATCATACGGTATCCTCCTCTCCGCTTTCTGATCCAGAACTCCCGATAATGAGAAGAGACATCCTTCAGTATCTCTTTCAGCCTCATCACCTCTATTCCCAACAGATTGGCACACCACACCACCGCCTCTTCATCAAATACAGGACATGTTCTCGTTTTAGGAGTGACTACTCCCAGAGCATGCCTGAGCCAGGCTCCATGTTCCCATTTGTTTTTGGAAGTCTCTTCGTTAGTAGTATTACCGCTGCCTGTTGCTTTCCATCTCTTGTATCCTTCCTGTTTCCGGCTCGAAGAAATCAATTTATAAATCAGAAAACCGGTAACAATAAGTATCGTAATTAAAATTCCGTCCATCTTGTTGTTGCATATATAAAAAGGAGAAGAAGAGGACGAGATTTTACTAAAATAAATTTAGGTATTTATACCTAGGTATTTATTTTCTAGGAAAACACCTGTGCCTGCGAGGCGACTACACCTCTTATCTGCTAAATTTTTCCTCATCCTCTTCCTTACAAAGATATGTATTTTATACACATTATGCAATTATTACAAAGAAAAACTATCGGTTGAACAACTCGAAAGTAAATTTACATCCGATCCCGCTGAATTTCCAGTTCTCACTGCTGACGAATACTCCCACATCAAAGACGTGCGTACCGATGCCGTAGCCCACTTCAAGGTAAGGCTGAAGGTGCGGCATAGAGAGCGCACTGATATAAAGACGCTCGTTCTGTACATAGCGGGTATATTTCATCAAATGCCGGAGAATGAGGAAAGGGGCCTCATAAGTGAAATGTCCGCGTACATAGCGGCGGGAGGAGTTATACCAACGTCCGTCGAGCACTTGAAACACACCGCCGATTTCATCATTCCACCCTACCGGCAGATTATGACGGGCAAAATTGGCAAAGTCCACAAAGTACAGTTCATCCTGATTGGTAAACGCCCCGAAGCCGAAACGATAATAAATATTTCGCATCAGTCCCAGCTGAATCTTATGTTGAAGGTCGAATTCTATCCGTTCATATTCTCCGGTACTTTTGAATACTCCTTCTATCCCCCGTTCATAGTCCACCGAAAATGTCGGATAGTCAGAACGGAGATTGATCTTACGCTTTCCGTTCATATAATAATAAAGCGCCGGAGTCCATTCCACCCGGATGCGCGGGGCAAAGCTGATATAGGTATTTCTGAAGCGTTCCATAAATTCCGGCGGAGGCATCGGATAGTCACCTGTAATCACAAAACGGGATTTCTCGACGGCTGTTCTCTTGTGTGCCGAGAAACCGAGGCTGATATCCAGTCCGTTGGTAATTTCAAAACTATGACGGAAGTTGAAATACAAGTCCTTGAAATAATCCAGATGGATGAGGTCGAAATTAAAGATACTGTCCGGCATCGCTTTCAACTCGTCCAGCATCTTGCTGCTATAGATGCGGTTACCATTACCCACGCTCAGCCGGAAAAAGCCCCGTTTTTGCGGCCAGTACTCAAAGTCGGCATTCAACGACCAGTAGAACTCTTTCCGTGTAAAGTTATAACCCAGTTTGGGCACGATGCGGAGCCACTTGTCACCTCTGAAAATCCGATTGTAACGGAAGTCCTGCCGGTATGATAATCCGTTGCTTCCGCTATAACTGAACAAAAGCGGATTGATAAACGGCGAGAAGCGGACACTTCCGATATTGGACAGGTTGAATTTATAATCTTCCACCATCAGGTCGCCCATCGTTCCCCAAAAAGCCTGACTTTTGGATTTCTGTTGCACCGACACGGTATCCCGCCTGTATGTATAATCTTTGTAAAGTTGCTTTTCTCCTTCACTCAAAGGGATGGGGCGTAGCACGCCGAACGTGGACGCATCTGTTTTATAGGCATTCGTATCGCACTGCAAGGAGAATGATTCCGACAGATTATACTTTTTCTTCTCTTTCTTCCGAACCTTTCTTTCTTTCAGTTCTATCGATTTATAGTCCAGCGAGGCGGTATAATTGCCGTCCACCTTATTGCCCAGGAACTTAAAAAGGGCCTCCACGTCATAACGTACCGGGAGAAACTCATCTTTCTTTCCTACTTCCCCCATCTTGATCCAGCAAGTGAACGTAATCAGTTCCGACCGTCCCGAAAAACGTATTTCACGCACGCTCCATACATTGCTGCTGACAATCATATAGCCGCCCACCAGCTGGTCGCTCTTGGTACGGGGAATGAAACGTATCCGGTAGTCGAGATTATTGGGATCGCCCATCACACTGTCTATCCGGTATTTGTAGTATTTCTGCCCGTTCTTGGCAAGCGGAGACAGCAAGCGTTCGTCATTCAGAAGAGAAGATGAGTAGATATTGACACTAAAATATTCAAGCAATCCCGGCAATCCCCTGTTTCCTCTCACGGTGCCTTGCGATGCCTTTACTTTTTGGTCATAGATATTGGGAGCTGTATAATGCAGGTCACTGTACGTTTCGAGCAAGTATTCACGTACCCCTTTCTGCAAGCGAAACATCGAAGGAACATACCGGAGGATAAAATTCTTCTTCTGAATATTCATCTTACCTTTTATATATAGGTTCGCGCGATAGTCGCTCACTATACTTTCATAAGAGGGAGCAAAAGTCATGACACGCTCAATGATGGAATCAGCAGATATCTCCTGACTTGTATAAGGATTAAGAACAAGATTAGCTGCCCCCTTCGGAATAAAAGAGAACAAGCACAACATACATCCTATCAATATCTTATATTTCAATCGTCGTATCTCCTTGTTTATTGTAGGCAAATATAAAAAAGAATATCGAAAAGCAAGGGAATTAAGCTGCAAAAAAGAGTTAGCAAAGAAAATCCTTTCCTTATGCAATGCATATCTTCAGTTTTCATTGACACTTTTCCATTGAAACTAAACTAAAGGATAATTATCGTTTAGTTTACGTACCGCTTTAAGCCAAATACTATGAGACGGGATTTAACCTCCCGCAAATGCACGTGCAAACATAAACATTCTGTCCCACTTCTTTCAAAGATTGAAAAGAAACGGGACAGAACAATATTATATAAACAATGACTATTTACAACTTCTGAATATCTTCAGGTGACAATCCGGTAGCTTTTTGGATTGCCGCTATATCCAAACCCATTGTTTTCAGATTCCGGGCTATTTCAATGCGACCTTCTTCCAGTCCTTCCACACGTCCTTTTTGCAAACCTTCTTCCAATCCTTCCATACGACCTTCCTTGTGACCTTCCATACGACCTTCCATACGACCTTCCAGTTTAGCTCCATCCAGTACATCATTCTGTATCATTATAGCACTCAGGTGTTCATCATAAGCATGCCGTTCTTCCGGAGACATATTGTAATAAATAAGTTTTTTGCGGGCTTCCCCCAACCCGGGGGCTGTCGTATCGGGACGAATACAACCGGTTTTTAAATATTCAATCCATTCCTCCAAAGGCGTCACGGCCACTTTATTGAATTCATTCACACGAATCAGAAAATATTCCGGAAAAACTTCCGCCGGAAGTTTATGGACAAGGGCATCTTTCTCCTTTGTAGTCACTTCAAGACGGTCTCCAGTGTGTACACCGGTGAAATTGTTCTGACCATGATACAGGTAGTCCTCCCCTTTACCGATATCAAAGTAGAGGATGCTGACAGAATAGATCTTTTTCACCTCGTAGTAGCGTTCTCCAAGGGAGATATGTTCCGTGATCGCTTTCGCCACCCCATAGAGGATGCGTTCCAGATAATACAGTTCGCGGGTATTCTGAATCTCTACAATGATTATTTCACCTTTACTATTCTTAGCCTTAATATCCACACGGTTGAATTTATCATCGATAGTCTGCTGGTTGCTTTCGCTTTCCAGTAGCTCGATAATCTTCACCTCTTCGCCCAAAAGAACAGTTAAAAGCCCTTCAAGCACGCCAAAATTTGCCTTTTGGCGGAGAAGCCTCTTTATTGCCCAGTCAAAACGTATATATCGGTCCTGTTGTTCCATATCATTCTCGTTTTTAAGTTATTGCAAAGCTACGATTTTTTTTCTGATTATGGTAAGGAAAAGATTGAAACTATACAGGAAATGAAGTACCCACCATATAGGAATGAATAAAATACAAGATGATTCCCACCATCTTGACCGGTACTATCTGATCTACTTCACAACACTTCTCATAACTAGCTATTTGAAATATTGTGAAACAGATGAACCCCTACAACCTTTATGTAGAATAGAGTCTAATTTGCTACGTGAAGAAATGAAAGAAGTAACGGTCCGCGGAAACGCTTACCAACCCAAATTGAACCTATTTATTCTTATAGTCAAATAGCTCATGGATAAAGCATTCATATTTGTAAAGGAATGATTCAAATCATTACGAAGACAGACCAAATTTGTTCGAGATATAAATTCAATAGTTTTATTGATTGACAACAACAGGATATATATCTGTATGTAAACCTGTAGTGTACTGAATAAGTTGACACTTCAAAAATCGAAAATAAAGATGAAATATT
>OGQH01001782.1_pt1 | contig 17292 bp, 15 predicted proteins | sample 1553181 | NCBI WGS metagenome assembly OGQH01 (sample SAMEA2579946, study PRJEB22360) | human gut metagenome | biome: human gut; feature: human-associated habitat; material: faeces | place: Denmark | collected 2008/2010 | reverse complement strand
TTTGTTGCTCAGGAACTTATAAATAAAGTTAAATTATAGTGTTGCGGAATTAAGGCAAAACGAAAATTCCAACGAATAACCCATGAAAAAACTCTTTATGTTCGCCGCCACGGCAGCCATGCTGGCCGCATGCGCACCCAAGACAGCCCCCGAGCTGCCGATGGAAACCTTCTTCCGCAACTCGGAAAAAACGGGTTACCAGATCTCGCCCGACGGCAAGTATTTCTCCTATATGGCGCCTTACGAAAGCCGCCGCAACATCTTCGTGCAACCTGTCGACGGCAAGGATGCCGTACGCATCACCTCGGAGACAGAGCGCGACCTGGCCGGGTATTTCTGGGCCAACAACAACCGCATCCTCTACCTGAAGGACACGGGCGGCGACGAGAATTTCCAACTCTACGGCGTGGACATCGACGGCAGCAACCCGAAGGCCTATACGGCCATCCCGGGCGTGCGGACACAGATCATCGACCCGCTCGAGGAGATCGACTCGCTGATGATCATCGGCACCAACCAGCGCAACCCGATGATCTTCGACCCCTACCGCCTGAACCTCAACACGGGCGAGATGACGATGCTGTGCGAGAATCCCGGCGACATCCAGAGCTGGCTGACCGACCATGACGGCAAGCTGCGCGTGGCCTACGCCATCGTCGACGGCGTGAACACGCAGATCCGCTACCGCGAAACCGAAGCCGAGCCTTTCCGTCCCGTACTGACGACCAACTTCAAGGAGGGCGTGTCGTTCGCCACCTTCACCCCGGACAACAAGCTGGTTTACGCCATCACCAACCTCGGGCGCGACAAATCGGCACTCGTGCTGATGGATCCCGCGACCTGCGAGGAGCTGGAACAACTCTACACCAACGATAAATACGACCTCGGCGGCCTGTGGTACAGCGACGCGCAGAAGAAACTGCTGGGCGTGTCGTACGAAGGGCACAAGGGCAAGACCCGCTACTTCTTCGACAAGGCTACCGAAGAGATGCTCGGCCGGATGGAGAGGCACCTGCGGGGCTATGAAATCGGTATCGGCGGTTCGAACAAAGCCGAGGACAAATACATCGTCTATGCGGGCGGCGACCGCACGATGGGCGCCTACTACTTCTACGACGTGAAAAGCGACACGATGACCAAGCTGGCCGACCTCGCACCGTGGATCGACGAACAACAGATGGCCGAGATGACCCCGGTCACCTATACCTCGCGCGACGGCCTCGAAATCGAGGGCTACCTCACGCTGCCCGTCGGCAAAACGCTTCACAACGCCAAGAACCTGCCCGTAGTGGTCAACCCCCACGGCGGCCCGTGGGCCCGCGACTCGTGGGGATTCAACCCCGAGGTGCAGTTCCTGGCCAACCGCGGCTACGCCGTATTGCAGATGAACTTCCGCGGTTCTACCGGCTTCGGGCGCAAATTCACCGAAATCGCCTACGGCAAATGGGGCCAGACCATGCAGGACGACATTACGGACGGCGTGAACTGGCTGATCGAAAAGGGCATCGCCGATCCTTCGAAGATCGCCATCTACGGCGGCAGCTACGGCGGTTACGCCACGTTGCAGGGTATCGTCAAGGATCCCGACCTCTATGCCTGCGCCGTGGACTACGTGGGCGTATCGAACCTCTTCTCGTTCCTGCAAACCATCCCTCCCTACTGGAAACCGATGCTCGACATGATGTACGAGATGGTCGGCAATCCCGAAAAGGACGCCCAAATGCTGCGCGAAAACTCTCCGGCACTCAACGCCGAACGGATCAAAACCCCGCTGCTGGTGGTACAGGGCGCCAACGACCCCCGTGTGAACATCAACGAAAGCAACCAGATGGTCGACGCCCTGCGCAAACGCGGCGTGCATGTCGACTACATGGTCAAGGACAACGAGGGACATGGCTTCCACAACGAGGAGAACCGCTTCGATTTCTACCGCGCGATGGAGAAATTCCTCGGCAAATACCTCAAGGGCATCGAACCCGAGGGCGAAATCGTCCCCGAAAGCAGCCGCCGGTAGTCCCAATACAGACAATCCCTAAAACGAACACAGCCTCATTTTTTAAAATAAAAAGTTCAAATTTCATAGTTGTGTGACGGAGGCCCGGATAATCCCGGGCTTCCGTTTTTTACAGCACGGGAGGGCGGCAGAAACCGCACGGACAGGGCAAAAAACACAAAAGGGAGGAGTGCAGACGGCCGCCACCGACGATTGCCGCGGCATCCGGAACCCGCACCGCAGCAGCCGGAGGCGTGGGTGCCGCCAAAACGCAGACCGTGCAGAGAAGCAGCGGGAAGCAGTTGGCGGCAGCATCCGGCGGCAGACACGCTACGTGCGGTCAGTAACATCCCCGAAACCGGCGGCGAGCCGTTTCCCACAACCCGGCCGATCCGGCTGCAACCAGCCTGCGGGCCGATCCGAATTTGAATTGAGCCGCGATTAGATTATCTTTGTCCCTGCAATGAACGCTGCATCCCATATAATTCGACCTTACGACGGGCTTCCGATGCCCCGTCGCCTGTGGGCCATCCTGGCCGTAGCGTTCGGCGTCTCGCTGTCGGTGATCGACAGCGCCATCGCCAACGTCGCCCTGCCCACCATCGGACTGGAACTGGGTATCTCGGCGGCCGACTCGATCTGGATCGTCAACGCCTACCAGCTGGCCATCATGGTCTCGCTGCTGTCGTTTTCGGCATTGGGCGACGTGGTGGGTTACCGCAAGGTCTATATCGGCGGCCTGATGCTCTTCACCGTGGCCTCGGTGGGCTGCGCCCTCTCGACGTCGCTCCCGACGCTGGTGCTGGCGCGCGTGATGCAGGGGTTCGGCGCCGCTGCCGTCACATCGGTCAACACCACGCTTATCCGCATCATCTACCCCAAGGCGCAACTGGGACGCGGCATGGGAATCAACGCCACGGTCGTCGCCGTGTCGTCGGTCGCCGGGCCTACACTGGCTGCGGGCATCCTCTCCGTCGCTCAGTGGCCGTGGCTCTTCGCCGTGAACATCCCCATCGGGCTGGTGGCGCTGTGGCTGAGCCGCCGCTTCCTGCCGGACAATCCCGTGCGGGTGAGCGCACGCCGTTTCGACTGGCGCGATGCCGTGATGAATGCCCTGACCTTCGGCCTGCTGATGGCTTCGGTCGAAGGATTCTCGCACGGGCTCGACCCGCGCCTGCTCACCCTGGGCATCGCAGCGCTGCTCATCGTCGGGTTCTTCTTCATCCGCAGCCAGCTGCGCGAGCCCTATCCGATCCTGCCGTTCGACCTGCTGCGCATCTCGATCTTTTCGGTTTCGGTCGTCACGTCGATCTGCTCGTTCCTGGGGCAAATGCTGGCCATGGTAGCGCTGCCGTTCTACCTGCAACACGAATTCGGCTACGACGAAGTGGCGACAGGGCTGCTGATGACCGCATGGCCGGCCGTGATCATGGTCGTGGCTCCCGTGGCCGGAATGCTCGTCGAGCGCATCCACGCCGGACTGCTCGGCGGGACGGGGCTGACGGCCATGGCCGCGGGCCTGTTCCTGCTGGCATTCCTGCCCGAACACCCCGCACCGGGCGACATCGTATGGCGGCTGGTGCTCTGCGGTGCCGGCTTCGGGCTTTTCCAGTCGCCCAACAACAGCATCCTGATCGCCTCGGCTCCGCCCGAGAGGAGCGGAAGCGCCAGCGGCATGCTCGCCACGGCGCGTCTCATAGGCCAGACCACGGGCGCGGCCCTGATGGCGCTGCTGTTCCACATTGTCCCCGACGACAGCACCCACACGGCACTCCTGCTCGCCGGCGGGTTCGCATTCACAGGAGCCGTCGTCAGCCTTACCCGCATCCGGCTACCGCTGCCCGAAGGGTTGGCCCGGCAGAAGAAATAACCCCCGGCAGGCAGAATGGCGGACGCTCCGGCAGGTATCCGCCACCGTCCGTGCAACCCGGCACGGCACGCACGGCAAACAGAGAAAACAAACGCCCCAAACACCGCACAGACAACAGACATACCATAACATTGATCCGGCATGAAATACCCCTTTCTCCTCGCCGTCCTGCTCTCCTGCACCGGAACGGCGTCCGCACGACAAGCCCCGCCTTCACCCTCCGATACGGCACAACGGGCAACGGCCCCTTTGCAAGCCGACCATGCAACACCCCGCACCCCGCACGCAACCGGCACGGAGACACCCCCTACACTGCACCCCGACACCGTACAACCACCCGCCCGGACGCAATTCATCCGCCCGCCCTACCTGCGGCCCGGCGACACGGTGGGCATCGTCACCCCGGCGCGGAAACTGTCGGAAAAGGCCGACACGGCGAAGGTGCGCGAGCGCTTCGAATCGTGGGGCCTGAAGGTTAAGTTCGGGCCGCATACCGCCGACCGCGAGCAACCCTATTTCGCAGGCACCGATGCCCAGCGCGCCTCCGACCTGCAGGCGATGATCGACGATCCCGGCGTGAAAGCCGTCGTCAGCTTCCAGGGCGGGTACGGCTCGGTACGGCTGCTGCCGCTCATCGACCTCGGCCGCCTGCGCGAGCAGCCAAAATGGATCGTCGGGTTCAGCGACGTGACAATGCTCCACCTGGCACTGGGACGGCTGGGCGTTGAAAGCCTCCATGCCACCATGCCGGGCAAGTTCCGCTTCGGCCGCGACGAGACCCCCGAATCGATCGTCTCCGACGAAGCGCTGCGCAGTGCACTGCTGGGACTGCGGCAGCGTATCGACACCGACCCTCACCCGCTCAACAGCCCGGGCACGGCCTGCGGACGCCTCACGGGCGGCAACCTGGCGATCGTCTGCTCGTCGCTCGGCACACCCGAGGAACCCGACTTCGACGCCCCCACGGTGCTCTTCATCGAGGAGGTCGGCGAACACATGTACCGCCTCGACCGCATGATGCAGCAACTCGCCCGGAGCGGAAAGCTCGCCAAATGCAAAGCCATCCTCGTCGGGCATTTTTCCGACATGGCCGGACAAAAACATTTCGGCATCACCGACCCCTACGACATCGTTGCGCAATACGTGCGGCCGCTGGGAATCCCGGTCGTCTTCGGCCTGCCCGCGGGGCACGAAGACCCCAATGTGGCGCTCTACATGGGGCGCGAAGTTACCGTCACGGTGGGCGAAACGGGTGCCGCCATCGAATTCTGACGAAGGAAGCGGGGTGCAGCGGAACGGCCCGGCTCCGCCCGGACAGCAGGGCGGCGGGGCAACCGCCCCGGGCAAAGCCGCCGGGCTGCGGCGGAGCGGCGAAAGCCTTCCGCCCCCGGCACCGCCGCAAACCAGTCCCGTCCCTCTGCCGCACGGTCGTAAAACCAGCCTTTCTGCCGCTTGCCGGCGGATACACCGCCCGCCCCGAACGACGGCAGACGTCCCGCTACGCAAAAGCCGTACGCCCCGGGCCATCGCCCTCCGCAAAAAATAAACCCGCCGGGGAACGGGCTTGCCATATTTTTACTATTTTTGTAAAAGGAGGGATACGTAGCCCTGCGAAAGGCGCGGGAAACCGTCCCCGGAAACGAAATACGGATTATCGGAAATCTAAAACACTACGCATATGTTCTCAGCAAAAACCTACGCCGCGCGCCGCAACATGCTGCGCACCAAAATCGGATCGGGCATCGTCCTGTTCCCGGGCAACCCCCTGTCACCCAATAATTACCCGAACAACGCCTATTACTTCCGGCAGGATTCGTCGTTCCTCTACTATTTCGGGCTGAACGTCCCCTCGCTGGCGGGCCTGATCGACGCCGACACGGGCGAAGAGGCACTCTACGGCGACGATTTCACGGTCGAGGACATCATCTGGACAGGCCCGCAGCCCACGTTGCGCGAGCTGGGCGCAAAAGTCGGCATCGCAGCGACATATCCCCTCTCCGAACTCGAGAAACGGCTCCGCAAAGCCATTTCGCTGGGGCGCAAAATCCATTTCCTGCCCCCTTACCGCGGAGAGACAAAGCTTTGGCTGTCGTCGCTGCTGGGTATCAAACCCGCACTGCTGCACGACTACAAGTCGGTAGACCTGATGTTCGCCGTGGCCGAAATGCGCGAGAAAAAGAGCGCCGAGGAGATCGAAGAGATGGAGCGCGCGTTCCAAATCGGCTACAAGATGCACACGCTGGCCATGAAGATGTGCCGCCCGGGCGTCGTCGAGCGCGAAATCGCGGGCGCCATCGAAGGCATCGCCAAATCCTACGGTTCGGGCGTGTCGTTCCCGTCGATCGTCTCGCAGCACGGCGAAACGCTGCATAACCTCAACGCCGACGGCGTACTGGAAGAGGGACGTCTGCTGCTGTGCGACGCGGGCGGCGAAACGGTCGACAACTACTGCTCCGACCACACCCGCACCTACCCCGTAAGCGGGAAATTCACGCAGAAACAGAAGGATGTCTACAACATCGTGCTGGCGGCACACGACCATGTGGCCAACATCGTCAAACCGCACATGATGTACTCCGAGATACACAACGCCGCCTACACGACGCTGGCCGAAGGGCTTGCCGGAATAGGGCTGATCAAGGGATCGGCGGCCGACGCCGTGGCCGCGGGTGCCATGACGATGTTCATGCCCCACGGGCTGGGACACGGGCTGGGCATGGACGTGCACGACTGCGAGGCGATGGGCGAGCGGAGCTTCGACTTCTCCTCGATCGCCCAACGCGCCGCCAAGTCCGCGACCTGCATTTACCGTGCGGCGTGGCGCCTCGAACCGGGGACGGTAATGACCGACGAACCGGGGCTCTACTTCATCCCGGCGCTGATCGACAAATGCCGGGCCGAGGGCCTTTACAAGGGGATCGTCGATTACGACGCCCTGGAAGGCTACCGCGACTTCGGCGGCATCCGCATCGAGGACGACATCCTTGTGACGGAGAGCGGGAGCCGTATGCTGGGCGACAAGAAGATACCCGTCACGGTCGAGGAGCTCGAAGCAGTCGTAGGCCGGTAACGTGAAACGGATTTTCATTTTCCCGACCATCGAGGAGGCCAAGGCGTTCATCCTCACCGAGCCCCGCGACCCGGTATTCGTCGGCGGGGTGGGCATGGCCGAAATCGCAGCGGCGACCCTGCGCGCCGTGAAAGCCAAAAAGCCGCAGTTGGTGGTGTTGGCCGGCATTGCCGGCGCCTGTGACCGGACATTGCGGCGCGGCGAGGTGGTCGAAGTGGTCTGCGAACGCATAGCGGGCATCCCCGAGCGTTACGCCCGCGAATACGAAACCTCGGGCCCCGACCTGGGGCTGGCCTCGCAGCCGGGGTCACCGTCAACCGCTCGGGCGACGGAGCCGCGGCAACGGGCGGGCCGAAAAGCGCGGCGGAAGGCACCGGGCACGCGGCAGGGGATGTCGGGTTCGCGGAGCCGCACCCCGGATTTACGGCAGGAGGCGGAGCAGAGCACGCAGCGGAAGGCACCCAACGCCAGACGCCGGGCAATGCCCGAAACCAGCCGGGGAACATAGCGGCTCCCATCGGGTTCGAAACGCCGGACGATATGGAACGCACGGCGCTTGCCACGCAACCCGGAATACCGGACAATGCCGGCAACCCGGCCCAAAGGCCGGAAGGAAGCCCGGAGGATACGCCGCAAGAGTACCTGCCGGAAGTGGAGAACATGGAAGGCGCAGCCTTTTTCGCCGTATGCGACGCGCTGGGCGTCGCGTGCTGCCAGATACGCGCCGTGTCGAACTACGTCGGCGAACCCTTCGGCCAGTGGGCTGTGGAGGAGGCCGTCGGGAACCTGACGGAAAAGTTAAACCAAATATTCGAAAGCAATGAATAAAAATTGGATGCTCTGGGCGGGACTGATCCTGATACTGGTCGTCTTCATCCTGGTCTGGCAATTCGCCCCCGCCATCCAGCGGTGGCTGGCCAACGTATTTATCGACATCATCGTCCTCGTGCTGACTTTTGCCGCCGGATGGCTGCTGGGCCGTTTCGGGGGTAAACGCAACCGCAGCGACAACGAGAAAAACGCCCGCAACATCACCGAGGCGCAGAAACAGTGAGGCTGAAACTGCACATCTCACCCTGCCCGAACGACACTTTCATGTTCGACGCGCTCGTTAACGGCCGCATCGACACGGGCAGCCTGCGCTTCGAAGTCGAATACCACGACATCGAGGAGCTGAACCGCGGTGCCGGGCTGGGACGTGCCGACATCAGCAAGATAAGTTGCGCCGTGCTGCCCGCCATTGCGGAACACTACGCGCTGCTCGACAGCGGTGCGGCACTCGGACGCGGCAACGGGCCGTTGCTGGTACGCCGCGTAGGCGATACGCGGCCGATACGCCGTGTGGCCGTCCCGGGGCTGCACACCACGGCCAATGCCCTGATGGGCAAACTCTTCCCCGAAATCGAAGAGCGTACACCGCTGCTCTTCTCCCGAATCGCGGCTGCCGTCGAGCGGGGCGATTTCGACGCCGGGGTACTTATCCATGAGGGCCGCTTCGTCTACCGTGAACGGGAACTGGAACTGGTCGCCGACCTCGGGCAGTTGTGGGAGCAGCGGACGGCGCTGCCGCTGCCGCTGGGCGGGATCGCAGCCCGGCGCAGCCTGCCGGACGAGGTGCGGCACGAGGCCGAACGCCTGCTGCGCACGAGCATCGAATACGCCTTCACCCATCCCGAAGCTTCGCGCACCTATATAAAACAGCACGCACAGGAGCTGGATGACAAGGTGATCGACGCACATATCGCGCTCTTCGTGAACGGGTACTCGCTCTCGCTGGGCGACGAAGGCCGCCGTGCCGTCGAGGCGCTGACGGGAGTGATCCCCTGAGCAACCGCCGGCCACCTCCAATACGTTCCGTTATGAAGTCCGTTTTATTATTGTTTCCGCTCCTGATCGCCGCGGTTCGCGCAACGGGCGAGACGCCCCTGCGGCAGGCCGCCAACAGGAGCCGGGTACGCTTCCTCGGGCTGCGGACATTCGACAATCCCGTCGTCGTAGGGATGGAAAAGAACGGCAACAAAACCACCCTCCGCAGGAAAACAGCCGGCGGGGCGGGCGGTTACGAGCCCGGAAAAATCGCGGCGGACGAGAGCAAAACCCTCGGCAGGCAGGCATGGCTGGAGTGCATGTCCCGGTTGCAAAAGGCCGGCTGCAGGCAGATGGATACGACAGACAAAGGCCTGATGGGTTTCGACGGCTCGCAAAGGCTCCCGGGAGTAAATCTGAACGGACAATGCCACCCCGTCGACCGATGGTGCGGACGCGGTATCCGGGAACTGCACCTGCCGCTCTTCCGGCTGACCGGAATGGAAATACCCGGCAACGACATATATTAGGAAACGCCCCGGCAACCCGGAACATACAGCCTACGGCGACAACGAACTATTACGAAGCAACCCCAAACCCCGCAATATCCCATGTACCGCACGACAAACCGACCCAACACCCGTATCGAAGTGGCCGACGCACTGCGCGGCATCGCCGTGGCAGGGATCATCCTGTTTCACGCCCGCGAGCATTTCAACCTCTACTGGAGCGCCCTCGACCTGCCCCGCGCCGGATTCGGCAGCTGGGAACAGCCCGTGGCCGATATGCTGGGATTCCTGCTTTCGGGCAAGATGTACGCCATCTTCGCATTGCTGTTCGGGCTGAGCTTCTTCATCCAGAGCGACAACCAGGCACAGCGGGGCAACGACTTTTCGCTGCGCTTCGCATGGCGCATGGTGCTGCTGTTCGGCATCGGGCTGGTCAACGCGGCGATCTACAACGGCGACGTACTGACCTACTACGCCCTTTTCGGGCTGCTGATGATTCCCATCGGCAAGCTCCCCAACCGATGGGTGTGGGTCATCGCGGCCCTGCTTTTCATCCAGCCGCTCGAACTCTGGCAGTATTTCAGCGGACATACGCTCTCGATCCGCGGCATCGAAGGCATGGAGACCCTCTATCCCACCCTCGCCACGGGCACCTTCGCCGAGAGCGCCCGCGTGAGCCTGCTCTACGGCCCGCTCAGTTCGTTCGGCTGGGGACTGGAACACGGACGCGGCACGCAGACGCTGCTGATGTTCGTATTGGGCATGCTGGCCGGCCGCTACCGGCTCTTCTACGACGAAGGGCAGCACAGACGCATCTAGGGCGGGCTGCTGGCCGTGGGCATCGCGGGCACGTGGCTCGTACCGTTCGAGGCGATGCGCAACCTGATGACGGCCACGGCGATCGTTTCGACGGTCGTCCTGCTGTGGTACGGCTGGCCGGGGTTCCGCCGGGCGCTGCACGGCATGACCTTCTTCGGGCGCATGAGCCTGACCAACTACCTGCTGCAATCGCTGCTCGGCACGGCGCTCTTCTACAACTGGGGGCTGGGGCTTTACCGCCACGTGGACGTGATCTACGGCACGCTGGCGGGCGTGGGGATCATCCTGGTACAGTATCTCTTCTGCCGCCTCTGGCTACGGCGCCATACGCACGGCCCCGTCGAATGGGTGTGGAAAAAGCTCACATGGATCGACCTCCCGCTTTTCGACCGTAAAATCGCCTCCTGAGGGCGATTTTTTCGTGTCGCCGTTTGGTTATCCCGATTTTTTTGTATATTTATAGTCGGCTAATCGGAAAATGCTCCGCAGCACGACTTTCCGTTCCGGGAACCCGGCTCCGCGAAGTACTCCCGACGAAGCCCCGCACCACCGCAAAACCTTAAAACCATACGGGAATATGAAAAACTATTCAGCAAAAGAAATCAAAAACATCGTACTCATCGGCGCGCCCGGCACGGGAAAAACTACCCTTGCCGAAGCGATGGCCTTTGAGGGTAAGGTCATCGACCGCAGGGGTAGTATCGAGGCGAACAACACGCTCTCGGACAATACGGATATCGAGCACGAATACAAACGCTCGATCTATTCCACGATCCTCTTCACCGAATTCATGGATCGCAAGCTGAACATCATCGACTGCCCGGGCTCGGACGACTTCTGCGGAAGCCTCTTCTCGGCATTCAAGGTAGGCGACGTGGGCGTATTCCTGTTCAACGCACAGAACGGCTGGGAGGTCGGCAGCGAGATCCAGGCCCGCTATGCACGCCTGCTGAAAAAGCCCGTCATCGGCGTGGTGAACCAACTCGATGCCGAGAAAGCCAATTTCGAAGCCACGATCGAGTCGATCAGGGCCGCATCGCGCGTGAAGCCCGTCATCGTACAGTACCCCGTCAACCAGGGACCTGAGTTCAACGCCTTCATCGACGTGCTGCTGATGAAGATGTACCGTTTCAAGGACAACGACGGCCACCGCGAGGAGCTGGAGATTCCCGCCGACGAGATGGACAAGGCGCAGGAACTGAACAAGGAGCTGGTCGAAATGGCCGCCGAACACGACGAAGCGCTCATGGAGCTCTATTTCGACAAGGGTACGCTCACGCAGGACGACATCCGCGCCGGACTGAAGATCGGCCTGGCCAAGCGTGAACTGATGCCGATTTTCTGCACCAGCGGCAAGCGCGACATCGGCACCAAGCGCCTGATGGAGTTCATCATCAACGTGGCACCCGGCCCGCTGAAGGCTCCGTGTTTCCTCTCGACCGAGGGCGAGGAGATCGCCGCCGACGAGACGGCACCCGCCGTGGCGTTCGTCTTCAAGAGTCAGGTCGAACAGCATATCGGGGAGATCACCTATTTCCGCGTCATCCGCGGCAGGATCGCCGAAGGTACCGAGCTGGTAAATACCCGCACGGGCAACAAGGAGAAGATTTCGCAGTTGTTCGCCGTTGCGGGCAAGAACCGCATCAAGGTCACAGAGCTGTCGGCCGGCGATATCGGCTGCACGGTGAAGCTCAAGGGCACGCGTACCAACGACACGCTCTCGGCTGCTTCGGCACCGGTCAGCATCGAACCCATCGTCTTCCCCGAACCGCGCTACCGCGCCGCCGTGAAGGCCAAGGAGCAGGGCGACGAGGAGAAACTGGGCAAGGTCTTGAACGATGCCAAGTTCGAAGACCCGACGATCCTGGTTGAATACTCCAAAGAGTTGAAACAGACCATCATACAAGGTCAGGGGGAACATCATCTGAACATTCTGCGCACGCGCATCGAAAAGGAGAACAAACTCTCCTATGACTATATCGCACCGAAGATTCCCTACCGTGAAACCATCACCAAAGTTGCGCAGGCCGATTACCGCCACAAGAAACAGTCGGGCGGCGCCGGACAGTTCGGTGAGGTGCACATGATCATCGAGCCCTACTACGACAACATGCCCGAACCCAAGAACTACAAGGTTCCCGGCAAGGGCGACATGGTCGTGAACCCCAAGACCAAGGAGGAGTACGACCTGGCATGGGGCGGCAAGCTGCAATTCTACTCGGCGATCGTGGGCGGCGCCATCGACGCACGCTTCATGCCCGCCATCCTGAAGGGTATCATGGAGAAGATGGACGAAGGCCCGCTGACGGGTTCTTACGCCCGCGACATCCGCGTGGTGGTCTACGACGGAAAGATGCACCCGGTGGATTCGAACGAGATTTCGTTCAAACTGGCGGCGCGCAACGCCTTCAAGGAGGCTTTCCGCAACGCGGGCCCCAAGATCATGGAGCCGATCTACAATGTCGAGATACTCGTCCCGAGCGACTACATGGGCGCCGTGATGTCCGACTTGCAGAACCGTCGCGCGATGATAGCCGGAATGGAGTCCGACAAGGGCTTCGACCGTCTGAACGCCATGGTTCCGCTGGCTGAGCTGTACCGCTACTCGACGACACTCTCGTCGCTGACGTCGGGTTCGGCCACCTATACGATGAAATTCTCGTCCTACGAGCAGGTTCCGGCCGACGTGCAGGACAAGCTGCTGAAGGCTTACACCGACACCGACGAGGAGTAATCCCCGGCAGTGGGGCAATACAGGGGGAGTATTCCCCCTTCCGGACAGGGGCGGGCACGATTGCCCGCCCTTTTTCGCCGCCGAGAACCGGCAGTCCCCGCCTCCGCCCACCGGCGCTCCGCACGCCCTGCGGTATGGCGTATGCCCCAATCCGCCCGGCATCCCGGCATATCCAGCGCGGCCGCAACGAACAGAGCCGCCTCATGTTAAGTTAATGTTAACAATCGGTGCCAAAACCGTTTCATCGGAAAAAATGGCGTAAATTTGTTCACAATTTGCACTAAACCCTAACATGAGCGAAATCTACACCGTAATCGTAGTTATTCTGGGAATCCTCGCCATTTCAGGTCTTTTCGTCGGCGTCACGAACGACGCAGTCAACTTCCTCAACTCTGCCATCGGCTCCAAGGCCGCTTCGATGCGGGTCATCCTCACCGTCGCCTCGGTCGGCATTATCGTCGGCGTAGTCACGTCGAGCGGCATGATGGAGGTGGCCCGAAGCGGCATGTTCAATCCCGGACTGTTCACATTCCACGAGGTCATGATGTTATACCTGGGCGTGATGTTCGCCAACATCATCCTATTGGATCTCTACAACTCGTGGGGACTGCCCACCTCGACCACCGTCTCGCTGATCTTCTGCCTGCTGGGCTCGGCCATCGCCGTGTCGATCTACAAGATCTCGAACGACCCCGCGCTGGGCGTCGGTTCGCTCGGGCATTTCATCAACACCTCCCGCGCCATGGGCATCGTCTCGGCGATCCTGCTGTCGGTGGTAATCGCCTTCACCTGCGGTACGATCGTCATGTATGTTTCGCGTACGATCTTCTCGTTCCGCTATACGGTGGTCTTCCGCCGCTTCGGGTCGCTGTGGTGCGGCGCATCGCTCACGGCGATCATCTATTTCGCCGTCTTCAAGGGGCTCAAGTCGCTGCTCGCCGACCATGCCTTCATCGAAATGGTCGACCGGCACCTGCTGCTGTCGCTTTTCATCTGCTGGGTGGCATGTTCCGTGTTGCTGTTCTTCATCCAGCGGTTCAAGATCAACATCCTGCGCATCACGATCCTGTCGGGTACGTTCGCACTGGCACTGGCCTTTGCGGGCAATGACCTGGTGAACTTCATCGGCGTGCCCGTCGCCGGGTTCGACGCCTTCTCGATCGCCAAACATTCGGGCGATCCGCAGATGATGATGGGAGCCCTGAGCGAGAACGTCCCGGCCAATTTCCTGATCCTGCTGGCCGCGGGCGCCATCATGATACTCACGCTCTGGACTTCGAAAAAGGCCATGCACGTCTCCGAGACAGAGTTGTCGCTCTCAGCGGCACAGGGAGACGAAGGCCCCGAACAGTACGGCTCGTCGGTCATGTCGCGCACGATCGTCCGTGCAGCGCTCAACATCAACGCCGGCATCGAACGGGTCATCCCCCCGCGCGTACGGGCCGCCGTCTCACGCCGGTTCGAATACGAGGACATCGAACATAGCGGTGCCCCCTACGACATGATCCGCGCCACGGTCAACCTCACGACCTCGGCCATGCTGATCGCCATAGCCACTTCGCTCAAACTCCCCCTGTCGACCACTTACGTCTGCTTCATGGTGGCCATGGGTTCGTCGCTCGCAGACCGCGCTTGGGGCCGCGAAAGCGCCGTATACCGCATCTCGGGCGTCATGACCGTCATCGCCGGGTGGTTCATCACGGCATTGGGCGGGTTCCTGATCGCCTTCGCCGTCGGGCTTGCCCTGATCTACGGCGGCACGATCGCCTTCATAATCGTCACGGTACTCTGCGGCTACATGCTCATCCACAGCAATTTCATCAAGAAAAGCAAAGCCTCCGCCGCCCCTGCCGCAGCCGGGGTGAAACCCCTGTCCTCCGAAGACATCATCGTCAACCTGCGCGACGAGGTGTGCCGCACGATGGAATCGGCGACAAAAATCTACGACCGTACGCTGATCGCCGTATTCAAGGAGAACCGCAAGGTGCTGCGCGACATGGTCAAAGAGTCGAACGACCTCTTCTACCAGTCGCGCGAACGCAAATACACGCTGCTGCCCACGCTCAAAAAGCTCCAGAGCAGCGACGTCAACACGGCCCACTACTACGTGCAGGTGGTCGATTACCTCAACGAAATGACCAAGGCGCTGATGCACATCACGCGCCCGGCGTTCGAACACATCGACAACAACCACGAAGGGCTTTCGAAAGAGCAGGCCAAAGACCTCATGTCGATCAACGACGACGTGGAGTCGATCTACCGACATATCAACCAGATGCTGCGCGACGGCGATTTCTCGGAGATCGAGATGGTGCTCACGCTGCGCGACCAGTTGTTCGAGTCGATCGCCGAGGCCATCAAATCGGAGCTTTCGCGCATCAACGAAGCCCGCTCGAATACCAAGGCCAGCATGTTGTACCTGACGATCCTCACCGAAACCAAGAACATGGTGCTGCAATCGCGCAACCTGCTCAAATCACAGCAATATTTCCTCAAGCACCGCACGGGGCCGCAGAAGTGGATTAAATAACGGCTACGTATAAATCCCTGCATTCCGTTTGCAGCGGGATAAGAGCAGACGCGGCAACGAGCGCCCGGAGCAGGCGGGCGGAAAGCGCAGCCGTTCGGAACCGTTCGGGAAAAAACCGCGAACACTCCGCCAAAACGGCTTGCAGATGGTTTTAGCCACCTTTTGTCACCCAAAGGTACTCGATTGCTTTTTTGCAGAGAAAACACATAACCGCTTCCTGCACGAAAGCACACGACAGGTTACACAAAAAAACGCATACGACATGGATATAGCACAGGTCAAGCGGCGGGAGAACATCGCCGAATACATCCTTTATCTCTGGCAGTTGGAAGACCTGCTGCGGGCGCTGCAATTCAGCCCCGAGGCGATTTTCTCGACGCTGATCGCCCCCCGCAAGGACATCGCCGAGGAGCAGAAGCACGTCTACCTGCTGTGGTACATGGACATCGCCAACCTCCTGCATCAGGAAGGCAAGGACGAGAAAGGGCACTTGGAGCATACGCTCCACCTGATCGGCGATCTGCACGACCTGCACCTGCAATTGATGAAGCTGCCCGTCGGCGCACATTACCGCCAGACCTACGCGAAGCTGGAGCCCGAGCTGCCGCGCCTGCGCGCCGTACTGGGCAATCCCGGCATGAACGACACAGAACTCTGTTTCCGCGCACTCTACGCGGCGATGCTCTACCGCATCAAGGGCGAGGGTGACAAGCAGGCCGTCACCGACACGCTCGAATACATCTCGCCCGTCATCGCCGAGCTGGCAGACATGTACGGCAAAGTCGAACGCGGAGAAATCGACCTGTTCAAGACCGACACGGCGAAATAGACCGTTCCGGGGCCGACGCAGCCAAACAGCGCATCCCGGCACCAAGAGCCGGGGGGGGGCAGACATCCGGCCACCGAAAACTCCGACAGCCCGGAAAGGGCCGAGAGCCGCGCCAAATCACCTGCGACCGGCCTCCAAGCGAAAAAACGGACGCCCACAAAGGCATCCGTTTTTATCTTGCGAACCGCAGCAGCGACGCGCCGGCTCTACTTTATATCCAATCCCATGATATAGTCGTTCATATAATATCCATCACCGATCGGGAAATCGCCTTCGCGCAGTTTGCGCATCCCCATCCGCTCGTAAAAGTGCAGCGCCCGGTTGTTACGGTTGACGTTCAGCTCCATGCGGCAAGGCGCAGGATGCACCGAACGGATATATTCCACGGCATGGCGGAACAGGAATTCCCCGGCACCGATTCCCTGGAAGCGGGGAAGGACATAGATTTTCTGCAAATGGAAAAGGTCTTCGGCCTCATGCTGCACCGAAAGGTAACCGCACGGTTCGCCGTCGGCCGAGGCGATGAACCAGGCGAACTCCCCGCACATCTCGCGCGCAAGCACCTCCGCCCCGTACATCCACTCCATCATATACTCCATCTGCGACGGGGTGATGATCCCGCGGTAGGTCGCAGGGAACACCTCGTCGGCAAGGCGGCGTATCAGGGCGCAATCGGCCTCACAGGCCCGTCGTATCGTCAGCATCATCTGGAACAATAAAAAAAGGCCGGCACGAAAGCCGACCTCTTAGTCATTTTCCCGCAGGAATTAAGCATACTTGAACGTCGACTCGTCCGATACGGTCAGCTTCTTGCGACCTTTTGCGCGACGTGCAGCCAGCACCTTGCGGCCGTTCGCCGTAGCCATACGGCTGCGGAAACCGTGCTTGTTGATTCTCTTCCGGCGCGAGGGCTGGTAAGTTCTCTTCATTGCCATAGCTATATAATTTTTGTTGTTTCAGACATTTTTACGGATTGCAAAAGTACAACAAAAAAGTTATCCGCAAAAATTTTTCAAGAAAATATTTCAAAAAGCCGGGTAAAAAGCATGAAATCTTTTTATCTTTGTCAACGAGAGAGTGGCCGCCGACAAAGCCGCATGTCCGCACGGGACATGTCCGCACGGCAAGGGCG
>OGQH01001752.1_pt1 | contig 17502 bp, 10 predicted proteins | sample 1553181 | NCBI WGS metagenome assembly OGQH01 (sample SAMEA2579946, study PRJEB22360) | human gut metagenome | biome: human gut; feature: human-associated habitat; material: faeces | place: Denmark | collected 2008/2010 | reverse complement strand
TTGGGGGACGGTAAGGTAAGGGTGGTGTCGGACAGTTGCGGAGAGATGCGGACGGAGAATAGAACGCTGATTGTAGAGTTGGGAGGGCAGGAGACGAAGAAAGCGGAGTATTATACGCTGAATGTTCCTTATGGGGAAAAATATAGTATTGTATTGCCGGACGGGACCAAGGTATTTTTGAATGCGGGGACGACGTTGAGGTATCCGGATCATTTTGAAGGAGGGAGCCGGGAAGTGTATTTGAATGGGGAAGCTTATCTGGAAGTGACAAAGGATGCGGAACATCCCTTTGTGGTGAAAACGGAGGAGGTGGAGGTGAAGGTATTGGGGACTGTATTCAATGTGAATGCTTACCCGGAAGGGGAGTGGGTCAGGACAACTTTGGTAGAGGGGAAGGTAGAAGCGGTTTGCGGAGGTCGGTTGTTTGTGATGGAACCGGGAATGCAGGTGGCTTATTCGAAGGGAACGGGTGAGACTGAGTATAAAAAGGTGGACACACATTTGTTTACCTCGTGGAAAGACGGGTATTATGAATTTGAGGAGATGGAGTTGGGGGAATTGATGCCGTTGCTGGGACGGTGGTATGCTGTAGGAGTGGATTTTGAAGAACCGGAATTGAAACGGTTAAAGTTCAGTGGGCGCTTGCAGCGCTATGAGACGGTGGCGGATTTGGTGAAAATGTTGGAATACACGGGGGATGTCGTATTTGAGGTGAAGAATGACCGGATTTTGGTCCGGAAGAGATAAAAGAAAAAGCAGGCAGTGGATCTGATCAATCCTCTGCCTGCCGGAGTTCAAGATACCTCCGGAAATCCTTGCAAGAAACGGAGGTATTCAATTTTAATTTAAACACAGCAAATTTATGAAAAAAATGCAGGACACAGCATCGCCAGGGCATTTTGTGTGCAGGCGGATGCTAATCTTAAAAACTTTTCTGGTAATCCTGTTGTGGAGTACCTGTCTCGTTTCTGGTTACAGGGGACATGCTCAGGAGAGAACGACGGTTACGGTGAACATGACGGATGTCACGCTGAATGAGGTGATAACCGAGTTGAAAAAGCAAACGAAGTATGATTTTTTTTATAACAGCGAGCTGGTGAAATCGAAGGGTAGAGTGAGTGTGCGGGCACGTAATTTAGATCTGCGGGAGGTGTTGGAACAGGTATTGACGCCGGTAGGGCTGGAATATGCTATTCAGCAGGATTTGATTACGATTCGTGAGAGACGGGTACAGCAGGAGGTGGCGAAGATAGAGATGATTACGGTGAGTGGCAAGGTGACGGATAAGGATGGTAATCCAGTGGTTGGGGCTACAGTTGTGATTCATGGAACGACACAAGGTGTGGCGACGGATGTCGACGGTAAATATTCTTTGATGACCCGTCCGGACGATGTGTTGACGATATCTTTTATCGGTTATAAAACAGAAGTGGTGCCGGTGAAGGAGAATAAACATTTGAACGTGATTTTGAGCCCGGCGTCGGAGGATTTGGAAGAGGTGACGGTGGTGGCTTTCGGACAACAGAAAAAAGAGAGTGTCGTGTCGGCAATTACGACAGTACGTCCGATGGACCTGAAGTCGTCAAACAGTGACTTGACAAGCAGTTTTGCCGGTAAGATCGCCGGTATGGTAGGCTGGCAGACAGGGGGATTGCCGGCGGCTTTAACGGAAGATGAAATGAATACGAAATTTTATATCCGTGGTATTACGTCGTTTCAGACAGGGGCGAATGTGGACCCCTTGATTTTGTTGGATGGCGTAGAATCGTCGAAGCTGGATTTGGCACGTATAGCTCCGGAAGATATCGAAACATTCAGTGTGATGAAGGATGCTTCGGCTACGGCGATGTACGGTGCACGTGGTGCGAACGGAGTGATTTTGGTGACGACGAAAAAAGGACAGGAGGGGAGTGTGTATGCGACAGCACGTTACGAGACGGTGTTTTCAATGCCGACAAAGCGTATCGATGTGGTGGATCCGGTGGATTATATGAAAATGTATAACCGGGCGCTTTTGACCCGGGATCCGTTGGCAACGCCGAAATATAGTGTGGAACGTATCAACCGGACCCGCTCGGGAAAGTATCCGTCTTGGGTTTATCCGGCGAATGACTGGTATAAGATTTTATTCAAAAACTATAATGTGAACCACCATGCAGGTTTGAATATCCGGGGAGGTTCGAAGGTAATTCAGTACTATGCTTCGGTGAATTACAACCGTGATCAGGGGATGTTGAAGACAGATAAGTTGAATGACTTCGATTGTAATATTACGAATAATCAAACGGCTTTTCGTGTGAATTTGACGATTGATTTGAAAGCCGGTATTAAATTATTGATTAATTCGTCGACAACTATAGATAAATACCATGGTCCTTTGACTAGTGTCAATCAGGCGTATGAGTTAGCGTTTAATGCTTCGCCGGTAGATTTTGCCCCTTTATATCCGGGAGATGAGAATTATGGGTGGCCGCATTTGCGTTTCGGTACGACAGAGGCCAATCAGGAGAATCCTTATATGATGATTCAGAAGGGATATCTGGAACGGACTCGCTATTCTACGACCAATCGGGCGGAGTATATCCATAACTTGTCGGGCCTGGTAAAGGGGTTGGAGTTGCGGGGGAGTGTGGCAGTGTCACAGGCCGGATATTATACGACTGGTTTTACAACCAATCCTTTCAAATATTCTTTGTTGAATTATGATTTTGAAACAGGCAAACACCGGTTGCAGGATTTGTCTCCTTTTGGTGCCAGTTATGCCTTGTCTATAGATCCCACAGCCAAGGCTTCGACGACAGAGACGCGTGTTACGTATGAGGCACGTGCTTTGCATACGGCAGCATGGAAAGAGCATCAGACCTCACTGACAGGGGTGTTCCAGGCTCAGGATTATACGTTTACGCCGGTGTCTAATGTCTTGACAGGTATGCCACAACGGAACATGATGTTTTCAATGCGTGGAACGTATGGGTTTAAAGACCGTTATTTTGTAGAGGCAAGTTTTGGTTATAACGCATCGGAACGTTTTGCAAAGAGTAACCGTTGGGGGTTATTCCCGGCAGGTGGCCTGGCGTATGTGATATCGAGCGAACCCTTTATGAACGGGACAGCTCATTGGCTGAACTTTTTGAAGCTGCGGGTTTCGTATGGCAAGGTAGGCAACGACGGAGTGATTAAGGTTCCCCGCTTTTTGTTTTTGCAGACGATGGGTACCTTGACGAATGTATTGAATCCGGAACCGGGAGGCAGACCAACGATTTACAGGATTGTACAGGGATATGCGAATCCGAATTTGAAGTGGGAAGTGGCGGAGCAGGTGAATTTCGGTTTGGAGACCAAGTTGTTCAAGGGGATTGTCGAGTTTAATCTGGATGCGTATCAGGAGATCCGTCACAATATCATTGGTTACCGAGCCTCTGTTCCGGCACATGCGGGTATTGCTCTTCCACAATTGGATAATATGGGTAAGGCCCGGTCGAGGGGGATCGACTTTTCGGGTAAAATCCAGCATGCTTTTAACAAAGATTTATGGGTGATTCTGAACGGTACTTTGACTTATAATAAGGTTGTGTATAAAGAAATCGAGGAAGCGATGAATAAGCCGGCATGGCAAAGAATGGTGGGGAAAGAGATTTCGCAGAAAATCGGTTATATTTCGGACGGACTCTTCCAGGATCAGGCGGAAATCGAAAATGCTCCGGTACAGGCAGGATCGCCTCAGCCAGGAGATATCCGTTACCGGGATTTGAATAACGACGGAAAGATTGATGTGAATGATGTGACTTATATCGGTTTTCCGGAGACTCCGCGTGTGACCTATGGCTTTTCAGGTTTTGTCAATTACAGTAATTTTGAGTTCAGTTTTGCTTTTCAGGGGTCGGGGAAACGTTCTTTCTTTATGGACCCGAGCGAATTGTCTCCTTTTGTGGATGACCATGCGATGTTGACAGCTATTTATAAGGATCACTGGTCGGAAGATAATATGATCCGGAAACCTTTCTGGCCTCGTTTATCGACCCAAAATTTGATTGAACATTCGCCGGAGGAGGATTGGTATAATAAAAATGCAACAGAGGTTCGCAAGAGTACTTATTTCATGCGGGAATGCCGTTTCCTGAGATGTACTTCGTTGGAGTTGGCGTACAATATGCCAAAGAAATTGATGGAACGTTGGGGACTGCAAAATATGAAGTTTTTTGTGCGGGCGAACAATCCTTTCCTGATTTCCAATTTCAAGCTTTGGGATGTCGAGTTGGGTGAGGATGCGTTTAACTATCCGATACAAAAGACTTATACCGTTGGGTTAAACTTTAGTTTCTAATATAAATATAAGGTGGTTATCTATGAAATATGTAAATATATTATTGATTGGTTTGGTCTTGTTATTTCCGGGGTGTACATTTTTGGATGTTGTACCGGAGGGAAATATTGAAAGTATCGAGAGTAACTTTGAGAAACGGGACCAAACGGAGAATTGGTTCAAGTATTGTCATTTCTGGGTCAGTCCGTTTACCACTTCCGTAATTTCGAATCCGGCTTATATGGGGACGGATGAAGTGGTTGCAGGAACTTATTTGCGGGAGAGCGGTTTTAACTGGAGTGGTTTGTATATCGCGGATGGTCTGCAGCGTACGTTCGATCCATACTGTAATATGTGGCGTCGGGATGCTGTGTATAACAGTATCCGTTATTGTAATACTTTTCTTGAAAAAGTGTGGGGAGTTTATAATATGACGGATGCTGAAAAGAAGTTGTGGGTAGCTGAAATCAAGGCTTTGAAAGCCTATTATTATTTTGAGCTTTTGCGTCATTACGGACCTTTTGTTGTGATGGACGAGAATATCGATCCGGGTGTTCCGGTCGAGGATATGAAAAAGGAAAGAAGTCCGGTGGATGTTTGTGTTGAAGAGATTGTAAGCCTTTTGGATGAAGCGATGAAAGATTTGCCTTTGATGAAAGATAAAGAGAGAAGCCGGTGGGCTTACCATAGCCTGGAGTCGGCTGCAGCCTTGAAGGCGATGACCTTGTTTTATGCAGCTTCGCCTTTGTTCAACGGTAACCCGGCTTATAGCGGTTTTGTGAATAGTAAGGGCGAGAAGTTGTTCAGCCAGCAGAAAGATCCGGAAAAGTGGAGATATGCAGCGGAGGCTGTCGATTCGGCCTTACTTATTTGTAACCGGGGAGGAAAATATCTGATTTCGAGTGAGAGCGACAAGATTACAGACCGGATAAAAGATATTGAAGCATCGGCTATAGCCTTGAATTTTGAAAATGCAGAGGCGATTTATATGTTCCGCTATGAGTCTTTTGTAAATGGAGGCTGGCCGAAATGGACCCGTCCTTATTTCAATAGTACGGATGAGGATTATAATATGGAAATGAAAGGATGTGTGGCTCCGAGTCTGAAAATGGTGGAAATGTATTATACGGAACACGGTTTGCCGATAGAAGAGGATAAGGCGTGGTGGAAGTATGAAGAGCGTTATACGATGGGAACGGAAGACGACAAGAGGTATAAGGATGTGGTGGCTATGGACGAGAAAGTACTGAAATTGCATTTAAAAAGAGAACCGCGGTTTTATGCGCATATTGCTGCCGACCGTTGTTATTACCAGCTCGGTAAAAAGAATGTACTGGTAGAGGCTTACCGTGGTGAGCGTTTTGGTACGCGGGAGGCTTCCATTACAAATTCTGTTCCGCAAAATTTGACCGGCTATTGGATGAAGAAGGGTTCGGATTCCGAAGTTTCTAATGTAGGTTATAATAATGCTTTTACGAATGATTATCCTTGTGTATTGATTCGCTTGGCAGATCTTTATTTGATGAAAGCGGAGGCATGGAATGAATATCTGGCGGTTCCGGATGAAGAACATGTATATGCGCCTTTGAACGAAGTGCGTCGGCGTGCCGGTATTCCGGATGTGAAAGAAGCTTGGGAAACTTATGCCAAGAACCCTGGAAAAGTGGCGACGAAGGAAGGAATGCGTAAGATTATCCACCGGGAGTGGGATATTGAGTTTGCTTTTGAAGGAAGACGTTTTTGGAATCTGCGTCGCTGGTTGACCGCAGTGGATGAATTGAATGAGGAACAATACGGATGGAATATTGTCGGGCAGAATGCCAGAGAGTTTTATAATAACTTTAGAGAACCTGTCAGGGTTTGGGCAAAACGGAAGTTTATCTCGCCACGCGATTATCTGTTTCCGCTTCAGAGCGAAGAGGTGATGATATCCGGTTGTGTACAGAATCCGGGATGGTAATATTAATGATTTAATAGGAATAATTATGAAAAGATTGGTTTATATATGGCTTGTTGCCTGGGTCTTGTGGGGTTGTCAGAAAGAAGAAGCATATTTCGATGTTTTGGTTCCGGCAGATGGCTTGACGTTTTCTCCGGTGGAGGGCGGTGCAGTGATGCACTATCGTTTACCGGCGGATGAGAAGGTGTACAGTATCCGGGTACGCTACCAGGACGGGTTTGGGAAGGATATGATCCGGACCGGTAGTTATGCCTGCGATTCATTGCTTATCACAGGTTTTAATGAGGCGCGGAAAGGGGTGAAGGCTTATGTGACTTTGTGCGATAGGAACGATGTGGAGTCGGAGGCGTTAGAAGTCACCTTTGATACCCGGGATTCCGGACCGGTCGCTTTTATCAACAACTTAGAGGTCGTTCCGGGTTGGGGTAATGGTTTTGTTTTGTCTTATGACTTGGAAGAGAATTTGAAAGGTATGGCTCACCTGTTTTATGTGGGGGAAGATCCGAATACCAAACTGCCGGACACCCTTTTATTTAAAAGTTTTGTGCCGAAAAAAGGTAATACGGTGATACGGGATACTTTCAAACAGCAACGGGACAGTTATGATTTTGTGGTACGCGTAGAGGATTTCCGGGGGAATATGGTAAAAGAAAGGGTATGGAAAGACATTGTGCCTTTGGCGATAGAACAGTTGCCTGTCAGTCTGAATAATCTTTCTGATCCGGAGGAACTTTCCCAGGAAGATCCCACTGCGAAGTTAGGCAAGCAATATTTGTTGGACGGGGATAAAAAAGGAGATCAAAGCTTTGGTATTGAATCGTGGACGAGTTTTTATACCTACTTGGCCGGTCCGATGGCGGTATCTACACCGGAGAAACCCGGGAAAGCCCTGTTTATTATTGATATGATGGAAGAAAAGTTACCGGCAGAGGTCCGCCTGTACGGAATGTTGGCAGTCCGGACCAGTTGGCCCTATGGCCCCGGCCAATATGAAACTTTTCCGAAATGGGGAGATGTGTGGACGTTGTGTTATGCGAGCAAGTTACCGAGCAGTGTGACTCTTTACGCATCCCAAACGAAAGATGACGATGCCTCGTGGGTAGAGATTTCACATTTCGAACAAGACCGGAGAATTGATAATAAGGAACGTTGGTGTGAACGTTGTAACGAGAATGGGGATTATCTCATTGTTTCTCGGGATGCCTTGGATTTGGCTTCACCTTGTTTTATTACCTTGACTTGCCCGGCAGAAGGAGAGAAATACCGCTATCTGAAAGTGGTGGTGAACGAGGTCTTTTTTGCGCCTATAGGTTTTGAGAATGCTTTTATGGGTGGAAATGACCAGAAATATGTGACGGTGCATGAATTGGAAGTTTATACAGCAAAAGATTGATATTATGAAGAAAATATATTTATGGCTCTTGCTCCCTTTGTTGATTTTCGGGGGCTGTGAAAGTTTGGAAGATACGTATAAAGATTATGCAGGTGATGGCCCGATTCGCTATTTGGTGAAATGTGACGACCTGGATGTCAAAGCCGGTTGGAATCGTTTGGTAGTTTCGTGGAAATCTGTGGATGACCCGATTATCGATAAAGTAAAAGTTTCTTGGACGGTAGATGGGATCGGACGGGATACTTTGTTGGAAAGAGGTACGTTTGCGTGCAGCCTGCCTTGTGACGGAAATCTTACTTACCAGGTGTCGGTAGCCAATATGGATAAAAACGGTAATACTTCTTTAGCTGTAACCCAGGTAGGAAGACCTTATTCGCCTGAACATGAGCAAGTATTGATTTTCCCGACTATGGTGAACAAACATTTTTATGTACAAGATCGTTTGGCGCTGGTCCTGGATGAGTGGGGAAATCAGATAGATAGCATTGCCTTCGTATATACTTCTGCCGGACAGGGCAAGAGAACGGTTATGAAAAGCGCACCGGAGAGTCTTTATTATTTACTGAAAGATAAAATTGATGCAGAGACAACATTAACAGTACACAGTTACGGCCACCTGGAAGGATGTGTAGATGCGATTGTAGTATCGACTGAATTGGAACGTGCTAAAGTGTATACAGATGGCTTTAAAGCGCTGATGTTAACAAGATACGGTATTGCTGAGCTGACGGAAGAGGCTGTTGCCGGTTTGGAAACCCTTGAAATTGATTACGACATCGATAGCTTTGAGGATATTATGAATATGCCGGGATTGAAGAAGTTGGTATTGGGCAAGAACCGCTATTTGAGTGAGGAAGTATTGGGAGAGGAGGTTAGTGCCAGTAAAATCACTGACCTTGAAATAAGTAAATTTGCGATGGAAGTGATGGCGGAACTTGTTTCTGACTTTAAGGTAGAACGCTACAATAAGCATTATTTCCCGGAAACTTATGATTTTGTTGAAGAAAAAGGAAATCCGGTACTGCCTGATTTGACTTATCTGAATAACGAGACATGGACTTATGAGTGTGTTGTAACTCCGAAAGAAGGGGATTATTATTCCAAAGGCTATGAGAGATTGTTTGACCTAAATGCGACAGCCTGGGCAACATTTAATCATTATGATTTTTTAAAATATGAAATAACAGTTGATATGCAAGAGACAAAGCGGGTAAATGGTTTTGCAATAGAACAAGTTGCCTCTGATATTGCAACTTCTCCAAGAAAACGGGCTTTTATGGCACGAAAAGTACAGGTCCAGTTTTCTGTCGATGGAAGTGTCTGGACTGAGGCAATAGATTATACGTTGGGTACAACCCTTGGAGAAATCGACCTTTTGTCAATAGCTGCTCCTACAAATGCACGGTATTTGAAATTCGTGTTGACCGACCAAAATTACAGAAACGTATATTCAATTTCACTACAAAAAATCAGAATTTTCTAACTGGGATACCCTAAAAAGGGATTGTTTGATAAGTTCTATTCAGTTTTTTGTTATTGGAGATAAGGCTTTCTTTCTGATTATCAGATTGAAAGCCTTTGTTTTATCCGGCTTGCTTTCGTACGGTCAATGATTTTCGTGGCATGCATTTTATAACTATTTGCGTGTCTAAGAAATGTTTCTATCTGCATTTACTATTAACATTTCGCGTTTTTCAAATTATCATCAAAAAAATCTGTTACGAATGGAATCATTCCAAATAATAGAATACAGAAAAAAATCTGTATAAAATATGTCATATTTGATTTTAAATTCTATAAATTTGACATGCTAGATCGAATTAGTTTAATTTTAAACAAAACCATATACTTATGAAGAAGCTTATTTCAGTGGAAGAGGCAGTAGCAAAGGTAAAAGATGGGATGACGGTTATGATTGGCGGGTTTCTTTCTAACGGGACACCTAACGCAATCGTTAACGCTTTGGCTCAATCGGAAGTGAAAAATCTGATTCTCATCGTGAACGACACCGCCTATCCGGATAAAGGATGCGGACAGTTGATCGCTAACAAGCAGGTGAAGAAAGTGATCGTGTCGCATATCGGTACGAATCCATGTACGAGTGAACAAATGAACAGTGGTGAACTGGAGATCGAATTCAGTCCGCAGGGTACTTTAGCCGAACGGATCCGTTCCGGTGGTGCCGGTTTGGGGGGAGTATTGACTCCGACAGGTATCGGAACCCTGGTAGCAGAAGGTAAACAAGTACTGAATATCGACGGTAAAGATTATTTGCTGGAAAAACCGTTGCGGGCGGATGTGGCTTTGATCGGTGCTAGTGTAGGGGATGAGTCCGGAAATTTAGTCTATAAAGGTACGACTCAGAATTTCAATCCACTGATGGCGACGGCTGCCGATTTGGTTATTGCGGAAGTGCAGGAGTTGGTAGAAACCGGAGATTTGTATCCCGAGCTGATAAAGACTCCCGGAATATTCGTGGATTTTTTAGTGAAAGGGTAGGGGGATAAGCTAAAGGCGAAGAGGCAAAAAGCGGGGAAGGTAAAAAAGAGGTGTAATCGAAAGGGATGGGTGTAGATCTGTTCCGGTTAATTTAAAAATATGGAAAAATCAATGATAAGACTTCGGATGAGCGCTAAAGATGCTCATTATGGCGGAAATTTGGTGGATGGAGCTCATATGGTGCATTTATTCGGCGATGTTGCGACCGAACTACTGATTATGCATGACGGAGATGAAGGTCTTTTTGTGGCCTATGACAATGTGGAGTTTTTGGCTCCGGTATATGCCGGCGACTATATCGAAGCTGTCGGTGAAATTAGGAAATACTTCCCGCAAAATGGTTTTCGAAGCCCGTAAGGTGGTCGCTGCCCGTCCGGATATTTCAGCTTCGGCTGCGGATGTCCTGGCTGAACCGATTGTGGTTTGCCGGGCCAGTGGAACCTGTGTGGTGAAAAAAGAGGATCAGCGGAAAGGATAGTGTAAGTTAATAGTCTTGATAATTATGGAAAAATTGATTATAACAGCTGCGATCTGCGGGGCAGAGGTAACGAAAGAACAAAATCCCGCCGTTCCTTATACTGTAGAAGAAATCGTCAGAGAAGCAAAATCTGCTGTAGATGCAGGTGCTGCTATCGTTCATCTTCACGTACGTGAAGACGACGGTACGCCGACTCAGAGCAAAGCACGTTTCAAAACGTGTATAGACGCTATATATGAAGTATGCCCGGATGTGATTCTGATCCCTTCGACCGGAGGGGCTGTAGGAATGACAGCGGAAGAACGTCTGCAGCCGACCGAACTTTTCCCGGAAATGGCTACCCTGGATTGTGGCACCTGTAATTTCGGAGATGAGGTATTTGAAAATACCATGCCTATGATGAGGGATTTCGGTAAAAGAATGCTGGAAAACCGGATCAAACCGGAATACGAATGTTTCGAGATGGGACATCTCGAAACCGTATTGAATATGGCAAAGAAAGGTCAGGTACCGGGAGCTCCCATGCAGTTTAATTTTGTACTCGGTGTCCCCGGGTGTACGCCTGCAACAGTTCCTAATCTTTGCTGGCTTGTAAATGCTATTCCGGCAGGTTCTACCTGGACTGCAACCGGTATCGGACGCCATGCCTTTACTTTGGCTGCTCCTGCTATCGCTATGGGAGGAAATGTCAGAGTGGGGTTCGAAGATAATCTGTATCTCGAAAAGGGCGTGTTGGCTAAGTCCAATGGCGAATTGGTGGCCAAAGTGGTTCGTATCGCTAAGGAATTGGGACGCGAAATCGCTACCTCGGCCGAAGCACGGAAGATATTGAATTTGAAAGCTAAAGGCTGAAAAGCTATAGGCTATAAGTCGAAAGGTATAAAGTGAAAAAATTAAAGTAAATATTAAAAAATAAAACGTTATGAAAAAAGGAAATAAATACGGAACGCATAGAGTAATTTCACCGAAAGGAGTATTGCCACAACCAGCTGATAAACTGGATAACAATATGGACGAAATCTATGATAACGAGATTTTGATCGATGTGCAAACTCTGAATATCGATTCGGCTAGTTTTACTCAGATTGAAGAACAAGCCGGAGGGGATAAAGCTAAAATTGCCGAGATCATGCTGGGAATTGTAGAGAAACAAGGAAAACACCGTAATCCGGTGACCGGTTCCGGTGGTATGTTACTGGGAACGGTGGAAAAAATCGGAGATGCTTTAGTTGGAAAGACCGATCTGAAAGTGGGAGATAAAATCGCAACTTTGGTGTCTTTGTCGCTGACTCCGCTTCGTATCGATAAAATTAAAGAAATCCGGGCAGATGTCGACCAGGTAGATATCGATGGTAAAGCTATTTTGTTTGAAAGCGGTATTTATGCGAAAATTCCGTCAGATCTGCCGGAAAAGTTGGCTTTGTCGGCTCTCGATGTAGCCGGAGCTCCGGCTCAGACTGCTAAATTGGTGAAACCGGGAGATACGGTATTGATTATCGGTGCCGGTGGTAAATCGGGTATGTTGTGTTGCTATGAAGCAAAGAAACGTGCTGGTGTTACCGGTAAAGTAATCGGTTTGTGCCATAGCCAGAGAAGTACCGAACGGCTTCAGAAATTAGGCTTCTGTGATTATGTATTCTCGGCCGATGCAACTCAGCCGGTTCCGGTTATGGAGAAAATTGCCGAACTGACGAATGGTGAAATGTGTGATATTACGATCAATAATGTGAATATTACGGATACTGAGATGACCAGCATCTTGTGTACTAAAAATGACGGATTGGTCTATTTCTTCTCTATGGCGACCAGTTTTACGAAGGCTGCTTTGGGAGCGGAAGGTGTCGGCAGCGATGTGACTATGATCGTTGGAAATGGGTATACCAAAGGACATGCTGAGATTACACTGCAGGAACTTCGTGAAAGCGAGGCATTACGGAAGATATTTACAGAGTTGTATGCCTGAATGGTCGGGATTTTATAATCCCGACGAATTAAAAATATGTTTTTATGGCTAGCAGAAGAAAAGAGTTTTTCCCTGAAGTGACCGATGAACAATGGAACGATTGGCATTGGCAGGTGAAGAACAGGATTGAAACTTTGGATCAGCTGAAGAAATACATCCGGCTGACACCAGATGAGGAAGAGGGTATCCGTGAGTCGCTGAAGACATTACGGATGGCGATCACACCTTATTATCTGAGTCTGATCGATCCCGATAATCCTTATTGTCCGATCCGTAAACAATCGGTGCCGACCATTGAAGAATTGCATCGGTCACCGGCTGATCTGGAAGATCCCTTGCATGAAGACGGTGATTCACCCGTACCGGGACTGACCCACCGTTATCCTGACCGGGTGTTGTTCCTGATCACCGATATGTGTTCGATGTATTGCCGGCATTGTACCCGGCGCCGCTTTGCCGGACATCACGATTGTGCCACTCCATTGGAAAGAATCGATAAATGTATCGAATATATCGCTAATACCCCCCAGGTGAGAGATGTCCTCCTATCGGGAGGGGATGCCTTATTGGTCAGTGACGAACGATTGGAATATATCATCAAACGGCTGCGTGGAATCCCTCATGTCGAGATTATCCGTATCGGGTCGAGAACACCGGTGGTGTTACCCCAGCGCATTACGCCGGAATTGGTAAATATGCTTCGGAAATATCATCCGATTTGGCTGAATACTCATTTCAACCATCCGAACGAAATTACCGAAGAGTCGGCGGCTGCTTGTGCCCGGCTGGCCGATGCGGGTATACCTCTGGGAAATCAGTCTGTCCTGCTCCGCGGGATCAACGATTGTACACATGTCATGAAAAAATTGGTGCACGAGTTGGTCAAGATCCGGGTACGTCCCTATTACATCTATATCTGTGATCTTTCTGTGGGTATCGGTCATTTCCGTACCCCTGTATCGAAGGGAATCGAGATTATCGAGAACCTGCGGGGACATACTTCCGGTTATGCCGTGCCTACTTTCGTCGTGGATGCTCCCGGTGGAGGCGGAAAAATTCCGGTGATGCCGACCTATCTGATTTCTCAGGGCCCCAATCGGGTGGTGTTGCGTAATTTTGAAGGCGTGGTGACTACGTATACCGAACCGACGGATTACAGAGACGAATGCCACTGTGAAGAGTGTGAGAAGCGCCGTAAAACAGAAGGAGTGGCTGAGTTGCTGAGCGGAGAACGCTTGTCTCTCGAACCGGCGAATCTGGATCGTAAGACACGTAATCTATTGGCGAAAGGATAAATTATTTGTGATTTTGGATTTACCGTTTCATTCGATTGAAAGGATAAATCCGGAATCATAAATGAAAATGCTGAACAGATGGGTTTTGTTGATGACATATCCGATTACAGGAGTCTGGCAATTGTCGGATTGGAGAAAAATACAGGGAAAACAGAATGCCTGAATTACATCCTTCGCAGGATAAAAGATTCGGCAGATCGGTTCGCTCTGACTTCGATCGGAATTGACGGAGAAAACCGGGATCAGGTATGTCAAACCCCGAAACCCGAGATTATCGTGCCGGAAGGAATGATATTCGTTACTTCGGAGAAACATTACCGGGAGAGGAGGTTGGTGGCTGAAATCATGGAAATCGATGATCATCGGACTGCTTTGGGACGGTTGGTTATCGCCAGGGCTAAAACTTCGGGAAAAGTATTGCTTTCAGGGCCTGCGGATACTGCCGGGTTGAAAAGTCTGATCCGGCATATGAAAGATTTCGGGGTACGAACGACCTTGGTCGACGGGGCTTTGTCCCGTTTAAGCCTGGCGTCTCCCACCGTTACGGAGGCGATGGTCTTAGCGACGGGGGCTGCTGTTTCCGGGAATATTCGGGAATTGGTGAGACGTACCCGTTATGTTTGTGATTTGATCGATCTGGAAGAGGTGGACGAAGTTTTACAAGAGAGGTTGGATGCCATTCAACAAGGTGTATGGGCGGTCGGGCCGGAGGGAGAATGTATCGATCTGAAATTGCCTTCTGTGTTTATGCTGGAGAAAAGTGGAACCGATCTGCTGCAATATGGGCATCGGATCTTTATTGCCGGTGCTGTGAGTGATAAAGTATTTCAGTTTTTACGCGTACAGAAACAGACCGTAGAATTGATCGTCCGTGATTTTACCCGTGTTTTTGCCGCACCTGAGTCTTTTTATGCCTTTTTACGTAAGGGCGGAAGAGTACAGGTGCTTCATCGTAGCCGGCTTTTGGCCGTTACGATCAATCCTCAGTCTCCGGGAGGATTACTTTTGGATTCGTTGCGTTTGCAGCAAGCATTGGAAGAAAGCTTGCAAATTCCGGTGTATGATGTGAAAAAAATAGAAAAAGTCGGTAAAAACCGTTGAGGATATGATTTTAAGGGAAGCGATAAGACAAGTCAGGGGATTCCGTTATATGATCGAACAATTGGATATCTGTTCGGCTGTAGGCCGGAGGGTATTGTATGATCTGCCCTGGCTCGATTCGAAATCTCGGTTGGAGGCCGAATTTGAACGTATTCAAAAGATCATGGTACTTTTTGAACAACCTGAAAATGAATCCCGGCTGGAACGTTTGACTGGTAAGCTGATGCAGGTGAGAGATATCCGGGGGACGATCGGGCGGATGGCGATGGAGCAAGTGTTGGATGATCTTGAATTGTTCGAATTGAAAACTTTTGCTTTGTGCTCGGAAGAAATCAGGGAACTTGTCGAAGAATGGCGGATTGTTTTACTCCCGGAACTGGAGCCGGTTGCACGTTTGTTGGATCCGGAAGGGAATCGGATTCCTCATTTTTATATTTATGATACTTATTCGGCTGAGCTGGCCAGGCTGAGAGCTGAAATAAAACAAAAGAGCCTTCAAGGGGCAGAAGAACGGGAATTAGAAGCGTTGTATGTACAAAGTGTGGTTTTGGAAGACAAGGTACGCGAAGAGTTGTCTGTGCAGTTGAGACCTTATCACGACGATTTGAAACAGGCTTTGGAAGCGGTCGGATTGCTGGATGTCGTATTGGCAAAAGCCAGACAAGCAATAAGAGGACAATTGACTTTGCCGCAAATTCCGGAAGAGGGGGAAATGGTGTTCGAAGGTCTTTTCCATCCTCAGATCCGGGAGATTTTAGAACAGGAAGGAAGAGCGTTTCAGGCTGTAGATTTGAAATTGGAAAAGGGAACGACGGTGATTACCGGAGCCAATATGGCCGGAAAGACAGTGTTGTTGAAAAGTGTGCAATTGGCGCAATACCTGATGCAGTTCGGTTTTTATGTACCTGCCCGGCGGGCGGGTATGCCGCTCGTGGAACAAGTCTTGACCAGTATCGGGGATGATCAGGATGAATTGAACGGTCTCTCTTCTTATGCGGCTGAGATGTTGCGGGTGGATGAAATGATCCGGCAAGTCAGGCAGCGAAGTAAAATTTTGGTGCTGATAGACGAATTGGCCCGGACGACCAATCCCGTCGAGGGACGGGCAATTGTGAATGGGGTAGTGGATTTTTTGACTACTCACCGGGTGATGGCTATGGTTACTACCCATTATAGCGGAATAACGGCCGAATGCCGTAAATTGAGAGTGCGGGGATTTGTAGAGAATCGGGTTGAAGGGAATATGACCCTGAAAAATATCAATGAGTTTATCGATTATTCACTCGAAGAAGACAGCGGAGAAGAAGTTCCCCAGGAGGCGATGCGTATTGCCTGGATGCTGGGGATCGACCGTGGAGTGTTGGAACGGGTGGAAAATTATTTGCAGGAAGAAAATCCTGATTGGAAAAAGACAGTACAGTAGAAAGAAAATATATATGAAAAGTAAATTAGGAATAGATTTTGATAAAGTCGGACATGCCCGTGAAATGGCCCGTAAGATTGCTGACCAGGTGCAGGATTTTGTGGATGGCTATACGACAGTGGCTGTCGAAAGGACATTGTGTCGTTTGCTTGGTATCGACGGAGTGGATGTTCATGCTGTCCCTCTGCCGAACATTTTGGTAGACGAGCTGAAAGAAAAGAACGTGTTGGGAGAAGGAATTTTATTCTTTCTGGGTAATGTAATGGTGGAAACCGGAATGACTCCGCAGGAAATAGCCGAACAAGTGGCTGCCGGGAAAGTAGATGTCACCCGGGTACCGGTATGTACTCCCGGCCAGCGGGAAAAAGCGTTGCAACCCTATATCGAGGCCAGTATCCGTCGGATTTCCGACAACCGGAAACGGCGTGAGAATTATATCGCAACGATCGGAGAGGGAGCAAAGCCTTATCTTTATGTCATTGTCGCTACCGGTAATATTTACGAAGACGTGGTACAGGCACAGGCGGCTGCCCGGCAAGGGGCGGATGTCATTGCTGTGATCCGTACAACGGGGCAAAGTTTGTTGGACTATGTACCCTATGGGGCTACGACAGAAGGATTCGGCGGAACTTTTGCCACCCAGGAAAATTTTCGGATTATGCGGAAAGCTTTGGATGAGGTAGGAGAAGAAGTCGGTCGTTATATTCGGCTGTGTAATTATTGTTCCGGTTTATGTATGCCGGAGATTGCTGTGATGGGAGCTTTGGAAGGGCTGGATGTGATGTTGAACGATGCGTTGTATGGGATTTTATTCCGGGATATCAATATGCAGCGGACGTTGGTCGACCAGTTTATGTCGCGGGTGATCAACGGCTTTGCCGGAGTGATAATCAACACAGGCGAAGATAACTACCTGACTACTGCCGACGCTGTCGAAGAAGCACATACTGTTTTGGCTTCCGATCTGATCAATGAACAATTGGCTTTATTGGCCGGGCTGCCGGAAGAACAAATGGGCCTGGGACATGCTTTTGAAATGGATCCCATGCTGGAAAACGGCTTTTTGTACGAATTGGCTCAGGCCCAG
>OGQH01001744.1_pt1 | contig 17595 bp, 17 predicted proteins | sample 1553181 | NCBI WGS metagenome assembly OGQH01 (sample SAMEA2579946, study PRJEB22360) | human gut metagenome | biome: human gut; feature: human-associated habitat; material: faeces | place: Denmark | collected 2008/2010 | reverse complement strand
GCGAAATAATTTCGCAGGTCGACCATCCGCAGATGATTTTCCAGGACCCGTTTTCTTCCTTGAATCCGGCGAAGAAAATCTCCTGGATTTTAGAAGAACCGCTTCGGATGCAGAAGGTTCCAAAAGAAGAACGAAAAAAACGGGTTCTTGCGATGGCCGAAAGAGTCGGCCTCTCCGCAGAACACCTGAAACGCCGCCCGCATGAGCTCTCCGGCGGCCAGCGCCAGAGAGTCAGCATCGCGGCCGCACTGATCCAGGGCTCACGCCTGATCCTTGCCGACGAACCGGTTTCCGCTCTCGATGTGACGATTCAGAAGCAGATCATGGAGCTGATGGTTCAGCTTCAGGAGGAGCTTCAGCTCTCGATTCTCTTTATCTCGCATGACCTCAACGTGATCTATCAGATGTGCGACCGGGTTCTCGTGATGAAAGAAGGCCGGATTGTGGAGAACGCGGAGACGGAAGAACTGTTTGCGCATCCGCAGAATGATTATACAAAGGAGCTTCTGGCGGCATCACCGGAGCTGTAGTTTTATTTCCAGCATTCTCTAAACACCCGAAGTACATTCTTGGAAAAGACCTTCTCTATCTCTTCATCGGTGAAACCGTCGTGACTCATCACATCTGCGAGATGCTGCATATGCGCAGCGTCCGGCACATCCGTCTCACCGCTGAAGCCGTCAAAATCGGTTCCAAGACCGATGATATCGATGCCGCCGACCTTTCGCAGATACTTCATATGGCGCACCATGTCCATCGTCGATGCCTTTTTCGCCGCCGGCTCCTCCTCGCGCAAAAACGACGGACAGAAATTGATACCGGTGACGCCGCCACGCTCTGCGAGCTGACGAATCATTTCATCCGAAAGGTTTCTCAGATGGAAGCACGCGCCGCGCGCATTGGAATGGGACGCAATGACCGGACCTCTCGTATGCGCAAAAACGTCGCGGATTCCGGCATCATTTAAGTGTGATAAATCGATCACTATGCCGAGCCGCTCCATCTCCTCGACAAAGGCAATACCGGTCGGTGTCAGCCCGTTTTCAAGATCCGGAAGATATGGCTTTCCCTCTTCCTGCGCCGGGTTCGGAAATCCAAGCTCATTCGGAAAGTTCCAGGTCAGCGTGGAAATCCGCACACCGAAATCGTACAGTGTGTGCAGTTTTTCGATACTGCCTTCGTAAACACCACCCTCTTCGACGGTCATCACCGCACCTATTTTTCCTTCCTTCTGTACCTGCATCAGATCCGCATACGTTTTGATCTGACAAATGCGGTCCGGATACCGTTCCACCTCTGATTTCCAGAGATCAGCCAGCTTTCTCACATGCTCAAACGGTGTTTCGTCTTTCAGTCCCTTCAGGAACGTAAACAGAGAAAAGCACTGGCAGAGGCTGCCGCCCTTTTCCAGCTTATCCAGATTGATCTGAAGATCCGCATCCGCAAGATGCTCCTGTTTTTCCTTCCACTGCAGCGCCGGGACGGTGTCGCAGTGCATATCAATTACCTGAAACATGGCAATAATCCTCTTTTCTGTTTTTTCTCTATTCTATCATACTTCGCTGCATTCCTTCACAAAAACTGGAAGAAAACGTAAAAAACCGCCTGGCTCATGGTAAACCCATAAGGCTAGAGAAAATATATCTTTCCGGAATCGCAAAAAATTGGGGGTCCGCGTTTTTTCTCGAAAAAACTTGCAAATCTCGTCTGAGATGATATACTTTTTGCATTGTGTTACTTTATGAAAGCACTGATCTTCCAAGAAAGTGCTTCTGCTTATGAAAAAGAAAGAGGTATCTATGCTCCAACTGATTGAAACCATCAACAATGCCGTGAACAATTTTATCTGGGGTGTTCCGGCTATGATCTGCATTTTCGGTGTCGGCCTTTACCTGAGTCTGCGCACCCGTTTTCTCCAGATTCGAAAATTCCCGTATGCGATCCGCACAACGCTCGGAAGAATGTTCCGCAAACGAGATGCTTCCGATGGCGCAATTACACCGTTCCAGGCGGTCTGTACAGCACTTGCCGCCACGGTCGGTACCGGTAATATTGCCGGTGTTGCCGGCGCTATCGCTATCGGCGGACCCGGTGCTGTGTTCTGGATGTGGGTTTCCGCCCTGCTCGGCATGTGTACGAAATTTGCCGAGGTAACACTGGCTGTTTTCTATCACGAGAAAAACGCCAACGGGGAACTCGTCGGCGGACCGATGTATTACATCAAAAACGGTCTCAGCAAAAAATGGCATTTTCTGGCCTATCTTTTCGCTGCTTTCGGTGTACTGACTGTGTTCGGGACCGGAAATGCAACGCAGGTCAACACCATCACAACCGCAGTCAACTCCGCACTAATGAATTACCATGTGATCTCAAAGGACGCAATCCCTACCTCCAACCTGATTCAGGGTATCATCATTGCGGTACTCGTAGCGCTGATCCTGCTCGGCGGTGTCAAACGGATCGCACAGGTAACAGAAAAGCTCGTTCCGTTTATGGCTCTGTTTTATATTGTCCTTGCCATCGGTGTGATTTTGCTGAATCTCAACCGGATTCCGTCTGTTTTCGTATCGATCCTTGAGGGCGCCTTCCGTCCCTCTGCTGTTACAGGTGGTATCGTCGGAAGCATGCTCATGAGTGTGAAAAAAGGTGTGTCCCGCGGTATTTTCTCAAACGAGGCAGGTCTTGGTACCGGTTCGATCGCGCACGCCTGTGCCGACACAAAAAAGCCGGTCAAACAGGGTATGTTTGGTATCTTTGAGGTATTTACTGATACGATTGTAATCTGTACCTTAACTGCACTTGTTATTCTCTGCAGCGGTACTTCCATCACCTACGGACAGGCTGCCGGCGCAGAGCTGACCATCAGCGGTTTTACCCTTACATACGGAAACTGGGTTTCGCTGCTCACCGCGTTCGCGATGTGCTGCTTCGCCTTTTCCACGATTCTCGGATGGGGACTTTACGGTGCACGCTGCATCGAGTTTTTGTTCTCCGAAAGAATCACAAAATATTTTATGGCCGCCTATGCGCTGGTTGCCATCCTTGGCGCCACCGCAAATCTTGGCCTGATGTGGAGCATTGCCGAGACCTTCAACGGCCTCATGGCAATCCCAAACCTGATTGCGCTCTTCCTGCTTTCGGGCAAGGTTGTGGAGCTTACAAAAGAATATTTTTCCGGAGAAGGCAAAACCCGGTAAAATTCCTTTTATCGCGGCGCATTCCCTTCTTCTGTAAGAAAATCATGTAAATTCGCCTTTTCCCTTGACAATCAGGTTGCTACCCCTTACACTGTTAAAAGTTTATAGCTTGGCTTCACCTTCTTCTCGGCAAGCATGTGGGTAGGCCAGCAGCTCGCTGACGGCCTCGATTTCTGGGGCTTTTTGGGATCACTGATCCTTGGTGGAATCATTCTTGGTATTTATACCGGTCTGCTCGGCTACGTCGGTGCAAAAACCGGTCTGTCACTTGATCTTTTGTCCCAGAGAGCTTTTGGCGAAAAAGGTTCCTATCTGCCGTCAGCCATGACCAGCTTTACGCAGATCGGATGGTTTGGTGTCGGCTCCTTCGTTTCCGGCGGAACCGCAACCCCGAACTTCGCACGTTTTGCAAAGGACGGAAAAGCGGGTGCCATCACCACGGTTGTGGCTTTCTTTATCGGAAATTCCCTGATGTTTTTCTTCGGTGCTGTTTCCTCGATCTTTGTCGGCGGAAACGATATCTTCGAGGTTATGGTCCGCCTGAACCTGTTCTACCTGGCTGTTCTCGTTCTCGGTCTTAATATCTGGACTACAAACGACAACGCTCTGTATACCGCAGGTCTTGGTCTTGCCAACATCTTCCATCAGAGGAAAAAACCGATGGTTCTCCTTTCCGGTATCATCGGAACGGTTGCCTCCGTATGGCTGTACTACAACTTCTGCGGCTGGCTCAACATTCTGAATTGTACCCTGCCGCCGGTCGGCATGATTCTGGTGCTCGCCTACTTCATGAACAAAGAGGACTTTGAAACCGATCAGCCGAAACTTAAAACCATAGACTGGTTTGCAGTCGCCGGTGTCATTCTCGGTGCCATTGTTGCGAACCTCTTACACTGGGGCATCGCTTCCATCAACGGCATGGTTGTTGCCGCTGTATGCTACTGTGTCGGACAGGCCGTAAACAAAAGAAAATAACAATAACGCCCTTGGCATGTTTCTCGCTTTCATCCCGGAAACATGTTCAGGGCTTTTTATTTCTTCTGATTCGCGTTATAATGTATGCATAACTCTGCATAGTTACAATTTTCGAAACGAAAGGAAACTGCCCGGATGATCCATTCCACCGTATCTGCTCCCAAAGGAGAAAAAACAAAATACCGTCTTGCCGAATCTATGAAGGAGTGCATGAAAACAACACCCGTTGAAGAGATCACCGTGCGCCAGATCTGTGAAATCTGTGGTGTTACCCGCCAGACCTTCTACCGCAATTTTCTCGATAAATACGATCTGATCAACTGGTATTTTGATAAATTACTGACAAAATCCTTTGAACATATGGGGCGCGGAACGACCGTTTTTGACAGTCTGGAAAAGAAATTTACCTATATTCAGAAAGAAAAAGCTTTTTTCGCCGCTGCCTTCCGCTACGACAAGCAGAATTCTCTGCGTGAGCATGATTTCGATCTGATTCTCGCGTTCTACGAAAATCTGATTCACGAAAAAAGCGGCAGTCCGGTTTCACCGGAAATGCATTTTCTTCTCGAAATGTACTGTCAGGGTTCCATCACCATGACCGTAAAATGGGTGCTTACCGGCATGGATCTGACACCTTCCGAGTTTGCCGCTCTTCTCGTCCGGGCAATGCCGGAAGACTTAAAAAAACTGTTCCGGAATCTGCAGCTGCTCTCTTAGAGCGTGTGTCAAAGTGGGGCTTGCAGATTGCGGAAATGGTTTTTCAGACACGCTCTGGTTATTTTTCACAAATTTTGTTCTGTTGTTTTTGTCACAATGGCGATTTTTTTTAAAGTGTTACACTTCGCTTCTTCTGTCACTTTCTTTTTCCCTTCCGGATTTGTTAATATAATAACAAGTTCAGCAAAACCATTCATTCATTTTAGAAGGGAGTTTTTCAATCATGGCAAATCGTATTAATTTAAATGCAACCTCTTATCACGGAGCAGGCGCTATTGCCGAGATCGCAAATGAAGCAAAGGCACACGGCTTCAAGAAAGCATTCGTATGCTCTGACCCGGATCTGATTAAATTCAACGTTACTTCCAAAGTAACCGATATTCTGACCGCAAACGGACTCGACTATGAGCTTTACAGCGATATCAAGCCAAACCCGACCATCGAAAACGTAAAACACGGCGTAGAAGCTTTCAAGGCATCCGGCGCTGACTATCTGATCGCCATCGGCGGCGGCTCTTCTATGGATACCTCCAAAGCCATCGGTATCATCATCGCAAACCCGGAGTTTGAGGATGTCAGAAGCCTTGAGGGCACCGCACCGACCAAAAATCCGTGTGTACCGATCATCGCCGTTCCGACTACAGCCGGTACTGCTGCAGAGGTTACCATCAACTACGTTATCACCGACGTAGAGAGAAAACGTAAATTTGTATGCGTTGACCCGCACGATATGCCGATCATCGCAGTTGTTGACCCGGATATGATGTCCTCCATGCCGAAAGGCCTGACCGCTTCCACCGGTATGGACGCTCTGACTCACGCAATCGAAGGCTACACCACAAAAGCTGCATGGGAAATGACTGACATGTTCCATCTGAAAGCCATTGAACTCATCTCCAAATCTCTGCGCGGTGCTGTCGCAAACACCAAAGAGGGACGCGAAGGCATGGCTCTTGGCCAGTACATCGCAGGTATGGGCTTCTCCAACGTAGGTCTTGGAATCGCTCACTCCATGGCACACACCCTTGGTGCTGTTTATGATACCCCACACGGTGTTGCATGTGCCATGATGCTTCCGATCGTTATGGAATACAACCAGGAGTGCACCGGTGAGAAATACCGTGAAATCGCACGTGCCATGGGCGTTGCAGGTGTAGACGAAATGTCTCAGGAAGAGTACAGAAAAGCAGCGATTGATGCTGTTAAGAAGCTGTCCGCAGACGTTGGAATCCCATCTGTTCTCGAGGCAGTCAAAGAAGAAGATCTGCAGTTCCTTGCAGATTCCGCACACGCAGATGCCTGCGCACCGGGCAACCCGAAGGATGCAAGCGTAGAAGATCTGAAGGATCTGTTCCGCAAAATCATGGCGTAACGAACATAATTCGTTTCCCACATGTCAAGCGGATATTCGCAATCCGCTTCGCTACTTGCTTGTATCAGAAGGAGCTTGCACTCCTTCTGATACAAGCAAGTCCCCACCCACTGCTTATTGCTTTTCGCAATGGAAGCAGGGGACTTACTTGATTCGGTTAAAAAAACGAGGCGTACCCCGGTTTTCCCCGGCTGCACGCCTCCCTTTTCTCTTTTTTCTGCTTTAGCAGAGCGCTTTTCCAAGTGCTGCGCATGCTGCATCTGCTTCGTCATCCGGGGCATCTGCGCAGATCACACTGTCACATACCAGATCGGCACCGTCGTTTTTGCAGGTTTCTTCCCAGGTACGCATCCACTCGCCGTCTCCCCATCCATAGGATCCGAACAGAGCAATTTTCTTTCCGGAGAGTTTTGACTCACATGCGGAGAACATTGGCTCGAACTCGGTATCTTCCAGCTCTTCTGCACCCATAGCCGGGCATCCGAAAGCGATTGCATCGTATGCGTCTACATCATCAGCAGAGAAATCTGCGGAAGTCAGTACTGCTACTTCTGCTCCTGCTTCTTTTGCTCCTTCTGCTACTTTCTGTGCCATCATTTCTGTGTTGCCGGTTCCACTCCAGTAAACCACTGCTACTTTGCTCATTTTTTAGTCCTTCTTTCTTTATTTTCTGAATTTCAGGGATTTTTCCCTGTTCGTACTGCCGTTTTCCTACCGGACAGATACCATATGTTAAACAGCTACGGTGAGCTGTAACACGCTTCTTCCTTGCTTCCAGAGACGCAGATACACGTTTCTGCATTTCTGATAGCGTAAAAATGTTTTCTGTGCTTCACACTCGTTACAATAAACCTTCCAGCATCCCTTGCACTTGTAATTATGACCTTTATTCTCAATAAAACCAATCACATCACCGATCGGATAATCGAGAAATACGCCGATCTCGTGCGGAAATCCTTCTTTACACTCTCCCACTCTGTTTTTCAATCGATTCAGCGCATAGGTAACCTCTGTGCTTTCATATCCATAAGATTTCAAAAACGCTGCCTTTTCCGGATCTTTCAGTTCTTTTTGAAGAAGTCCTTCCCGATACACATAAACTAACGCTCTTGTTTCATGCTCTCTTAATACAAAGATACGGATGCCTTTTGGTTCCAGACAGGCACTCCAATATGAAATCTGATCTTTTTGCTCTTCTTCTGATGAAAATGTCATGTTGCATAAATTTGCAGCTTTGATGGAAGCCAGTGTAGCTGAACAGTGTTCGATCAGAAATCTCTCTATCATGCCTTTATCCTCTCCTTCTTACATAGCTGCTGCACAATGCTCATCCAGTACGGAACGGAGTGCGGTTGCACTGCTTGTATGGATTCTTGCAATCGGAATATTATTTTTCTTTGCTTCCTGGGATGCTGTGATCACCATCTTGTGGGATACCGTATTGGTAAAAAGAATCATCAGATCCGGATTTCCGATCTTTTTCTTTACGGAACCATGCTCTTTTGGAAACACCTTAGCTTTACATCCATAGTCTTTACAGATATCTGTATATTGACACACCATTCTCTCATTTCCACCGATAATTACGACACTCATCTCATTTACCTGCCTTTCTGTTGTAGTTATATTGCGCTACTTATAATTAGTTTATTCTAACTAACATGATTTAAGAAAGAACCCCGCGCCGGGATTCCATGATGTTTTCGTTTCATCTGTTACGTTTCGGTTAGCTATTCCTAACCTTTGAATATATCATACCGTTTTTGTCGGATTTTGTCAAGGACATCCTGCAAATTTATCCAGTTCTTACTGAGAAAATTGTATCATTTTCTCCTTTGCACTACTTTGGTTCTGTAAAAAAGCCGCCGGAGTCTTTTTCAAAAGATTCCAGCGGCTTTGCCGTCTATATTCTGTTTTGTTTTTATACCGGCTCGTCCAGCAGGTTGCCCATACTCTTTAAGCCAATGTAAAGGGTCGATGTATTGTGAAGCAGTGCCGAGGTGGTCGGCTGTAAAATACCGCCCACACCGAGCAGAATCAGTCCGGCATTGAAGGTAACGATAAAGCGGTAATTTCTATGAATGCGCTTCATCAGACGGTTGCTCAGCATGCGGAGCACCAGAATTTCAGCCAGATCGTCTGCTGCAACGGTAATATCGGCGATCTCACGCGCAATCTCCGCGCCCTCGCTGATCGCAATTCCGACATCCGCTGCGGAAAGTGCCGGCGAATCGTTGATACCATCACCGATCATGATAACTTTGCGTCCTTCTGCTTTTTCCTTCTCTACGAAATTTGCCTTATCCTCCGGCAGTACCTCGGCATAGTACTCATCTACGCTGACCTTCTTTGCGATCGCTTTTGCCGTACGCTCACTGTCTCCGGTCATCATAACAATCTTTTTCAGGCCGGCTTTTTTCAGCTGGCGGACAATCTCGGCCGCTTCCGGACGAAGCGGATCTTCGATACAGATAACTGCAGCAAGTACGCCCTCAATTGCAAGATACAGATGAGAATACTCTGCCGGCAGGCGGCTGAACTTCTCTTCCATACCTTTCGGAATGACACTGTTCTCATCTTCAAATACAAAGTGATAGCTTCCGATGACTGCCTTTTTGCCTTCGATGGTCGTGGAGATACCGTGTGCAACGATATATTCCACTTTCGAGTGCATCTCCTCGTGATCCAGATGTTTCTCTCTGGCTGCGTCTACAACGGCTTTTGCCATCGAGTGCGGGAAATGCTCTTCCAGGCAGGCCGCGATACGCAGGAGCTCATCCGGGTTCTTTGTCTCACTGAAGGATACGACTTCTGCTACGGTCGGCTGTGCTTTCGTCAGCGTACCGGTCTTGTCGAAGACGATCGTATCGGCGTCTGCAACAGCCTCCAGGAACTTACCGCCCTTTACGGTAATCTTGTGCTGGTTTGCTTCGCGGATTGCGGAAAGAACCGAAATCGGCATCGCAAGCTTTAATGCACAGGAGAAGTCTACCATCAGAATGGAAAGAGCTTTTGTTGCATTTTGGGTCAGAAGATACGTCAGAGCCGTTCCGCCGAGGGAATACGGCACGAGACGGTCTGCCAGATGCTCTGCTTTGCTCTCCAGTCCGGATTTCAGTTTTTCGGACTCTTCGATCATGGCGGTGATCTTCTCGTAGCGGCTGGAGCCTCCGGTCTGTTTTACCAGAATGGTAAGCTCACCCTCCTCGAGCACGGTTCCGGCATAGACAACAGAACCTAACGTACGGCGTACCGGAACAGATTCTCCGGTCAGGGATGCCTGGTTTACCATACCCTCTCCGTCGGATACCTCGCCATCGAACGGAACGAGATTTCCCATATGTACCACAATCTCATCGCCCGAAACAATTTTTTCAGACGGAACGAGGATTTCCTGGCCGTCTTTTTTCAGCCATACCTTGCCGACATTCAGCGACATGCTGCGCGCCAGATCGCCGACGGATTTCTTGTGGGTCCACTCCTCGAGAAGTTCTCCTACGCCGAGCAGGAACATAACCGAGCTTGCGGTTCCGTAATCACCACGGAACATCGAAACACCGATGGCCGTTGCATCGAGAACCGGAACTTCAATCTTTCCTTTTGCAAGCGTCCGGATTCCTTTCCAGATATATTTTACGGAAACAACTGCTGTGTAAGCATTCCGTATCGGCGCCGGGAGGAACCACTTTCTTCCAAAGTGGTAAATCACTTTACTGATCAGTTTTTCCTGATATTCCTTGTTCAACTCTCTGCCGGAGCTTTCCACCAGCCCGGTCGGCAATTCCACCTTCTCGTAGTGAAAGGTCTGTACCATCCGAAGAATGGCGGAGCGTTCTCCCTGATAGCAGATCACTGCATCACCGGTTCTGTCATATACCTTTGCAAAAGATACCTGTTTCTGGTTTTGCAGGTAGTACAGCAGTGTTTCTGCCTGCACGGAGGACATGCGCTTCTGCGCCAGATGAATTCGGATTCTGCCTCTGCTTTCGTGTTTAATATAAAATTTCAAATCTTATGCCTCCTGTAAAAACACCTGCAGAGAATTCTGCAGGCATTTCGTTTTTCCCTATTAATCTGGGCATGTTTGAAAAACCATTTCTGCTGTCTGCAGGCCCACTCCTATGAGACTCGCAGCTTACGAGAATCCTTTTTCAAACATGCTCCAATGTAAATCAGATACTGCTGCGCAGGTCTTAAGCTTCAACCTGCTCTTCGGCTTCTGCTTTAACAGCTTCTTCCGCTGTTTCCTCAACGGTTTCCTCAACCACATCCTCTACAGCCTCTTCTGCAGCTGCGCGGTCTTCGTTGATCTGTTTTGCATCAGCGTAGATATCTTCCGCATTCTCCTGGATCGTTGTTACGGTATCCATAACAACTTTCTTTGCGCGAAGAACAGCTGCTGTACAGTTGGTGTACAGTTTTTTTGCATCTTTGCTGGAAAGTGCTTTGATACCTGCGGTTCCGAATAATACTCCTGCTGCAAAAAGTCCCGGGTGTTTCCAATCTTTCATAGTCATAATAAAATTCCTCCTTTTGTTTGACCGAATCAAGCAAGTCCCCTGCTTCAATTGCGTGAAGCACTAAGCAATGGGTTGGGACTTGCTTGTATCAGGAGTGGTACAAGCCACTCCTGATAAGCTGCTAGGCAGCAATTCGGTTATGAGCAAGTAGCAAAGCGGATTGCAAATATCCGCTTTGACTCTTAACCTTCTTTTCCTTTTTTACATTTTCCCTTGCTGTGGTAGAAGTATAGCACTGCCACGTTTGGTTAGACAATACGTACCGTATTTCTTGAGAATTTTTCTCGTTAATATGGAAAAAACGGAATGCATTTCCATCCGTTTCTCCCGCTTTTTCAACTTTCTATTGCTGAAACTATCACATTTTCAATATCCTGATTCTGAATATAGCCTTTCGCTTTCAGACCGGATTTCATCACGTCCATCCACATTTCCCCGCTTAAACGGCAGATGGTATGGTCGCTTAATTCCACGGTACAGCCCTGCTCCTTAAAGCAATCTTCCCCGCAGGCAATTTTGTAAAAATTTTTCCGGCTGATTGCGCCGATATTCTCCAACGTATTTACCATGCGATATACAGTAGCCGGTCCGATACTGCTGTCTTTTTGCAGGGCTTTGTAATAAATTTCCTTGCAGCAGGAACACTCCTCTTCCAGAATAATATCGAGCAGAATCCTTCTCTGTCTTGTAATTCTGCATCCCTGTTCGCGGAGCTTCTGGATAATCAGTTCCCTTTTCATCTGTGTTCTGTGATAATTTCTGGCATCATGTTTTCTCTGTTCCTGCGGCATACGTTCTACCTCCTGATGATGATTCCTGTGCCGTCTCAGTCGCAATGTCCCTTGCACTGCCCACAGTTACCGCCACAGCTTCCCTTGCCGCTTTTTTTGTCTTTGATAATACTGCGTACTGCAAGTCCTACCAGACCTGCAACAACTACAAGTGTAATAATAGTTCCCATAAAAACAACTCCTTTCTTCTCGAAAAAGTCCGCATCCTGCAACGGATGCCGGATACGGACTCTTCGTCAGATACATGTTCTGTCTGTCAGAACAATTATTTGCTGAACATTTTCTTTGTGGAAACGTTCAGAGTTGTACTTTGTTTATAAGGTCTTACCAGCAGATATACAAATCCGATGACGAGCAGAACAGCAACTACCGTTCCGATTCCAAAGTTGCCGCCAAGGAACAGATTACCAATCTGATAGATGCACAGAGATACGACATAAGCAAGCAGTGTCTGATATCCGATCGCAGTCCAGAACCATTTTGCATTATTCATCTCACGTTTGATTGCTCCCATTGCAGCGAAGCACGGTGCGCACAGAAGGTTGAATACCAGGAAAGAATAAGCTGCTACGGTAGATAAGCTTCCTGCGAGCTGTCCCCAGATTTCCTGTCCGTCCTCTGCAACTTCGCCGAATCCAAACAGAACACCAAAGGTACCAACAACATTCTCTTTTGCGATCAGTCCGGTAACAGCTGCTACAGCCATCTTCCAGTCACCCCATCCAAGAGGCGCAAACAGAGGAGCGATAACGCTTCCGATAGAAGCAAGGATACTGTCATTTAACTGCTCAGCTTCCAGCATTCCAAAAGATCCGTCAACCCATCCGAAATTCATCAGGAACCACAGAACGATGGTGGACATCAAGATGATGGTACCGGCTTTTTTGATGAAGGACCAGCCGCGCTCCCACATACTGCGGAGAACGTTGCTTACAGTTGGCCAGTGGTAAGCCGGGAGCTCCATAACGAACGGAGCCGGATCACCGGCGAACAGTTTTGTTTTTTTCAGGATGATACCGGAGCAGATAATTGCTGCGATACCCACGAAGTAAGCACTTGGTGCAACCCAGGAAGCTCCATTGAACAGCGCACCTGCGATCAGGGCAATGATTGGAAGTTTTGCTCCACAAGGTACGAAGGTTGTTGTCATGATGGTCATTTTACGATCACGGTCATTCTCAATCGTACGGGAAGCCATGATACCAGGAACACCACAACCACTTCCGATCAGCATCGGAATGAAGGATTTTCCGGAAAGTCCGAATTTACGGAAGATACGATCCATGATGAAGGCAACACGTGCCATGTAACCGCAGGACTCCAGAAATGCCAGGAACAGGAACAGTACCAGCATCTGCGGTACAAATCCAAGTACGGCACCAACACCGGCTACGATACCATCGAGGATCAGACCCTGCAGCCAGTCAGCGCAGTGGATGGCATTCAGAAGATTCTCAATTGCCGGAGGAATGATCTCACCGAAAAGGACATCGTTCGTCCAGTCTGTTACAATCGTACCAACGGTAGAAACAGATACATAGTAAACGATCCACATAACAACCGCAAAGATCGGAAGTGCCAGCCAGCGGTTGGTTACGATACGGTCGATCTTATCCGATGTTGTCATTACGTTCTTTTTGTTCTTTGTGATACAGTCTCCGATGATGCTTGAGATGTAAACGTAACGCTCGTTTGTAATAATACTCTCCGTATCATCATCAAATTTGTCTTCCAGCTGTTTGATCTCAGCAGACACATCCGGTACGGATTTCATCTGTTCCGTGATCTTATCATCTTTTTCCAGAAGCTTGATTGCAAAGAAACGTTTCTGCTCATTTACAATATCATTTCCAAGTTTGCTCTCAACGGTGCGGATGACTGCCTCCACATCCTTGTCAAATTCATGAACTGGTACCGCAGCACCTTTCTTCTGTGCAATCTGTACTGCTTTATCAGCAGCTTCTTTGATTCCGGTTCCTTTCAGAGCGGAGATTGTCACAACTTCACAGCCCAGTTTTTTTGCCAGTTTGTCGATATGTATTTTATCACCGTTCTTTTCTACGATATCCATCATATTGACAGCCATGATAACCGGAATACCAAGCTCCATGATCTGTGTGGACAGATACAGGTTACGCTCGATATTAGTACCATCTACGATGTTCAGGATCGCATCCGGTCTTTCGTTAATCAGGTAATTTCTGGCTACCACTTCCTCCAGTGTGTATGGAGATAAGGAGTAAATGCCCGGAAGATCCATGATGGTGACATCTTTGTGGCCTTTTAATTTTCCTTCTTTTTTCTCGACGGTTACACCTGGCCAGTTACCTACAAACTGGTTGGAGCCTGTCAGTGCATTGAACAATGTGGTTTTACCGCAGTTTGGATTTCCTGCAAGTGCAATCTTAATTGCCATTTTTCCATGCCCCTCTTTCTTTGATTTTTACTGATTTTGTCTGAAATTGCAAGCCTTACTTTTATTTGTTTTGACTTGCATTTGTTAGAAATTGCTAACATGTAAGTAAAAAAATTTACTCTACTTCTATCATTTCCGCATCTGCTTTTCTTAAGGATAATTCATATCCTCTGACTGTTACCTCGACCGGATCGCCCAGCGGAGCAACTTTGCGCACGAATACGTCAACACCTTTGGTGATTCCCATATCCATGATTCTTCTTTTAACCGGACCGGAACCGTTGAGTTTTACAACTTTAACGGTTTCTCCTACGGAAGTCTCTTTTAAAGTCTTCATCTTCTCTCCTTCTTTCCTATCAAATCAGGATTTTGGCTGCCATATCTTTTCCAACGGCCACCCTGGAATCTTTTACATTTACAATAAGATTGCCGTTGATTTCTGATACGACTGTCACGTTTCCGCCAACGACAAAGCCGAGATTCTCAAGAAATCTTCTCGTTTCTTCTTTTCCGCCGACTTTTCTGATTGTGTAACATTCGCCTGGATTTGCCATCGTTAAAGGCATCATCAAGTACCTCCTGTGTATGATAATGAGTTTCATTTTTCTTTCATTCGTTAGTATATGCTAACGTTCATTAGATGTCAACAACTTTTTGCATCTTTTTTTGTTTTTTTTCCGAAATTCATGCTGCTATTGAGAAAAACCATCTGGTAAGCAGCTTATTGTTGTCGCAGAAAACAATTCTGGCGAAGGCTCTGTTGTTTAAAATCGTATCACAAAAAAAAGGCGCACGAATTCCGGAAAGTCCCTTTTTATATGGCTTTCCCGGAATTCGCACACCTTTTTTCCATATTTCTATTTTTTCAGACGATACATCATTTTATGCCACGCGGCGCCTCCATGCGTTGAATCGGAAAGTTCGATATATTCGTATCCGATTCTTTTATAAAATGGAATCATATGATCCTTGCATGTAAGAACAACCGCTTTTTTGCCACGCTCTCCTGCACTTTTTATCATATGGCGCATCAATGCTTCTCCAATCCCCTGCTTCTGGAACTTCGGATTCACATCCAGTCCAAAAATCATCTGATAATCGCCATCCGGATTGTGCAGCGAGGCGTCATGATACAGCGCATCCGCCAGATAGTCGGTATCTGCACAGCAGCCGTTACAGAATCCTGCAATTTCCCCCTCTTCGGTTTCTGCTACAAAGAAACTGTTCTGGCATGTTTGATACCGTTCGATAAAATCCTCATACCCTGCTGCTTCCGCCGCCGGGAAACACACAGCCTCCACTTCTGCTACTTTTTTCAGGTCTTCCTCTCGCACCGGCCGGATCGTATACTTTATTTTTCGTTTTAAATACGGTCGCAGCTCTTCAACAACGTTTTCCACTGTACCATCCGCAAACGGATTTTTAAGGCCAGCCATTTCCAGCAGTTCAAAGTATCCCTTGCTTCCGCCTGCCTGGCAGAGACGGTAATAATCTGCCCACGCCTGTTCCGGTTCTTTTTTCGATCGCTCAAAGAACTGGAACGCACAGATCTGCGCCAGCGCATAATCAATATAGTAGAACGGATTTACGAAAATATGCTGCTTCTGCATCCAGAAACCGCCCTTCTCGAGGAATTTGTGGCCATCATAATTTCTCCAAGGCATATAATTTTGTTCTAACTGATGCCATACCTCACGGCGCTCCTTCGCTGTCATGCCGATATTTTCAAATACTTTATGCTGAAACTCATCCACGCATACCATGTACGGAATCACTTCCATCGCATTCATCAGATGCGCATAGCGGTAATCATCTGCTTTCTTTCCAAAGAATGCTTCCATCCACGGATATGTAAAATGTTCCATCGACATCGAATGGATTTCCGCCACCTCACTCGTCGGGAAAACCATGTCCATAAACGGAATCTGTTTCGCCGCCGTGTATGCTTCGAATGCATGGCCTGCTTCGTGGGTCAGAACGTCGACATCAGCGCTTGTACCGTTGAAATTTGAGAAAATAAACGGCGCTTTGAACGTATTCAAAAACGTACAATAACCACCTGTCTGTTTTCCCGGCTTCGTCTCCAGATCAAACAGCTCATGCTCCACCATAAAATCAAAGAACTCTCCTGTCTCTTTCGACAGTTCATGGTACATCTTCTGCGCCTTCGCAACCATTTCCGCCGTCGTTCCCTCCGGCACCGCATTTCCTTCCGGGAAAATCAGCTCCTCATCGTAATAATGCAGCTTGTCCACGCCGAGCCGTTTCTCCTGCTCCTTCCTAAGTTCCAGGCAGAGCGGCACAATTTTTTCCTTCACCTGCGCACGGAACTTCGCAACATCCTCCGCCGTGTAATCGTATCTTCCATAGCTGAGATAAATAAACTCAATATAAGAAGAAAATCCCAGCTTCTTCGCAATTTTATCGCGCAGCGGAACCATCTTGTCATACAGCGCATCCAGCTCGCCGGAAATCTCCTCATACAGATCTCCCCACGCCGTCATCGCCTCTTTCCGCATTTCACGGTCCGTACTCTGCATTGCTTTCAGCAGTCCGTAAAAATTACACGTTTCTCCCTTAAATTCCGTCGAAGCATTCGCCGTAATTTTGCTGTACTGCTGCATCAGATTCGCCTCTTCAATCAGATCCTCCACGATACAGTCATCGGCCAGTTTCTGCCCAACTTCCATATTCTTCACAAAAAAGTCCCCAAACTCCCCGGCAAACTCTTTGATAAACGGAGACTCAAGAATCACCTTCTCCGCCTTCTGCATCAACAACCGAATCGCCGGAACCGTCTCATTCCAGAACTGAACCTCCCCTTCATAAAACGAATCCCTGGTATCCACCGTATATCTCACCTGCGCCACTTCCGCCATCGTCGCCCAGACATCCTCGCGCTCCTTCTCTTCCATAAAAAGCCCGCGCAGCTCCTCATACGACTTTACGTTTTTCAACGCCTCCGTATATGCTCCGATCTTCTCTTTCTCCACTTCCATATCCGGTCTTACATACTCAATTTCCGAAAATTTCTTCATCTCTTGTCTTACCTCCTTCTCATTTGAGAACACCCAACTTCTTTAATTCATGATAAACCCTGGACGCCGGAAGCCCCATCACATTATAATAGTCCCCCCGGATCCCTTTCACAAACTTCGTTCCAAACGCTGTCTGAATCCCATATCCACCAGCCTTATCCGACCAGACCGGAGCCTCCCCCTCTCTCTCGAGAGCAAGATACCCCTCAATCTCCCCGTCCGTCATCGGATAAAACTCCACATCCGTACAGTCACAGAACGTCACGACCCGCTTCGCGTCCCTGTCCTTCACCGCAATCGTAACCCCAGTATACACCTGATGCACCTTCCCCTGCAACTCCCGCATCATCTTTCTCGCATGCTCAATCCCCTTCGGCTTTCCCAGAATCTCCCCCTCAAAAGCCACAACCGTATCCGCTCCAATCACCACAGAGTCACCTTCGGTACCCTCTGCCACATCCAGACACTTCAACCTCGAAAGCTCCTCCACAACCTTTTCCGGTTCCGCAGAAGTCACAATCTCTTCCGCCCCCGACGGTCGCACCTCACACGCAACCCCCAACATCTCC
>OGQH01001743.1_pt1 | contig 17603 bp, 18 predicted proteins | sample 1553181 | NCBI WGS metagenome assembly OGQH01 (sample SAMEA2579946, study PRJEB22360) | human gut metagenome | biome: human gut; feature: human-associated habitat; material: faeces | place: Denmark | collected 2008/2010 | reverse complement strand
GCTAGGGGCACCAGAAAGTTCGCTCATTGTCTACGGCTTGTCGGACACATCCTCGCGGAGTGTCAAAACGTGGCCAAGACACGGAAGGAACTGGCAAAAACGGCAGAGAAGAAATTCTCGCATTTTGTTCCAAAGAATCCTCCCGCCTGTTTTTCGCTGGAACGCTCGCGTTATGCCCTTTAACGAGCAACAGCGATCCGACGAACCGCTGTCTCCTGCTGCATGTCTGACATTACTGCAGCTTTTCGTTCTTTACGAGCATCTCTTCAATGACGCCCTGGCAGTGGGCACCGATTTTCTTCTTTGTCTCTTTATCCAGCTCGTTCGGATAGATCGGCTTGCCGTACTCTAAGATGACGTGCGTTGCTTTTACCTTCGGAAAATGATTCTCTAAAATATCGGCGGAACCGGTGATTGCCATAGGGACGATCGCACAGCCGGTCTTTTCTGCCATCTTGAAACTTCCCTCCTTAAAAGGAAGCATCAGGTCGTCGGTCTTGTTGCGCGTTCCCTCCGGAAAAATGCACATCGAGATGCCGTTCTTGATGTGATCGATGCCGGCAAGAATGGTCTTTAAGGCTTCCTTGACGTCATCACGGTTGATGAACAGGCAGTAGAGACGCTTCATCCACAGGGAAAGAAGCGGAACTTTTGCCATGTCATTCTTGGCGACGTAGCCGGTCAGACCTGGGCATCTGGCATAGGTGATGATAATGTCGAAGTAGCTTTTGTGATTGCCGATATACAGAACGGCTTCGTCCTTTGGTACATTTTCTTCACCGATAACGGTGACTTTGGTTCCGCAGATGAACAGAATGACGCGAAACGCCCACTGTACCATGCGTAGCTGGCTGATGTCGGCAGCCTTACGGTTGAACTTGCTGATGATCCATTCGATTCCGAGGACGGGAATTCCGATGATCAGATAAAGAATGGCAAACAGCAGAGCAAGGATGGCTCGTAACATAAGAAGATCCTTTCCGGGCAAGCGCCCCGTAGATTTTTACATAGTTTTTATTATAAAGCCTGAAAAGAGGAAACACAAGACGCGGAAAAGAGAATTCGCAGGCATATTTAAAAAAGATGCGGCATATACTTTGGATAGAACCGAAAATTTGGGGGACTGTCAGATGTTTTGGTATGGGAAGAGATGGAAGAAGGGGTGTCTGGTCTTTTTGGCAGCGGCGGGCCCGCCTGGTGCCCGGGGGGGGCATGCCTTTCTCGGCGGCCCTGCTTGCTGCCGGGTGCAGCATTGAGACGACAAACGGAGCGAAGGTTGCCGATCTTGACTATGAGATCGTGGAGGAGGCGCAGATACCGGAGAAAGTGAAGGCTGTGATAGAGGAAAAAAAGGCGGCTGATTTTAAAACGACCTATGAACTCGACGGGGATCTGTACATAGTGCGCGGGTATGGAGAACAGGAGACGGGAGGTTACAGCATCTGCATCCGGGATCTGTATCTGACGTCGAATGCGATTTTGTTCGATACGGAACTTGTGGGAGAAAGGGAGAACAGGTAAGCAGCGGACCGAGTTATCCTTATATTGTAATAAAGACCGAAAAACGTGACGAAAGTACCATATTTGAGTGAATTTTCTTGATATTTTTAAAAAATTCTCCGGTTTGTTTGACAAAAATTTAGTACAGTGATAAACTAAAGCGGAATGGTATTCGGTGTTAGGACGATAAGAAGCCGGAACAGGGAGGTAGACAATGCAACAGGCAGACATCCATAAGGTACGCGCTTCCGTGTATCAGCAGTGCGGACGGAAGGTACTGATTCAGCTTGACAGAGGACGCAACAAGGTCGACATCCAGGAAGGAGTCATTCAGAACGCATATCCGAGTGTTTTTACAATACTGGTGAATGACGAGCAGGAAGAAAATCCGCCTCAGTTACTTTCATTCAGTTATTCGGATATCATTACAAGAGATATTCGGATGAAATTATGTTAACATAAGGTATCAGGTATAATATTCCCCGTATTCGAATAAGATGTTTCAAAGATTCGGATATGGGGGATATTTTTTTGGAACTCGAAAAAGTAAAGATACGCAGAATGGCACGGCGGTCAGCCAGATCACGCTGGATGATGACTATAATGTCCCGGACTACCGGCCGGACATCATGAAGGTTTTGAAAGAAAATGGCGAACTGCGGTTTGACGAGGTGAAGGCGGCAAACAAGGCGGTGTGGGTAAAAGGAAGCCTGGTGTTTCACATCCTTTACCAGTGTGAGCAGAGCGATGGAAAAATCAGCTGCCTCAAAGGAGAGATTCCGTTTCAGGAGAAACTCAATATAGACGGGCTGCAGGAGAACGGGGAGGTACATGCCGCCGGAGAGATCGAGGATCTGACAGTCGGCGTAATCAATTCGAGAAAATTGAGCATCCGTGCGGTGGTTGTGCTGCGTGCCTCGGCGGAGGAACAGGTGTTGGAGGAGTTTACGTCCAGACTGGAACTGCCGGGGGATTACCAGCAGAAGACGGGAACCTGGGGAGCGCTCAATCTGCTCGCATCCTGCCGGGATGTCTGCCGGCAGAAGAGTGAGATTGTTCTGCCGTCGAACAAACCCAATGTGCGGGAAATTCTGTGGCGCAGTGTAGAACTCCGCAACGTCGAAAGCCATGTGGAGGATGGGAAGGCGGTCGTCACAGGTGAGATTCTGGCGGCGGTGCTCTACAGCGAGGAAGAGGAGAGGGAGCGCCTGCAGTGGTATGAGACGACGGTTCCTCTGGAATGTGCGGCAGACTGTGACGCTGCCGGGGAGAATTGCATTTTTAAAATATCGGCTGTCCCGCTGTCGGCGGAACTGGAGATCAAGCCGGATTACGACGGGGAGGAGCGCATTCTTGTGCTCGAACTCTCCGTCTCGGTCGATGTCCGCGTGTGGCGGGAAGAAGAGATGGAACTTCTGACCGATCTCTACTCGCTCCGGGAAAAAGCCGTTCCGGTAGTCAGGGAGCGGATCGGTGAGAGACTCCTTGTAAAAAATGCGGCAAAATGCCGGGTAACGGAACAGCTGGAAATTCCGGAAAGCCAGGAGAAAATCCTGCAGATCTGTGCCTGCGAGGGAACGGTGCGCCTGGAAAAATACGAGCCTGTGGAGAACGGAATCCGGGCGGAGGGAACGATCACGGCGGAACTTCTCTATATCACAACGGATGACAATATGCCGATCCAGTCGGCAAGGGAAATCTATCCGTTTTCCCAGATCCTTGAGATTCCCGATATGCAGCCGGACGTGGAGGCGGAGATGGACTGCGGATTAGAGCAGCTGTCCGCGGTGATGATGGATCAGGAACATATTGAGATCAAAGCGGTGATCCAGTTAAACCTGATGGCGTTTTTGCCGCAGAAAATACAGAACATCGAAGAGATTACAGAAGAGCCTTTAGATATGGAAGAATTACAGAACCGCCCCAGTCTGGTGGGCTATATTGCAAAGGCGGGCGATGATCTGTGGACGATTGCCAAGGAGAATCATACGACCATACAGGATATTCTGGAAACCAACGGCTGGACGGAAAAAAATCTGCAGCCGGGAGATGCGGTGCTGATCGTCAAACAGATAGGATAAAGGTACTATTTGCACAGATTTGCTTGAGTAATAGAAGACGCTCTGTTATACTAAAGTGGTAATGAGTGTTATTTTTTGAAAGGAATTTTGAAAACAGGGAGACAAAAGATGGATCAGAATGAGAACAAAAATTACAATTTTGAGAACGACCCGGGACAGACACAGCCGGGATCTGCGGGGGCAGAGAATCAGCAGGGAACGCAGGATGTGTACGGTCAGCAGGGAGCACAGGGTGCATACGGTCAGCCGGACGTGGCAGCGAATAGCGGAATGACGCAGCCGGACGGCCAGCCGGGAGCGGATGCTTGTCCGTAAGCGGTTATGGACAGGAAAGCGCAGGTCAGCCTTATGGACAGGAGAATGCAGGCCAGCCTTACGGTCAGAACTACGGTCAGGCAGAAAATGCGAACGGCCAGGGGAATGTGAGCCAGCCTTACGGTCAGCAGAATTACGGAGAGCAGAGCACGAACGGCCAGGGAGAGTATTCTTACGGACAGAATAACGCCTATGGACAGAATAACGCCTATGGACAGAATAACGCTTACGGACAGAATAATGCCTATGGACAGCAGACGAACGGTCAGCAGGCGTATGGTCAGGCGAACGGCCAGTATGCGGGAAATGCATATGCTGGCGTAAACTATGGCGAGGCGACGGTGCTCAACGACGAGAACGGTCAGCCAGTGAAGAACTCGTTCGGAATGAAGATTACATTCTCCATCCTTGAGATTCTGTGCTGCTGCGGATGCAACCTGATTACCATGATTATGGGTATTATCGGATGCGTATTCACGAGCAAGGCGAACAGTGCCTACAAGTCCGGAGATGTGCAGGAATATAAGCGCAACAGCAAGTCGGCGACAATCTGCCTGTGGATCGGTTTTGCGATCGCACTGGTATGGCTGGTCTTCAGCATTATTTTCAGCGTACTTTACAGCAACGACATCGAGGATGCGTTTATGGAAGGATATAACGAGGCCGCAGGTGTAAGCGATGATTACGACACGGATGATTTCATGGGTGATTCCGGTGATGAAGAGTACGACACCGACGATTTTCTTGCCGATGACAGCGAGGATACAGAGGATGCCAAAACGGTAGCTCCGCTTGACGTGACAGCAGGGGATGCGTTCGACAGCGGAGACATTACCGTCAACGGTATCCTGGTGCAGCTTCCGATGAGCTACAGCGATTTCAAGGCACTCGGTTTTTCCATCGACTCCGAGGATGAGGAGTATGTATCCAACAAGAATGAATATTACTATCCGACATTCTACGATGCACAGGGAAATGAGCTGGGAGAGGTGTACATTGGAAATGTAACCGACGATCCGCAGACACTTGCAGACGGAACGGTGTTCGGCTTCTCATTCACCAGCATGGACTACAATGACGATCTGGAGATCCTTCTGCCGAACGGTCTGACAAAGGATGCGGTCAACGACGACTTTATGACTGCTTACGGCGAGCCGGATTATGAGTATGAGTCGGATACCGGCGACTACCAGTCTTATCAGTGGTACAGCCACAGCGACACCTACGAGGATATGGATGAAAACTCCATTTCCGTAACATTCTATGATGGCGAGCTGAGCGATCTGGAACTGATGTATATCGGATGGGATTGATCTGATTTCCGAAAAATCGAAAAATTATGGAAACTGTGACAATTTTATAAGGAAGTATGATATAATCAACGGGTATGATAACAGAGTCATACCCGTTTTTTGTACGCAATGAAAGATAATTCAGATATTTGGGATGGAGATACCGCATGAGACATTTTAAGAAACGTGTTCTGGCACTGCTTCTGGCGGGAGCAGTCGGAATCGGAAACTATGCGTCTGTGTCTGCTTCGGCAATCAAGGATGCACAGGATAAAAAGGATGAGGCACAGAAGGAACTGAATCAGGTGAACCAGCAGATTCAGAATATCCAGTCGGCGCAGAACAGCCTTCAGGCAGAGATGAATAATTATGACAATCAACTCATGAGCCTGCTTACCGATATGGACATCCTGCAGAGCGATATGGATACGCAGGAGCAGGAGATCGAACAGGCAAACGCGGATCTGGAAAATGCGAAAGCGGAGGAACAGCAGCAGTATGACGCCATGAAGCAGCGGATTCAGTATATGTATGAGAATGGAGACCAGTCCTTTTTGACGGCGTTAGTCGGCGCGGACAGCATTACGGATCTTTTGAACCGGGTGGAATATGTCTCGGACGTCTACCAGTATGATCGCGATATGCTGACGAACTATCAGGAAGTGGTGCAGCAGGTGGAAGATCTGACGGCACAGCTTGAGAGTGAGATGGCGGAGATGGAGGAGCTTCAGATCAGCTATCAGGAGCAGCAGAGCTCTCTGGAGCAGGTGATTGCGACAAAGCGTTCGGAGATGGCGGATTTTGACAGCCAGCTTGCCAATGCACAGAGTCTTGCAAGCCAGTATGCGCAGACGATCAAGCAGCAGAACCAGATCATCGCGACGGAGAAGGCAAAACAGGCGGCTGCGGAGGCGGCGAAGAAAAAGGCGGCGCAGGCGGCTGCTGCGGCAGGAACGACCGGCAGCACCACCGGAACGGATGCCTCGACAGCCGGCACCGGAACGACCTCGAATACGACCGGAAATACCGCTTCGACCGGGACGGATACCTCGACTTCGGGCAGCAGTACCTCCGGCAGCTCTTCCACAGGTCTGACGGACGGCGGACTAAATCCGTCCTACACGACCGGAGTCAGCGGCAGTGACGTCGTGTCCTATGCGAGCCAGTTTCTGGGGAATCCCTATGTCCTTGGAGGTACCAGCCTGACATCCGGAACGGATTGCTCCTATTTTGTCATGGCGGTCTACCAGCATTTTGGCATTTCCCTGCCGCGATCTTCCTATTCGCAGAGCGGCTGTGGACAGGCAGTCAGCTATGAAAATGCACAGCCCGGCGATATTATCTGCTATCCGGGACATGTGGCAATCTATATTGGAGGAGGACGGATTATCCATGCGTCCAACCCGAGAACCGGTATCTGCTACGGAAATGCAACTTACCGTACGATCACTTCGGTTCGGCGTGTGTTGTAGGTTTGTATTTTCAAAAGTAAAATGCTATAATCTGGATAGAAATGAAATAAGAGATGGAGGAATAGAAAATGCAGTTCAAACAGTTACAGGATGATATGATCGCAGCAATGAAGGCAAGAGACAAGGTGCGCAAGGATGCAATCTCCACACTGGTGTCGGCTGCGAAGAAGGTGGCAATCGATGAGGGCTGCCGCGATGACATTCGGGAAGAACTTGTGGACCGGGTCATTTTAAAGGAGATCAAGTCCGTGAAGGAACAGATCGATACCTGCCCGGCATCCAGAGAAGATCTGCTTGCAGAATATAAGACGCGTTACGATATTTTTATGGAATATGCGCCGAAAATGATGTCGGCTGACGAGGTGGAGGCGTTTATCACAGAGAGGTTCGCGGACGTGGTAGCAAGCCACAACAAAGGACAGATCATGAAGGCTGTTATGCCGGAACTGAAAGGCAAGGTGGAGGGCAGCGTGATCAATCAGGTGGTAGCAAAGCTTTGTCAGGCATGAGACAGAAATTAAGATTTACCGCTGTTCTGGTCGTTCTGCTCATCATTCTGGGGACAGCATCCTACCGCGAACAGGGAAAGCGGCAGAAGCTGTCATTCCCGGAATCGCTGGATCTTGTGGTGGTGGCAGTGGACGGGGAGCAGGTGACTCTGCGGGAGATGGCATTTTATATCGCGTATGAGGAAGGCAATATGGAAGATGCGGCCATCATCTATAATCCGGATAATACGGACGAATACTGGCAGCTGTATATCAATCATACGTTCCTGCGGGAGCAGGCGAAACAGACAGTGGTGGATATGACCATTCATGATACGCTGTTTTACCAGATGGCAACAGCAGAGAAAATCACGCTCTCAGAGGAGGAGGAACAGTATCTTGCCAATGATCAGCAGGATTTTTGGAGTGACCTTACCGAGGAACAGAGAGCGCGCCTGGGTGTCGATGAGGAAACGATTGATGCATCCATGCGAAAAATGGCGCTGGCGCAGAAATATCAGAGTATTCTTGCGGAGATGGAACAGGTCGATTACGAGGATTATTCCATCGGCGGCACGGAATACGAAAAACTTCTGACACAGCATACCTGCGAGTTAGACGAGACTACCTGGGACCGCGTGCCGTTCGGCAGCATCACGGTAGATCATTGAACAAAGAGGGAAAGCCAGAGAGTTTCCACCACGTGAAGCAGGATATGCGCCGATATGTGAAGAAAGCATTTGCGGCAGGCAGAATATAATATAAAAAATAAAATAGAGAAGAGAAGAAGAATATGTCAGTAAAAATTGGAAGAAATGATCCGTGCTGGTGCAAAAGCGGCCGGAAATACAAGGCATGCCATCAGGCATTTGACGAGAAGATTGCAGCGATCGCTGCGCAGGGACATATCGTCCCGACCCATGACATTATCAAGAATGCAGATCAGATTGCAGGGATTAAGGAGAGCTGCAAGATCAATATCGCGGTGCTCGATTATATTCAGGAGCACATTCATGAGGGCATGAATACGGCGGAAATCGACAAGATTGTCTACGACATGACGACCAGCATGGGCGGTATTCCGGCACCGTTACATTATCAGGGCTACCCGTACAGCGTGTGCACTTCGGTGAACGATCAGGTGTGCCATGGATTCCCGTCAAAGGATGTCATTTTGAAGTCGGGAGATATTATCAATGTGGATGTTTCCACGATTTTGAACGGTTATTTTTCCGATTCTTCCAGAATGTTCTGCATCGGCGACGTCAGCCCGGAGAAGAAACGTCTCGTGGATGTCACGAAGGAGTGTGTGGAAAAAGGTCTCGCAGAGGTAAAACCGTGGGGATTTTTAGGCGATATGGGGCAGGCGGTTCACGATCACGCCTTCGCAAACGGTTATACGGTTGTGCGTGAGATCGGCGGACACGGCGTGGGACTGGAGTTCCATGAGGAGCCGTGGGTCGGCTATAATAGCAAGCGCGGTCAGGAGATGCTGATGGTGCCGGGCATGATCTTTACGATCGAGCCGATGGTCAACATGGGAAAAGTGGACATCTATGTCGATGATGCAAACGACTGGGAGGTCTACACGGAGGACGGACTTCCGTCTGCACAGTGGGAGATTATGGTGCTTGTGACGGAGGACGGCCACGAGGTTCTTTGCTGGTAAGCAGGAGGCAGGATGAAAAATCTGGGAAAGAAAGCGGTTCACGGAGCGCCGGGAAAAGCAGCTTCGATGAAGAAGGCGGGGCACGGAGCGCTGGGAAAAGCAGCGGTTCCGGTGAACAAGACCGCGCAGGAGAAAAAGAAAGAGGCGGATGTGCCGGGCGAATGGCTCTATTTTGCACCGGAGGCAGTGGGTGTGCGGCAGATTGCAGATGCGCTCGATGGAACCTGCGAGTTGGAGATCTGGCAGGAAGCAGGCGTGCTTGAAATTATGTACGGTGGAGAATCTTCCATGGACATGGAGGAGGGGACGATCCACCCTAAGGATCAAGTGACTGCGGCATTTGCAGAGAAACACGGCTGCGACAGAGTATATCTGGTGACATTTTCTGCGGAAGAATATGAAAAGGCATTGTCTGTGATGCGGCGTATTTTGCAGGAATGCGGAGGCATATTCTGCGGCGATACGGAAGATTTTATGCCGCTTCTCACGGAGTAGAAAAGGGATGCTTTTTTGCTTTAATGTATTGAAATGATAAGAAAAAACAGCTATGATACTGTTATCGGCGCAGAGAAAAAGCGGACGCCGGAGCGGGAGGAAATATGGACAGCAGAATTTCAGGACACACAGGATTATTGGCATTGATTGGTTCACCGGTCGGACATTCGGGTTCGCCGGCAATGTATAACTACAGTTTCGAGCGTCTGGGACTGGATTATGTGTATGTGGCTTTTGACATCAAGGTGGAGGAAGTGGCGGATGCCATTGCTGCCATGCGCACATTCAAGATGCGCGGCTGCAATGTCACCATGCCGTGTAAGACAGAGGTTGTCAGATACATGGATGAATTGTCTCCGGCAGCACAGATTATCGGGGCGGTCAATACGATCGTAAATGACAACGGTAGATTGACCGGTCATATTACCGACGGTGAGGGATTTGTGCATAATCTGAAGGATCACGGGATCGATATTAAGGGCAAGAAGATCACGGTTGCAGGCGGAGGCGGTGCCGCTACTGCCATTCAGGTGCAGTGCGCGCTTGACGGTGCAAGAGAGATTTCCATTTTTAATATCAAGGATGCCTTTTTCGAGAGAACGCTGAAGACGGCGGAGAAGATCCGTGCGGCAGTTCCGGCGTGCGTGGTAAATGTCTATGATATTGCAGACACTGCGCGGATGACCGAGGAGATCGCGTCCAGCGATATTTTTGCAAATGCGACGATCGTTGGCATGAAGCCGATGGAAAATGAGAGTGTGGTAAAGGACACTTCTGCATTCCGACCGGGGTTAGTGGTGGCGGATGCCGTCTACAACCCGGAGGAGACGAGATTGCTCCGGGAGGCGAAGGAAGCCGGAGCAACCTGTATCGGCGGCAAGGGAATGCTGCTGTGGCAGGGCGTGGCTGCCTTTAAACTGTATACCGGAAAAGATATGCCGGTCGAGGAAGTCAAAGAGCGTTTTTTTAGCTAGAAAGGTGAAACTGCGGCATGAAGAATTTATATCTGATCGGCTTTATGGGCGCCGGGAAAAGTACCATTGCGAGAGCGCTTGCGAAAAAATGTCCGTCGAAGCGAATCGAGATGGATCAGCTCATCGAGGAACAACAGGGGATGGCAATCACAGATATTTTTGCCGCACATGGGGAGAATTATTTCCGCGACCTGGAGACAGAGTTGTTGCGGTCTTTTTCGGAGAGCACAGGATATGTGGTATCCTGCGGCGGAGGCAGTGTACTCAGGGATGAGAATGCGGCGCTGATGAAGGAGAACGGCTGCATCGTGTTCCTTCGGGCGACGCCGGAGACGATCTACGAAAGAGTCAAGGACAGTACGAACCGCCCGATTTTAAACGGGAATATGAATGTGGAATATATCCGGGAACTCATGGAGAAGCGCCGGCCGCGCTACGAAGCGGTGGCGGATATCTGCGTGGACACGGACGGCAAGGACGTGGATGCCATCAGTGAGGAGATCCTGAAAGCGGTAGAAGACAGAGCATAAGAGGGGCAGCGGGAGATGAATTTTGAGTTTATAAGAGAGTGCAGGCTGGAGTCGGACGAGCTTCAGACGATGTATGACAATGTTCTGCAGGAACTGGAGCGCGCGGAGCATTATTATTGGAGAAAACCGCAGGAATGCGGCATCATTCTGCGCCAGACAACAGAGCGGATCTGCCGGATTTATAATACCTACTATCAAATCGGTTATCCGCAGAACGCTTCGCTGGAAGAGTTTTTGTGTTATACGGACGAAAATGAGCACAACGTGATGGTGAGCCGTTTTCTGAGCGTCGTCCGCAAGGAGCAGCGCGACCGGCTGAATAAGCTGCGTGTGCTGGGGGATGACTGTATCTGGGGTGACGAGGCACCGGATCAGGGGATGACTTTTGAAGACCGCATGGGGCAGAATGCAAGACATATGATGGAGACCATGATGGAGGTCACCAAAGATATGTGCGAGAAGATCAACAAGAGGGATGATGTGTTCGACGAGTTCTTCCTCGAGGAGGCTCTGCCGGAGACAAAGGAAGAGGCAGGAAAAGAGACGCTTGCCGCTGCGGAGATAACAACCAGTGCAGAGAATACGAAAAAACCTCTGTTTGCCAGAATTTTCCACAGGTGAGGACAAATGAAAAAATCAGTATCGACCGTTTATGGAGTGCTGCTTGTCATCGGTTTCATTCTGATGGCTCTGAGCTTTGCGTTTACAGGTAAAAAGAATACAAGCTTTGCGGAGGATTTCAGACGAATCGAACTGCAGCCCGATCGCGTGGTGGAAGTGAGTGAAGATGTCAGGGAGTATTATTTCGACTGCAACCAGATGCAGTCGGAGTTTTCGGAACTGACATTTTTTAGCGTACATCAGTGTGTGGAAGTGTATGCGGACGGCGAGCAGGTTTATTCGCTGGAAAAGAGCAGTACGGTATTCGGGCGGACGCCCGGAACCGGATGGAATACGATTCAGCTGCAGGAGGGCGTGAAGAGTTTCTGCGTGCGGATCGAGGCGGTGTACCCGGCAGTGCGGGATCATGTGACGAGGTTTTATCAGGAGAATGACGGACAGATGGTCTATCAGACGATGAGAGGATCGGTTCCGGAGATCATGGTCAGCACAGTCGACGGTGCGATCGGCATTATGCTGCTCATCTATTATGTGATTGCAAGACGCAAAGTAAAGATGGGACCGGGCATCCTGTATTTTGGTATTTTTACGCTGATGATGGGAATGTGGTCCATGAATGAGGCGGAGCTGGTTGCCTACATGGTAAAAAGCCGGACGGCGGCCTCGTACGCCGGTTATATGCTGATTATGCTGATGATTGCGCCGTTTGCAGCATTTTTGCAGGAGTTCTCCGAGGTGGAGGAGAAGTATATATCAAATATTATCTGCATCTGTTCATTTGCGAATGTTGTAGTGTGTACCGTACTCCACATGACGGGGATCTGCGAGTTTAAAAATACGGTATTTTGCACGCATTTTCTGATGGCATGTGACCTACTCTATCTGCTCTATGTGATCTTGCAGCGTTACCGGGCGCGCGGAATGGATCGGCGGGTGCGTGTCTGTATCTGGGGACTTGTAATTCTGCTAGTGTCTTACGCGGTCGACATGTCGGCGTACTACATCGGATGGAGAAGAACGGATGTGATCGGCAGATTTGGATTCCTGTTGTTTATCTGCCTGCTGGCGAGAGAGGCGACTGCGGTGTCGATGGAGAAGATTGATGAGGGACGCAAGGCGGAGATCTACCGGGAACTGGCGGAGCATGATATGCCGACCGGACTGTACAACCGCAACGCTTATGATGAGTGGGCGTCGGAAAATGCCAGAGACCGAGAGACGGCGATTGTAACGTTCGATCTGAATGACCTGAAGTACTGCAATGACACGTTCGGACATGCGGCGGGCGATAAGTATATTCAGGATGCGGCAAAGCTGATCGCGGAAGTGTTTGAACCTGCCGGGGTGTGCTACCGGATCGGCGGGGGTGAATTCTGCGCCGTGATCCGCCATGCCAGAAGTGAGTGGGTCGAGGAACGTCTGCGCAGACTGGAATATCTCGAGTGGAAATATAATGAAGGGAAAATGGACGTCCCGATGCGGATCGCTTACGGCTACGCGATCTTTGACGAGCAGTATGATAAAAATATGGAAGAGACAAGAAACCGTGCGGATGTGAAGATGTACGAGAAAAAGAGAGCGATCAAGGCGGAAGAGAGAAAATGAAAAAATGCGGGAATTCCCGCATTTTTTCTGCTGTAGTCAGAAGTTGCTTCCGTTCCAGCCCCAGTTGTCAGTCGGGAAGTATGCCACGTAGATGTGGTCGGCAGGAATGGAAAGTTCGCCGGAGAGCAGATGGCAGAGCTTTCCGGTCATCTGGCTGGTGCCTGCAGCGGACGGCGTGCCGAAGCTTTTGACCTCCACATAAGCGACAGCGGCAGAATCCCCCTGAAAGAACAGGCTGGCATTGTCCTCAAAACCAGTCATAACCCAGTTCTCTCCCTTGCCGAGACACTCCCTGGTAATGCGGCAGATCTCTGCGGTCAGGGAATCCTTTTTGGATTTGCTCAGGGAAACGGTGGTTTTCGTATTGATAAATGGCACGGCAATATCCTCCTTTACATCTGATAAAGATAGTATATACGAAAATAAGCCTGCATACAATGTAAAAATAAGTATTGCAGGGGATTAAGAAAAACTATAAATGTATAAAATTGGTTGGCAATATTCAAATTATATTGGATATTGCCAATTTTTTTGTTATGATAAAGAAAAATATTCATGCATTTTGGAGGAGAAAATGAATACGGTATGCCGTGATATTTTTAGAGCGATTCATGAAAATAAGTGGTTGAGTATTGAATATAAAAATAAACAGGAGGGTATTACGAAATACTGGATTGGGATTATGGATGTAAATCCGATGAAAAGATCACTTTGTGTGGAAGGACTTCATCTGGGACAATTATCAACCATAGGTCTGAATATTTATATAGATTCTATTTTATCCTCCAATGTTATAGAAGGGTCTTATTTTGATGTCAAAGAATCATTAAAAGAAGATATTCAGCTAAATCAGCAGAAATATATTTCTTTATTTCATAATGTGTCCAATTTAAAAATTCTTAGTTATTACATTGATTGCAATAAAATGGACTCTGTACCATATAAAACGGAATATAGTTTAATCCGCCATTTTGATGGTGATTGTATCCGTAGAGGGGATTATCATTTGGCACCGGATCAGTTTCAGGAGATAGTTTCAAATTTTCAATATGGATGCACCAGTAATACGAAGAATAAAAGGATCAGGCAGTTGGCATTAAATATATTAAGTGTGCCGATGAAGCAGGGATTATATGTCCTTGCTTATCGTGAGATGAAGCTGGACGTTGCCCGAAGATGTCTTAGACCTGCTGACGAGGTTACGATTTGCACCGAGTTTACCATTGATGGAACAAGCCAGAGCATACGCAGATTTCTGGATGCGGACGATTACGAACTGTTAAATGATTTTGAAAAGAATCAGGAAACGATTAAGAACCGAATCACGGAATGTAATTCACAAATCAAAGGTGTGGATGATATGCCATATCTGATTGCGATCGGAAGAGACATTATGTTAGATCTTCACGAGGAATATAAGGCCATTGATGAAATGTTCCAGCAAGAAGAGGTGACGGCGCCAATTCGGGCGTTCTTTGGGAATCTGGTACAGGAACCGGCAAGTAGGAAAGTATTTCCAATTGCTTTGTTAAATAAGCAGATTAATCTGGATCAGCTGCTGGCAATCCACAATGCCATGAAATATCCTTTGGCATATATCCAGGGACCACCTGGAACAGGGAAGACAAACACGATCGTAAATACGCTTGTCACAGCTTTTTTCAATGAACAGACAGTGCTTTTTGTTTCGTACAATAATCACCCGATTGATGGTGTGTGTGAAAAACTGCAGCACATATCAAATGGAAAGAAGGGGAATATTCCGTTTCCTATTATCCGGCTGGGAAACGACGACAAAGTAGCTGAGGCGTTGGAGTATATTCAGAGATTGTATGAGAGTACAAAGAGTATCAATATTTATGAAGAAACGTTGAAAAAAAGGAAGTCAGACAGAATCGCAAGAACAAGACAGCTGACGGCTCTGCTGCAGGAATATGAAGAACGGTTGAAGCTTTTTGAAACAAAAGAAGCGATTCTCAGTCTGATGGAGTCAAATAAACATTTGACTTTTCAGACACAGTTGCAGGGAATTCAGTTGGCCCAGGTTGAGGATAAAATCAGTAAATCAAAAGATTATACGGATGAAGAAGCATTAAATCTGATTTTAGAGGATGAGGATGCTTTTAAAAGTTACCTGTATTATACTTCCGCAAAATGTATCAAACGTATACAGGAACCAAAGAATGCGGACCTTTTGGACATTGTTACAATGGAAGACAAAGAAGAGAAGGTAAAAGCATTTAATGATTATTTACGCAACGATGAAAATTTAAAGAAATTTCAGAGAATCTTTCCGATTATTGCTACCACATCGATCTCCGCCCATAAGGTTGGAAAACCGGGAGTACATTTTGATATGGTGGTTATGGATGAGGCGAGTCAGGGTAATATTGCGACGTCACTGGTTCCGATCCTTCGAGGAGAGAGCCTGATGCTTGTGGGAGATCCACAGCAGCTAAATCCGGTTATTTTATTGAATCCGGTGGTGAATCAGAAACTTCGCAAAATGTATCAGATCACGGATGAGTACGATTATATTAAGAATTCTATTTACAAAGCGTTTCTGGCATGCGATTCTGTCAGCAGGGAGATTCTCTTAAGCCATCATTACAGATGCAATAGGCAAATCATTCAATTTAATAACAAGAAATATTACAATGGAAAACTGCAGATCTGCAGTCAGAGTAGCGCAGAGAATTCGTTGGTTTTTCGGGATATAACAGGAAACAGCACCTACTATAAAAATACAGCACCTTTGGAAGCAGATGAGATTGTCCGGTATGCTGAGCTGCATAAAGATAAGAGCATCGGGGTGATTACACCGTTTACAAATCAGAAGGAACTAATCAATCAGAAGCTAAAAGATAATGGTCTGGACAATGTTACCTGTGGAACCGTTCATGCATTTCAGGGTGATGAAAAGGATGTTGTTTTATTTTCACTTGCGCTTACGGATAAGACTGGCCGGGGAACCTATAGCTGGCTGAAAAATAACAAGGAGCTAATCAATGTCGCTGTTTCAAGAGCTAAGGATCAGTTGATTGTTTTGTCCAGCAGTAAGGAACTGGAACGCTTACATGACAGGGAGGGTGATGATGATCTTTACGAACTGGTGCAGTATGTAAAACATAATGGGCAAACCAATGTTACTCCTAAAACAAATGCGTCACGGGCACTCGGAATTAAACCTTATAGCACGGAAACGGAACAGGCTTTTCTGGAGAATCTGAATCATGCATTGGATAATGTTTTGAATACCGATCATAAATGCACGGTTCAGAAAGAAGTGAGTATCGCACATGTTTTTCAGGATAATTGCGAGTATAACGATTTGTTCTATACAGGCAGGTTTGATTTTGTCGTATATGAGAGACAGCCAAGGACAAAAATAGATATTCCGATTCTTGCGATAGAATTGGATGGAAGAGAGCATCAGGAGAAAAGTGTGGTGATGGAACGCGACAGGAAGAAAAATCAAATCTGCAGAGAGCATGGTTTTGAACTGATCCGTATTGAAAACACTTACGCAAGAAGATATCAATTCATGAAGGATATTCTGATGAAGTATTTTGCAAGCGTGAAATAGCTGGAAAAACTGTATATATGGGAAAAGGATTTTGGGGTAGTTGACAAGTTAATTGAACAGAATTATAATTCAAGAAACTAAGGAGAGCCATATAATGCAAAACTTATATTTTACAATGAATTATATGTACATGTATTACGGACGTGCACGTTTGTAACTGTAAAGAATCCGGGAAGGATGCACGGTTACAGCGGGCAGGTCTGATATGTCTGTGCAGAAAGTTCGGATAAAGTAAGCGTTTGCTTTATATAATCTTACAGAATACCGTATTAGAATTTTTGCACCAGACATATCAATGTTTGGTGTATTTTTTTGCAATAATGGCAGAAAGGAGATTTTATGAAAGTATGAAATGAGCAGCAATGAAGCGCGTTATTCATTAGAAAGATATGATGTTAAGAAAGGTGGAAATGGGTATGGTTCGTTTGGCCAAAGAAAAAGATTTAGGTAGAATTAATGAACTGAGAAAACAAGTAAACGATATACATGTAGAAGGGCGCCCGGATATATTTAAAGCGGGGTTTGGAGTAGAATTAAGGGATTATGCATACACGCTCATGAACGGAGAAAATAGTGATATAATTGTCGCAGAACGTAACGGTGAAATATGCGGAATGGCGTGCGTGGATTATGTGCATAGACCAGAGACTGCATACGGAAAGGCAAGAAGCTTTTATCATGTGCAGGAAATTGCCGTAGATGAAAATTACAGACGGCAAGGCGTGGCGAAAGAATTATTGGATTTTATGATAGCAGATACCAGGAAGAGAAAGCTAAAAAAGATAGAGTTAGATGTCTGGGAATTTAATGATTCAGCAATTGAATTTTATCAGGCAACTGGCTTTAAAGAAACACGAAGATGGATGGAATATGAAGTGGAATAAATAGCGAAATCCTCAGAAAAATGTAACAAGAAATATTTGCAACGGTGTACAAAGGGAACATAATAAAAAACTTAATAATGGACTGCCAATC
>OGQH01001737.1_pt1 | contig 17670 bp, 9 predicted proteins | sample 1553181 | NCBI WGS metagenome assembly OGQH01 (sample SAMEA2579946, study PRJEB22360) | human gut metagenome | biome: human gut; feature: human-associated habitat; material: faeces | place: Denmark | collected 2008/2010 | reverse complement strand
CGTGCCGCAGCGAAAGAATTGCAAAATATAACCAATTATTGCGTATTGAAGAGCATATTTAAGTTGACAAAGAAATACAAACTATGCTAAACTGTTTTTGTTTGGTATAGGAGGTGTTAATGTGGAAATCTTGAGAACAGTTATCAATATACTCTTTATTTTGGATTGTATCGCACTGACCGTTATCGTATTGATGCAGGAAGGAAAGTCCGCAGGGCTGGGAGCTATTGCAGGTGCAGCAGATACTTACTGGGGAAAGAACAAAGGCCGTTCTATGGAAGGAGCACTTGTGAAATCCACAAAGTTTCTTGCAATCGCATTTATCGTAATTTCCATAGTTCTGAATCTGAATTTCTAAGAAACCTGCAGAATTGTCACAGGCAGGTTCTTTTGAACGCATGACACGTTAAAACACTCTTGTGGTTGGTAACTGCAAGGGTGTTTTTTAGCGTTACTGGTCAGAAAAAACAGCACACCGATTCCCCGCATGATGAACAAGGAGGGTAACATGGACAGCAAACAGTTAGAAAAAAGAAAAAAGGTTCTTTTAGACCTGATGAACGATAAAATATATGTACCGATGAAGATCAAGGAGCTTGCTATCATCCTCCAGGTGTCAAAAGAAGAACGGCCGGATCTGGAGCTGGTCCTGAATGAACTTCTGGCAGAGGGCAAGATTGAAATCTCCAAAAGAGGCAAGTATAAAATTGCAAAAGAAAAGACGGTTACCGGAACCTTTGTGACGCATCCGAAAGGCTTTGGTTTTATTGAAGTGGAAGGCAGAGACGATGATATTTATGTTTCAGAAGAAAACATTGGCAATGCTTTTTACGGAGATGTGGTTCAGGCGACTCTGATCTCTGGGACGACCGGGAAACGTCAGGAAGGACGCATCACACAGGTCATCTCTCATACGGTCACGGAAGTGGTTGGCATCTATGAACAGAGCAAACATTTTGGCTTTGTGATTCCGGACAACCAGAAAATCCTTCAGGATATTTTTATCCCGCAGGAGTGTGCCAAAGGTGCGGTAAACGGCCATAAGGTGATCGCAGAGATTACTTCTTACGGCAGCAGCAAGAAAAAGCCGGAGGGCAGGATCACAAAGATCATCGGCCATATCAGTGATCCGGGGACGGATGTACTTTCTATTGTTTATGCAAAAGATCTTCCGTTTGAATTTCCGGAAAAGGTGCTCAATCAGGCAGAACGAGTGAAAGATGAGGTCAGTGAGGCAGATATGCAGGGCAGACTGGATCTTAGAAAGGTACCGATGGTCACGATCGATGGTGAAGATGCCAAGGATCTGGATGATGCTGTATCACTGGAAAAGGATGGAAATATCTGGCATCTGGGCGTGCATATCGCAGATGTCACAAATTATGTGCAGGAGAACAGTGCACTGGACTGGGAGGCGAAGAAACGCGGAACAAGTGTGTATCTTGTGGATCGGGTGATCCCGATGCTTCCGAGAAGGCTCTCAAATGGCATCTGTTCTTTAAATGCAGGATGCGACCGGCTGGCACTGAGCTGCCTGATGGACATCGATGAGAAGGGCAAAGTGATCGGCAGCCAGATTGCGGAGACGGTGATCTGTGTGGATCAGCGAATGACCTACACCAGCGTGAAGAAGATTCTGGAGGATCAGGACGCAGAAGAAATCGAAAAATATCAGGAATTTGTCCCGATGTTTGAAAAGATGAGAGAACTGTCAGAACTGCTTCGCAAAAACCGCCATGCACGCGGTTCAATCGACTTTAATTTTCCGGAAGCAAAGATTATCCTGGATAAAAAAGGAAAACCGGTTGATATCAGACCATACGAGGCAAATACAGCGACAAAGATTATCGAAGATTTTATGCTGCTTGCAAATGAGACGGTAGCATCCGAATATTTCTGGCAGGAAATTCCGTTTTTATACCGTGTCCACGATACACCGGATCCGGAAAAAATCCAGGCACTTGCAGAATTTATCCGCAATTTCGGATATGGACTGAAAGGTGTCCAAGACGAAGTCCATCCAAAAGAACTGCAGAAACTCCTCTCCAGAGTTGCAGATTCACCGGAAGAGGCACTGATCAGTCGTTTGACCCTGCGTTCCATGAAACAGGCGAGGTATTCGACAGAATGTACCGGACATTTCGGACTGGCAGCGAAGTATTACACGCATTTCACTTCTCCGATCCGTCGGTATCCGGATCTGCAGATTCACCGGATCATCAAGGAAAATCTGCGTGGCAGATTAAATGCAGAGCGGATCGCACATTATCAGGAGATCCTGCCGGAAGTGGCAGAACATTCCAGTAAGACGGAGCGAAGGGCAGATGAGGCAGAGCGTGATACCGATAAAATGAAAAAAGCAGAATACATGCAGCAGCATATCGGTGAAGAATATGAAGGCGTAATCTCAAGTATTACATCCTGGGGCATGTATGTAGAACTTCCAAATACCATCGAGGGACTGATACATGTTGCAAATCTTTACGATGACAGGTATTATTATAATGAAAATACCCATGAGATGGTCGGCTCAGATCTTGGAAAGGTTTACAAACTCGGTCAGAGCATCCGTGTACGTGTGCTTGATGCTGATAAAGAAAATGCAACAATTGATTTTGTGCCTGCAGCTATTTGGGGATAAGTCAGAGATGGGAGGAAAGATATGGGAGCAGAATCCATAAAACTGATTGCAAACAACAAAAAAGCATATCATGATTATTTTATCGAAGACACGTATGAGGCAGGGATTTCTCTTCACGGAACAGAGGTTAAATCCCTGCGAATGGGAAAATGCAGCGTAAAAGAATCCTTTGTCCGTATTGAAAACGGCGAAGTGTTTATTTATGGTATGCACATCAGCCCATATGAAAAGGGAAATATTTTTAATAAAGATCCGTTAAGAGTCCGCAAGCTGCTGCTTCATAAGTATGAGATCAATAAGATCGAAGGAAAGATGGCAGAAAAAGGATACACACTGGTTCCCCTGAAAGTATATTTTAAAGGCAGTCTGGTAAAAGTCTCTATCGGTCTTGCAAAAGGTAAAAAACTGTACGACAAACGACAGGATATCGCAAAGAAAGATATGCGAAGAGAAGCAGAGCGTGAATTTAAGGTGCGTAATCTGTAAAGATGGAAAACGCACAGAGATAAAAAGATGCAAAGAAAAATAAAAAGTGAAAATTTTAAAAAGACACTTTACAAAAATGAATTTCAGGTGTAAAATAAACTGTACTGTAAGATTATCTTCAAACAAACCAGGGCTTGTACTGGTTTCGACGGGGGTTTTGCAGTCAGGGAAGCCATCTGCGGGCCGGGACCGCACAGTAAACCGGAAACTAAATATAAACGCAGAAGATAATTACGCGTTAGCAGCCTAAGGGCTGCTTGTCGGCAGGAGGTTGCTCACAGCTTCCCCAACCGGCATCAAATCCTGTGAGGCACTCTGTGGCCAAAGCTTTGCGGCGGCAGAAGAACTTATGAAGCTACTGAGGCTGTGAACCTGTCATTAGGTGCACCGTTGAGGGAACGTTAAAATAATGACTGTGATGGGAGATGCCTTGATGAATAGGCTTTCGGACAGGGGTTCGATTCCCCTCAGGTCCATCCTGAAAAGCCCGATTTTATCGGGCTTTTTTTGTTATCTTTTTTAACTGTGCTGCATTTTGTATGCGTTTTAGATAAGATGTGTGGACTTTTTTAAAAAATCATGTTAAAATTAAATATGTTTTTAGCAACATTTAACAACATAACTAAGAGGAGGAAGTTTATGTTTAAGAAAAAAATGAAACAGATCGGTGCTATGGCCATGGCAGCGAGCATGATCCTTGCTTCTGTACAGCTCCCGCCGCTTGCAGCAAATGCAGCAGAGAATACCAACCTGGCATTGAGTGCAACGGCAACAGCATCCAACTCAGAAGGCGGAAACGAAATCGCAAAGATCAATGACGGTAATATGAACACCAGATGGTCACATGATCAGAGTAATACTTCATGGGCACAGCTTGCCTGGGCTGAGAGCAAAACCATGAAGAGTTTTGTTATCAACTGGCAGCGAAACAATGCAGTTAATTATACACTGCAGGTATCTGATGATGGTCAGACATGGAGAGATGTATACACTGCAACACAGGCACCGGCAACGACAACGGACAAGATTACACTGGATACTGCAGTTACCGGAAAATTCCTGCGGTTAAATGTTACAAAGATTGAACCGACCAATGCAGGAGTTACCTGGAATGCAATTTCTGTATGGGAACTGCAGGTATACGAAGGTGATATTCCAGATACCAGAACACAGGCTGCAAAGATTGCGGATTCTATGACTGCTCCGACCGTTACAGCAGATACGACAAAGATTCCGATGCCGACCGTTCCGGAAGGATATACGGTAGAGTTTGATGCAGATTATGAGCAGATCATCGGAAGTGACGGCACTGTTTACAAACCGCTGCAGACCAAGACCGTAAAAGGATTTTACCAGATCAGCAATGCAGACGGCACAGACAAAGCACAGTCCGCAGAGTTTACCATTACGGTTCCGGGACGTTATACAGATGCAGAAGGAGCCAATGCAAAACCGGATGTCATCCCGGCACTGCAGGAATGGCATGGTGAAACCGGTGATTTTGTGATCCAGAGCAGCAGTAAGATTGTTTATGCAGACGGACTGGAAGCAACGGCAAAACAGTTTGCAGAAGATTACAAAGATATCACAGGAAACGATATCCAGACCGTAAAAGGCAGCGAATCCGATGCCAAAAAAGGTGATTTTTATCTGACACTGAACAGCACAGACCAGGGGCTTGACGAAGAAGGCTATATCATGACGATCGGTGACAGCGTAAAGATCGAAGCAGAAAAAGCAACCGGTGCATACTGGGGCGTGATCAGTGCACTGCAGATTTTAAAACAGAACAAAACAACGATTCCGAAAGGTATCACAAGAGATTATCCGAAGTACGAAGTGCGTGGGTTCATGCTCGATGTCGGAAGAAAAGCTTTTGATTTCAATACCGTAAAGGAATTTGCAAAGAACATGGCATGGTACAAGATGAACAACTTCCATCTGCACCTGTCCGACAACCTGATCTTCCTGGAAGATTACGCTACGATTGATGAAGCGGTAGAGAATGCATATGCAGGTTTCCGTCTGGAATCTGAAATTCCAAATCTGACATCAGAAGATACATACTATACAAAAGAGGAGTTCCGTTCTTTCATTAAAGACAGCAGAACCATGGGTGTCAACATCATTCCGGAATTTGATATGCCGGCACATGCCCTGGCGATCACAAGAGCCTTCCCGAACCTTATGACCAAAGAGGCAGGCGGCAATCATAAATATCTGATCGAGGAACTGGACATCCGAAAAGATGGTGCACTGGATGCAGCCAAATCCGTATGGGCACAGTACTTCGAAGGTGATGATCCGGTATTTGACAAAGACACCACGGTACATATCGGAACCGATGAATTCCACGGAAACGGCGGAAATGAATATTTCAGAAGCTTCTCTGATTCCATGATCAAGTACATCCAGGGAACAGGACGTGACGTCCGTATGTGGGGAAGCCTTTCCAACAAAAACGGTAAAACCCCGGTTGCATCCAAAGATGTACAGCTGAACATCTGGAACACCGGATATGCAAATCCGAAGAATATGTATGACCTGGGATATGACCTGATCAATACCCTGGAAGGAAGCCTTTACATTGTACCTTCTGCAGGATATTATTCAGACTACCTGAATTCCCAGAACCTTTACAACAACTGGGTACCGAATAATTTCAGCGGTACTGTTTTAAGAGCCGGAGACAAACAGGTACTCGGCGGTACTTATGCAATCTGGAATGACCAGATCGGTACACGCGGAAACGGTATCACAGAATACGATGACTTTGACCGTTTCTTCCAGCCGCTGCCGTCCTTAAGTGAGAAGATGTGGGGCGAAGGAACCGACAGGACTTACAGCGAGATGCGTGCCGTTGCAGAAAAAGTGGATACTGCACCGAACACAAATCCATACTACGAAGCAGATTCCGTAGGCAATGATGTGATCGATTACTCCTTCGATGATGAAAAAGTTTACGATGAATCCGGAAACAACAATGATTCTGTAAGCGAGAAGAATGTAGAAGAAGTAGCAGGCAAGAGCGGAAATGCACTGAAACTGAACGGCGGCGAGAGCTACGTAGAGACTCCGGTTGACATGGTCGGACCGACAAGCGGAAAGACAGCCGGCAGCAGCATTTCCATGTGGGTCAAGAGAGATGCAGCCAGCGACAACAGTGAGCAGGTTCTTTGCGAGACCAACACAAAATTCAACACCTATGCGATCAAAGCAGTCCAGAAGAATACCGAAAAAGTCGGATTTTCAAGAGAAGGATATGATTATTCCTTTGATTACGAACTGCCAAAAGATGAATGGGTATACCTGACCATCAATGGTTACAAAGACAAAGCAGAGCTTTATGTAAACAATAAATATGTATCATCCGCAACTCTGGACAACGAGACAAAGACAAGCGGTTCAAAAGTTGCCACACTGGTACTTCCGGTTGAGTACATCGGAAGCAAGACCAATAGTTTCAAAGGTCTGGTAGACGAACTGACGGTAAGTGCAGATCCGACTACCGTATCCGAAAGCGGAAATGCTCTTTCCAGAGCGGGCTGGACAGTATCTGCCTGCAGCCAGGAGAGTTCCGAAGGATCGGCACAGAATGCAATCGACGGAGATGACACTACATTCTGGCATACAAACTGGCGTACACCGGATGTCATTTCCGGTACACACAATCATTACTTTGAAGTAACACTGCCGGAAGTTCAGACGATCAGCAGACTTTCCTGTCTGCCAAGACAGAACAGTGCAAACGGCCGTATCTTCAAATATGATATCGTTGTTACAAAAGCAGACGGAACCGAGACAACCGTTGTAACAGACGGTACTTGGGCAAATGATGCATCTGAAAAATTTGCAGACTTTGATCCGATTGAAGCAAAGAAAGTGAAACTCGTCATTAAAGATGCAGGAAGTGATAATGCCGGAAAACACGGAACTATCGCAGAACTGAATCTGTATGCTGCTTATGGAAAAGCAGATGTACAGAAAGCATATAATACTTATGTAAACTACAAGAGTGAAGACTACACCGGCAAAACCTGGACATTCTTTGCAGATGCCCTGGCAAATGCAAAAAAGGTACTGGATAACGCAGACAGCACTGCAGCAGCATATTCCAAGGCATACACAAACCTGACCAATGTTGCAGCACAGCTGGAAACAACAAAAGACAAGCTGACAAGAGTCCTTACCGGATATCAGAACTTTGATACCACAGGATACAGCGAAGGAAGCATTGCAAACTATCAGAAACAGGTAAAAAAAGCAGAAGAACTGCTGAAAAAAGAAGGTGCAACAGGAGCAGATTTTGCCAGAGCACTGGAGAACCTGAAAAAAGCAAAAGCAGCACTGAGCACGGAAGAACCGGCAAAATCAGACAAGACAAAACTGACCGCAGCAGTTGCTGAGGCAGAAAAAGTAAACAAAGCAGATTACACCGATGATAGCGTAAAAAGCTTTGAACAGGCTCTGACAGCAGCAAAAGCGGTACTGGAAGATACTTACGCAACACAGGCCGAAGTCGATGCGGCAGTTAATACTCTGAAACAGGCAGCCGATGCTCTGGTTAAGAAGACAACTCCAACGCCAGATCCGACCCCGACACCGAATCCGACACCTACCCCAAATCCTACACCGGGTAAAGATGATACAGCAAAAGTACCGGCCAAGGGAAGCAAGATTACCGATCAGAAGAGCGGACTTGTATACAAAGTGACGAAATCGGATGCAAAGAATGGTACAGTAAAGGTAACGGGTCTGACAGCTGCAAAGAAAAATGTCAAGAAAGTAACCATTCCGGCAACGGTAACCAAAAATGGATATACGTTCAAAGTAACACAGATTGCTGCGAAAGCATTCCAGAAGAAAGCAAGACTGACCAAGGTTGTGATCGGTGCAAATGTTACCAAGATTGATGCGAAAGCATTCTACAAAGATGCAAAACTGAAAAATATTACCTTCAAAGGCAATAAGGCAGTGAAAGCAGGAAAAAATGCATTCAAGGGAATCAAAGCAAATGCAAAAGTAACGGTTCCTTATAAGATCAGTAAGAAGAATTTGAATAAGATCAAGAAAGCAGTTAAGAGTGCCGGAAAGAAAGTGGTAATTAAAAAGAAAGACATTATAATACCATATTAAAAAATAGGAAAGCAGAAAATGCAGGCAGATGATTCTGTCTGCATTTTCTGTATGCAGATGCAGTCGCATTCAGTGGAAGTTCTTCTGGTTTTGAGATGGATATTCACAAAACGGACATAATTCTCTGCTACGATGAAAGAAAAAGTGACAGGTGGGAGAAAACAATGGACAAATTGAAGATTTTAGTAGTAGATGATGAAAGCAGGATGAGAAAACTGGTCAAAGACTTCCTGGTAAAGCGAAACTTTGAAGTCCTGGAGGCAGAAAATGGGGCAGATGCGATCGATGTTTTCTTTTCGAAAAAAGATATTGCACTGGTGATTCTGGATGTTATGATGCCGAAAATGGATGGATGGCAGGTATGCCGTGAGATCCGGCAGTATTCAAAAGTGCCGATCATTATGCTGACAGCAAGATCAGATGAGAGAGATGAGCTGCTGGGATTCGAACTGGGTGTCGATGAGTACATATCCAAACCGTTCAGCCCGAAGATTCTGGTTGCAAGAGTAGAGGCAATTCTTCGAAGAACCAACACACTGGCAGCAGAAGAAATCTTAAAAGCCGGCGTGATCGAGGTAAACAAAGCAGCACATCAGGTTCTGGTAGACGGAAAGAGTGTGGAGTTGAGTTACAAAGAATTTGAGCTTCTGAGCTATTTTATGGAAAACCAGGGCATCGCACTTTCCAGAGAAAAGATTCTGAATAGTGTGTGGAATTATGACTATTTCGGTGATGCGAGAACCATCGATACGCATGTGAAAAAGCTGAGAAGCAAACTTGGAAAAAATGCAGACTATATCAAGACCATCTGGGGTATGGGATATAAATTTGAGGTGGATGAACCATGAGAAAATCGCTGAAAACGCAGATCGCGGTACTTTTTATCGGCCTGATTGGATTTGTGTTTCTGGCAAACTGGTGTACCAATAATTTTTTGCTGGAGCGTTATTATGTGGCAAAAAAGGAAGCGGCACTTCAGCGTATTTATGATAATATGAATAAAGTAGAAGATGTAGATGATTACCTGATGGATGATTTCGAAAACACCCTTTCCGAATACTGTACACGCTATAATTTGAGTGCGATCATTCTGACGGATGAGTTTGTGCCGCTTCTTTATGGAACCGAAAATTATCAGAAACAGGAACTTCAGGGACGGCTCTGGGGCTATCTGATGGGGATTGACAAGTCCGAGACGGAAGTACTTAAAGAAAATGATAATTATGTTATTCAGAAAACCCAGGATTTTAAAGACAAAGTGGATTATCTGGAAATCTGGGGAGCCTTTAACACCGGCTATTATTTTATGATGCGGATCCCGATGGAGAGCATCCGTGACAGTGTGCGGACTTCCAATGAATTCCTTGGCTATTTTATTGTGATCGGCCTTGTAGTCAGCATGATCCTGATCTCCTGGATGTCACGCAAGATCACGACACCGCTTCAAGAGCTGACGGAGCTTTCCAAACGCATGGCAGACCTGGATTTTGATGCGAAATATACCAGCGGCGGTCAGAATGAGATCGGTCAGCTGGGCGAGCATTTCAACCAGATGTCAGAGACGCTGGAAAGGACGATTTCGGAGCTGAAAACAGCGAATAATCAGCTGCAGAATGATATCGAAGAAAAGATCCAGATCGACGAGATGCGAAAAGAATTTCTTTCCAATGTCTCGCATGAGCTGAAAACGCCGATCGCACTGATCCAGGGATATGCAGAAGGACTGAAAGAATGTATCAATGACGATGCAGAAAGCCGTGATTTCTATTGTGAGGTCATTATGGATGAGGCGGCGAAGATGAACAATATGGTTAAAAAACTGCTGACACTCAATCATCTGGAATCCGGAAAAGATGCCATTGTATTTGAACGTTTTGATCTGACAAAACTGGTTCGGACGGTTGTACATTCAGCGGAACTTCTGGCTGATCAGAAAGGTGCTAAAATTCTGTTTGAAGAGACGGAAAGCCATTATGTATGGGCAGATGAATTTAAGACCGAAGAAGTTGTGACAAACTTTGTATCCAATGCAATTAATCATGTGGATTTTGATAAAGTGATCGAGATCAAAATGAAAAAAGAAAACGGAAAAGTACACACCAGTGTGTTTAATACCGGTGTACCGATTCCGGAGGCAGATATCGATAAAATCTGGATCAAATTTTACAAGGTTGACAAGGCAAGGACGCGAGAATACGGCGGAAGCGGAATCGGCCTTTCTATTGTCAAGGCGATCATGGACTCCATGCATCAGAAATTTGGCGTGAAAAATTATGACAATGGCGTAGAATTCTGGTTTGAACTGGAAGCAGACAATGGCAGAGAAATGAAAAGTGAGATGACAGAAGAATTTGCAAAACCAGTGGAAGTGAAAGGGGAGAAAACAGAGCAGAATGAACCGTAATTATGTAGTATGTGAATGTACCGGCACGACGGCCGGACAGATCGAACAGGCGGTACAGCAGGGAGGTCGAACATTTGATGATGTAAAAGCAAGGCTTGGTGTCGGAAAGCAGTGTATTAAGTGCAAAGATCTGATATCATTGCTGATTGAAAGCTACGTGGAAGATCTAGAAGAAGAATAGAAATGAAAAGAGATGCAGGCTCCTGTTCCTTGGATGGAATGGGAGCCTTTGTGTTTGAAAAAAAACGTCGAGTGTGGAAATGGGGAACAAGCATTTTGTTTCTGCTTTTTTAGAAAACCAGCGAAAACCATGTACAAAATAGACAAAATCAGATATAATAATACGGTATCGTTATAAAAAACAGAGAGGAAATAAGAAAGGAGACAGAATGAAAAAGAAAAAATGTATAGCAGCAGGTGCTCTGGCAGCATTTCTGTTGTGTGAAAGTCTGTTTACACCGAATCTTGCCGGAATGGGAGCCGGTCTTTTGAAAGTGCAGGCAGCGGCAGCAAACGTAGCACTCAATAAAGAAGTTACCTCTTCTGCAAATGAATCAGCAACATGGAGTGCAGACAAAGCCGTTGACGGCGATAAAACATCAGACTCCGGAAGATGGTCTTCCGGTGATATGGGTACAAACCGTGACAATCCACAGTGGCTGGTGATCGATCTTTCCGCAGCGACAACAAACGTTGAATCGATCAATATTTATTTTAATTTGAAGGCATGGAGTACAGAATATCAGATCCAGACCAGTGATTCCAACGGGGCAGATGCCAAATGGGAAACGGTTTATGAACTGTCGCGTGACAGTGCAAATGTACAGAGAAACGATCCGGATGTGATCAATGCCTCGGATCTGAGTAAGGCAGAATTAAAACGATATGTACGTTTCTATTTTAAAAAAGGAAATATCAATGGCTGGAAATGTATTTCCGTGCGTGAGATCGAGATCATGGGAACACAGTCCGGAATGATTGAGACGGCAGCTTCTGTATTGAAGAACCTGTCCGGCTTGACTGTGGGAGCAAATGAGGAAGAACTGGTGATTCCAAATACTTCTGAACAGTATGATATTTCCATATATGGAAGTGAGCTGGATCAGTTGCTCACGGAAGATGGAAAAGCATCTGCAATGAGAATTGGTGACCGCTCTTTTAATGTTATTTTAAAAGCGACCAATAAAAATGACCCGCAGGATACAGCAAAGAAAAATGTGACGGTAACTGTCAAAGGCAACACGGACAAGTATCCGGAACTGTTCAAAAAAGTGAGCAATCCAAATCCAATGCCAAAAGTCCTGCCGACCATTCAGGAATGGTATGGCTACGAAGGCAATTTTAAACTGACAGAGCAGTCCAGGATCGTGGTAAATGATGCGGCTGGGGTTGATGCGGAAGAAGCGGCAAAAGAAATGCAGAGTGATATCCATGATATCTGTGGTCTAGATCTGGAGATTGTAAAAGGAACAAGCACCGGCACAAACGATATTTATCTGGAATCACAGACAGAAGATGTCTATGATGTCGGAAAAGAAGGTTATCTGATGGTTAATGGCGATGCTGGACTGAAAATTTATTCTTCCACCAAAACAGGACTTCTTTACGGTACTGTGACCGTAGAACAGATCCTTTATCAGGACAGTGAACATGCAAATGTGCCAAAAGGTGTGATTCGTGATTATCCGGCATATGAGATGCGAGGCGTGATGTTTGACATTGCCCGTATCCCTACAAGAATATCATTCCTGAATGATTATACAAAAATCATGAAATGGTACAAACTGAATGAGATGCAGCTTCATATCAATGATAATCAGTGGTCAGATCCGGCGTATTCTGCAAAATATGAGGATTGGGCAGATACCGAGGCTTCTCACAGACTGGAATCAGAACTTTTTCCGTCTCTTGCAACACAAAAGTCCAAATTTGTAAAAACAGGAGACAGTGAGGATCGCTATGACTACTATTATAATGTACATACCGGTAAAAGCGGTGAGCTTTACTATACAAAAGAAGAATTCCGCAAGATGAACGAAGAAGCAAAGGCATGCGGTATTCAGGTTGTAGCGGAGTTAGATACACCGGGACATTCCGCAGCTTACACCAAATATGTTCATGACCATCAGGAAGAAGTGATCAAATCACTTGTAAAATACGGCTATCTGAAGGCGGCAGATTATCTGAACGCAGACGGAAATGTAAAACAGGGAGCTTCTTTCTACATTCACAACCCTGGAAACTGGGAACTCCTGGCACTGGATGATCAGAGCAGCAATGCACAGATCAGACAGAATGCGATCAATGCAAGAATCTTTATGAAAGCACTGTTTGATGAATATCTCGGAGGAATTGACGGAATTGATGCGGTTTTTGATGCAAAAAATGTCAACGCAGGTGTTGATGAATACTGGGACAGAACCGATGCAAATAAAGAAGCTTTCCGCCGTTACATGAATGAGATGTACAGCTATCTGCATGATAAGTATGATGTCGAAGTGGAAATGTGGGGAGCGATGGAAGTCTTAAAGGGAAATACAAAGGTAAATAATAATATTATCCTGAATATGTGGTCTGCTACAGAGGACAGTCCGAGTGCGAGACTGGCAGAAGGCTTCCGTCTTATCAATGTACCGCAGACATATCTTTATAATACACCTGGACGTTATCACAAAGATATGATCCAGGAAAATAATCTTTTCTATAACTGGGATCCGTCTGTGTTCAGCGGCGGAGTGAAGACGGATAAAGGTGATCCGCAGGTACTTGGAGCCAAGACAGCACTCTGGGGCGATGAGAACCGCGAGGGTATCACAGAAGCCGATCTGAATGAGCGTTATCTGCGTGCGGTAGCCATGGTATCACAGAAAACCTGGGGCAGCAATAAAGAAACAAGCTTTGTAAACTATGAGCAGACCTTTGATGCATTACGCGAGGGACCTGGAACTGCTATTTCCTATGATATGGAAAGTGTTTCAGATGTAGTGCTGGACTATGATTTTGCAAACTTATCCGCGGATGGAGAAATTATTTATGATGCCAGCGGGAATGCTTACAACGGAGAGGTGAACGGCGGAGAAAAAGCAGAAAAAGACGGCGAAACCTATCTGAAATTTGATGGCAATACGGTTATCCGTACACCACTGACGACACTTGGTTATCCATATACGATGAGTTTTGATGTATATCTGGACGGTACAGAAAAGAATACGAAAGAATCCTCTCTGTTCTCCGGTTATGACGGAAGACTGCAGCTTGCGGGTATCAATGGTTCCCTGAGCCTGAACCGCGATTATTTTAATCAGTCCTTTGAGTATCAGGTAGAAAAGAATAAAAAGCACCGGATCACGGTCGTAGGAACGTATCAGACAACAAAACTGTATGTAGATGGTGTGTTTAAAAAGATTCTTTATGCGGCAGCCAGCGATCCGGAGAACAATGGTGCACTCGGTGCAAGTACCTGGACAGATGCAGACAACAATTACCGCAGCACCTTTGTGTTCCCGTTAAATGAGATCGGAAAGAATTTCTCCGGTTACCTTGGAAATATCAAAACATATAACAAAGCACTGTCCACAGAAGAACTGGCAGCAGAAAATGTTGGTGCAACGCTTGTGGATGTGGCGAGAAACCGGGGAGCATATGCCGATCTTGGCAACAAAGGCTACAAAGGGGATGAGATGCGTCTCTATCCGGCATGGAAGGCAACCGACGGAGACGGACATGTAACAGGAACAAGCGGAGTAAGTACCTCTTACGAATCCAGATGGTGCTCTTCTGACCGAAATGATGATTTCCTGATGATTGACCTTGGAAGAGAAAGAAAGGTATCCAAGGTTGTGATCGACTGGGCAGCAGGACGTTATGCGACAGCATACGACATTCAGGTGTCAAACGATGGTGCCGACTGGAGCACAGTAAAATCCGTCAGCGGCAATGAAAAAGCATGGACTGAGGACAGCTTTACAGAAACATCCGCACGCTATGTCAGAATGAAGGGTGTACAGCGAAAAGCAAGTGAATATGCAATCTGTGAAATGAAAGTATACCAGAGCGTTGACAGAAGTGCCCTGAAAAATGCATATGAGAAAGCAAAAACGATCTTGAAAAATACAAAAGCTGATTTTGCTTATGCATCTGCAAACACAGATGAACTGGCAGAATTATGGAATGCGTCTGTGAGAGCAAAAGCGGTATACGGTGATGTCATGGCTGGTCAGGAAGAACTGGATGCGGCAAAAGCTGAGCTGGAAAGTGCACAGAATGCTTACCTGAAAAAAGTTACAGGATCCAAAGAAACTCTGACGGAAGAGATAAAGGTGTCTGAAAAAATCGATCTCTCAAAATACACTTCTGAAAGTGCAGCCAAATATCAGGAAGCACTGAAACGGGCGAAAGAGATGCTGGATCGAGCAGATGCACAACCGGAAGAGTTGGACACAGCAAAGAAAGAACTGGAAGAGGCAAGAAAAGCTCTGACGGAAAAAGCAGAACAGCAAAAACCAGATCCGGCACCAAATCCAAATCCGGCACCGGATACTGTCAAAACGGTACCGAAAAAGGGAACGGTATTTACCGACGGAAAAGGAATCAGCTATAAAGTGAACAAATCCGATGCAAAAAAAGGAACGGTTGCAGTAACCGGAACCAGGAAAAAAGGAAGTAAGATCACCATTCCGGCAACCGTTACGAAAGATGGCTATACCTTTAAAGTAACGGAAATTGCAGCAAAAGCTTTCCAAAACAATAAAAAACTGACAACTCTGGTACTCGGAGCAAATATCAGAAAGATCGGAACGAAGAGCTTCTATAAAAACAGCAAACTGAAGAGTATCACCTTCAAGAACAAAAATGCAGTTAAGATTGGCTCACAGGCATTCAAAGGAATCAAAGCAACTGCAAAAGTGACCGTTCCGAAGAAAATGACGGCAAAGAATTTTGGCAAGCTGAAAAAAGCAATGAAGAGTGCAGGGAAGAAGGTTAAATACAAGAAAAAATAGAGAATTACCGGTAGTTCCCAGGCGGATGTAAGGAATGGAAATATCGCATGTTTTATTAAGATGCTGTTTGCAAGTGAATAGTATTATTGTATGTGAAAATGAACGAATTCCCCAAAGGGCACGTGAAAGTGCCTTCTTGGGAATTGTTCATTTTGCACATTGCCAAAAGCTCCTGGCTTGCCAGGGGTCTCTTAAGCGGAAATGCGTTTCCGGCCAGAATACAAAATGTGAAACCGAAAGAGATCGAATCATAGTGATGGAAATTTGTTGCCGTCACTGTGAGTCGGTCTTTTGGCTTTGCAACATAATATAACACTTTTATAATATTTTATGTTTATCAATACTGCATTTGTTGTGTTTTGCATGTAACTTTTTGATTTTCTGTTTTATCGATCTCTGACGATAAAGTATTATAAAATTTCAGAAAAGAATTGAATAAGAAATATGTATATGCTATCATATTTTATATAAAATGCTGAGAAAATTCGGCATAAAAACAAACTGGAAGAACAGCTAATAAAGGAGGAAAACATGAGAAAAGGGAAAAGATTTTTTAAAACTTTTGTACTTGCGGCAGCTTTTTGTGCAATGAGTGCAGTGCCGTGTACAAGTCATGCATCAGCGGTGGATGTTCCGCGTGCGGCATCCGATAATACGTTTGCTACTGCAAGCAGGATCAACATGGGTGATACGTTGAATGGCAGTATTACAGAAACCAAAGATTATAATAATTATCAGTTCCAGCTGGACAGTGCCGGATGTATTAGTCTTAATATGACAGCATATATGAAAAATTATTGTATACGTATATATGAGACAGATGGAACAGAAATCTGGTATACAGATGAGAATTACTGGAATGAGACAGTAGGATATCGACGTGATGAGTATAATATTTATCTGGAAAAAGGAACTTATTATATACAGATAAATGGATATGCATATAGAACATATCAAAAAAGTACTGGAGAGTATACTTGTCGTACATCGTTTACTTCTTCTGGTGTGACAAACAGAGAAGATGATAATTCTTTTGCAGATGCAAACAATATTGCGATTGGAGATAAAATTGTAGGGCAGATATCTGTAAATGATGATTTTGATACATACAAATTTACATTATCACAGGTTGGCTGCGTAAAACTTGATATGACATCATATATGCAGTACTATTGCATAAAACTTTTTAATTCAGATGGAGAAGAAATTTGGTATACAAGTGAAAATGAGTGGACTTCAACCGTAGGATATCGCAGCGATTCTTATGATTTGTATCTGGAAAAAGGAACCTATTATATGCAGATTAATGGATATGATTGGGGAACTTATTATAAATCTACTGGAAAATATGTTTGCAATACTTCTTTTGCAGGATCAGGTGTATCTTTTGATGGGGATGATAATGATTTTAAAACTGCGAAACAAATTTCATGGAATAAAAAATATATAGGACAGATTTCAGAAAACGACGATTTTGATAATTATATTTTTAGCGTTCCAAAAGATCAGACAATAGCAATTGATATAACATCCTATATGCGATATTATTGTATAAGAATTTTTGATTCAGATGGAAAAGAAATATGGGAAACAGATGATAATGAATGGAACAGCAATGTTGGATATCGTAAAGACTCACAGAATATTGTGCTGAGTGCTGGAAAATATTATATGCAAATAAATGGATATGCATGGGGAAAATCTTATAAGAGTACGGGAAAATATGTTTTCTCTGTTTCTTCTTTGAGTCAGGCAAATTGTAATCATGATTACAGCAGCAAATGGGTAGATGCTACTTATTTTGAGAAAGGATACCGTCTCTATACATGTGAGAAGTGTGGTAAGAAATATAAGGATGATTATGTTGCGAAAAGACAACTGGATCAGGGAAGCATTTCTTCTTGGTATTCAAGTAGTGGAAAGGGAAAAATCTATCTTCGGTGGTATACAATATCGGATGCATCAGGTTATCAGATTCGTTACTGTAAGAAAAAATCTATGAA
>OGQH01001727.1_pt1 | contig 17735 bp, 9 predicted proteins | sample 1553181 | NCBI WGS metagenome assembly OGQH01 (sample SAMEA2579946, study PRJEB22360) | human gut metagenome | biome: human gut; feature: human-associated habitat; material: faeces | place: Denmark | collected 2008/2010 | reverse complement strand
TTGGAGAATGTACTTGCTGATAGGGAACTCTCCGAAAATGTAAGGATGGAATTGGAAATTATGGATCAGAACGTGGAGAGGTTACTGAACCTGATAAACCAATTACTTGATTTCCGTAAAGCGGAAAATAAAGGTTTTAAATTGAATCCGAAAGAATATAATATCGGTACTATCGTCCACTCTGTTTATAAGTATTTCACCACTTTGGCAAAGCAAAGGGGAATTAAACTTGAAGTAGAAGTTCCAGAGGAAGAATTGTTGGCTTCTGTTGACAAAGAGGCTTTGACCAAAATTCTCAGTAATCTGTTTGCTAATGCATTGAAATATGCCCGGACATACGTTTATCTCCATTTGTCTGTTGATGAGAAGAATGAGGTGTTCACTATCTCTATGAGTAATGATGGGAATATAGTCCCTATCGAAATGCGTGAAAATATTTTTAAAGCCTTTGTCCAATACCGGGACGGGAAAGATATTGTCTCGGGCACAGGCATCGGATTAGCTATGGCTCGTTACTTGGCAGAGTTGCATCAAGGTATGCTGGTGATGGACCGGGAGCTAGATTGTAACCGTTTCATTCTTTCCATTCCAATATTACACCAGACACTTCCGGATGATTCGGAAGAACAACATAAGAAACCTGGGTATGATGATGAAGATCGTGAAGTTTCTGATAAAGATAAAAGAGAGGTTGCTTCCATATTGGTTGTAGAAGATAATAAGGATATGCTTGCTTTTGTGTTCAGGCAATTGTCTTCATTGTATCATGTACTGATTGCGGAAAATGGGGTCGAGGCGTTGGACGTTCTTGAACAGAAATCTGTGGATCTGATAATAAGTGACATTATGATGCCTCTGATGGACGGGGTTGAATTATGCAAGCATCTGAAACAAAATCTGGACTATAGTCATATTCCTGTAATATTATTGACAGCTAAAACTAATCTGGAATCAAGAATCGAAGGACTTGAAGAAGGGGCGGATGCGTATATTGAAAAGCCGTTTTCTATGGAGTATCTTCGTGCCAATGTAGCAAATCTGTTGAGTAATCGGGAAAGATTACGCCGTCACTTTATTGAATTTCCTTTTATCAAAGCAGATGCAATGGCGCAGACAAAGGCCGATGAGATGTTTATTAGCAAGTTAAATGAGTATGTATTACGCCATCTTGATAATACGGACCTGCAAATTGATGATATAGCGGATGCAATGAATATGGGACGTTCCAACTTTTACCGGAAATTGAAAGGAATCCTAAATATGAGTCCGAACGAATATCTCCGCCTTTTCCGTTTGAAGCAGGCAGCTTCCATACTGAAAGAAGGAACCTATGGAGTGGTGGAAGTCTCTTACATGGTAGGGTTCAGTACCCCCTCCTATTTTTCAAGCTGTTTTAAAAAACAGTTCGGAGTACTGCCTAAAGATTTCATATCGCACTAGTAATATGTATTTTGCTTTAAATTTTATAATATCAGGTCATTTTCTGATATTTTATCCGAGTTGTTCCGGGTAATTTTGCAAATATATTAACAACTAAATTTGATGTATGACAAGGTATTTACTTTTTTTTGCCAGCCAGCCTTCGGGCGGAAGAGAGAGTTGTTTTCCTATCGTATATATAAACGATTCTTAGTTTGAGAATTTGTACTGTAATTTATATAAAGTCAAAGAAATAATTATAAAATAAATTGCACACACAATGAATAATAGAAAAGAAAATGAACAGAGTTGTATAGTAATGAATAAAAAAGAGGGTACATCGTGCATTACGACACACCTCCCTGTATTTCAGAGAAAAATCTACACTACTAATCAAAAAATCTATTGATATATGAACTGTAAAGTAAAACAAGGATGCCTTACCAGCGAAAGCTGTTGCATCCTGTTATGGTTAGCCTTCACATTATTTCCCGTTTCCGTTGTAACGGCGGCAGATAATAGAAAGATCGACGAGAGCCAGCAAAAAGAAGTAAAAGCAGAAATGAAAGGATATGTGGGAGACGAAAACGGAGAGCCTGTTATTGGAGCTACCGTATTGGAAAGTGGAACGCAGAACGGGGTTATAACAGATGTGGACGGTATATTCACTATACAGTTGGCAAAGAACGCATCATTGACCATTTCATATGTTGGGTACCAGAAGAAAACGGTAGTGGTAAAAGATAAGAAGTTCATTTCCGTTAATTTGACTCCGGACAGGAGTATGATGCTGGATGAAGTGGTCGTGGTCGGTTTTGGCAAACAAAAGAAAGAATCCCTCGTGGGAGCTGTGCAGGCAGTGAAGCCGGAAGACCTGAAGATGACATCCAGTAATCTTAGTACTTCATTTGCCGGGAACGTTCCAGGTATCATCGCCGTACAAACACAGGGTGAACCAGGCTCTGATGAGGCGAAATTCTATATACGTGGTATATCAACTTTTGGTTCGAATACCTCACCGCTGATCATACTTGACGGTGTGGAAATCAACGCTACGATGATGAACAATATTCCTCCAGAATCTATCGCGTCGTTTTCTGTGCTGAAAGATGCTACGGCAACGTCCCTATACGGCTCACGGGGGGCTAACGGAGTTATCATCGTTACTACCAAGCAAGGACAGCTTTCCGAGAAAATGTCTGTAGATATCCGCTTTGATAATACTTTCTCCATGCCTACCTATGTGCAGAAAATGGCAGATGGCCCGACTTACATGGATATGTATAATGAAGCCGTTTATAATCAGGCTATTGCCAATAACCAAGAGTATGAGCCTTTCTATAGCCGGGATAAGATAGATAAAACACGTGCCAATGCAAATCCCTACCTGTTCCCAAACAATGACTGGTACAGTATGTTGTTCAAAGACTTCGCCGTTAATCAGAATTTGAATATCTCCATCAAGGGCGGAAGCAAAAATGTGGATTACTTCCTGAATGCTGGAATCTTCTATGAAAATGGTATCATCCGGCAACCCAAGGAAGATAAGCTTGATGTGGGTATGCGCAACAAGAAATACCTGTTTCAGAGTAATGTGACAGCCCGTGTTACCTCTACGACGAAAGTGGGGCTAAATATGAATACGCAGTTGTTCTACCACCATGCCCCCAAAACAAGTACCCGGAATTTGTTCGCCTATTCCATGCATGGGAATCCCGTACGTTTTCCTGCTACACTTCCTGCTGAACCAGGGGATACATACATCCGCTACGGTAGCAATGATCCGTGGGATGTGGGAAAATCAGAGCCGAATCCTTACGCCAAATTGAGTGAAGGTTATACGGAACGAAATTATGTCTATATGACGACCGCTTTCAATCTCGAACAGGACTTGAAGTTTGTCACACCAGGGTTAAAACTCACCGGACTGGCATCTTTCTATAATTACAGTTTTAACTGGCTGGATCATTGGATTGTACCTTTCTACTATAAAGTATCTGATGACTATACGATGGATGATCAGGGAAACTACCTTTATAAGACTTCGACTATCGGTGAGCCGGGAGAACCTTATCTGAAGAGCAATTCCGGGCGTGATCCGACAGAGAGTGTCTGGTCTTTACAGGGAGCGCTGGACTACTCACGCCAGTTTGGTGGACATGATGTGGGAGCTACCCTTGTTTACCACATGAAAGAAACCAAGAAAGTGAAGGACGGCGGAGCTGAAAAAGATCTTCTTCCTTACCGTGAGCAAGGGATGGCCGGACGTCTGACCTACAGTTTTGGTCAGCGTTACCTGCTTGAGGCTACCTTTGGTTATAATGGCTCGGAGAATTTCAGAAGCGGGCATCGTTTCGGATTCTTCCCTGCGATTGCCCTAGGATGGACTATTTCTAATGAAAAGTTTTTCCAACCGTTAAAAAAAACAGTTTCCACTCTGAAAATCCGAGCTACTTATGGATTGACCGGAAATGATGCGCTTGCCACTCGCTTTCCCTATGTAACAGAAGTCAGTATGAATAATAATTTGGATTGGTGGACTGGTAGCGGTACCCGCGTGAATGGGCCGCTTGTAAATATTTATGGTAATGCGAACGCTACATGGGAGAAATCGAAAAAGCTGAATTTAGGTGTCGATATGACCCTTCTTGAATCTATGGATATAACCATTGATTATTTCAAGGAAGACCGTAGTGGAATTTTTATGCAACGTTCGTCCGTCCCTTCAACAATGGGAGTGACAGGTATGCTGCCTTATGCCAACATTGGCTCGGTAAAGAATAAGGGTGTGGATATGAGTGTAGCATACAGCAAAGTAATTGGCAAAGATTGGGTGCTCCGCCTGAACGGTAGTCTGACCTATGCACATAATGAGATTACGGAGATAGACGAACCGGTGAATGTAGAACCCTATTCTTCAAGAATCGGACACCCGATAAACAGTATTATGGGATATGTGTCTGACGGATTGTTTACTTCTCAGGAGGAAATAGACAGATCTCCCAAACAGTCGTTCGGAAATTATACGGTGGGAGATATTAAATATAAAGATCTGAATGGTGATAACGTGGTGAATGGTTATGACAGGACGATTATCGGCAATCCTGAAATTCCGGAGATTATCTATGGTTTTGGAGGAACGTTGAAGTATAAAAAGTGGGATTTGTCTCTGTTTTTCCAGGGAGTGGCCAAAGTCAGTTTAATGATGAGCGATATTCATCCGTTCAGCGAAGCGGGCCATAAAGGATATAACATTGCACAGTATATCGTTGATGACCACTGGTCGGAAAGCAATAATGTAGCCGGTGCCGCCTATCCCCGATTATCACCCGAATTTATCACGAACAATGCGCAAACCAGCACTTATTACCTACGTAACGCAGCTTTCCTGCGCCTGAAGAATGCCGAACTGGGCTATTCCTTCTTCCCGTGGCTGCGTGTGTATGCAGCAGGTACTAATTTGCTGACATTCTCTCCGTTCAGTACCTGGGATCCTGAAATGGGAAGTGGGAATGGTTTGAAATATCCGCTACAGCGCACGGCCAAGATCGGGATTCAGTTTCATTATTAATTAAGAACAGAATAAGTTATGAAAAATATATATACAAAGTTATGCCTGTCGGCAATCGGCTGTTTAATGATGGCATCATGTGATTTTCTTGATGTGGTTCCGCAAGGTACTGCTACCGTGGATGATATCTACCGGACACAATATCAGGCTGAAGGAATGGTACTGTCTTGCTACGCGAATATCCCTAACTATTTCCATCCCCAACAATTTCCTGATTTTACCGGAGGAAACGAAATCATAACGAGCAAAGGAGGAACAACGCGCTGGTTTCATTTCCGCAGTCTGGTTTATGGGGAAGAATCCCCAACAACGACTTATTACTCATTATGGAGCAATACAGCAAAATCTTATCCGCAGGGTGCTGTGAAGAAAGCAGTATGGGAAAGTATCCGCAATTGCTATAATGTGCTTAATAATCTGGATAGGGTATCGGACATTACCCCCGAAAACCTGAGCTGGTGGAAAGGTGAAGCGCTGTTTTTGATCGGGTATTATCATCAGATCATGCTGGAGTACTATGGACCGATAGTTATTATTGACAAGGAAATACCAATGGAAAGTTCTCCGGCCGAGATGATGACCTCTCGTTCTCCTTATGATACATGTGTCGATTTCATTGCCAATAAATATTCGGAAGCAGCTAGATTACTTCCTGGCGTATGGGATTCAAGTAAGAGAAACAGGGCTACCTCTTCTGCTGCCTTGGCTTTCAAGGCTCGGCTGTTGCTTTATGCCGCCTCGCCGTTAGTCAATGGGAATAGTGAGTTTTATTCCGACTTTAAAAACCCCGACGGCACTTTTCTGATTAACCAGACTTATGACCGGGAAAAGTGGAAGAGAGCGATGGATGCTGCCAAAGAGGCCATAGACCTTTGCGAAGAGAACGGTTACAAACTTTATGGAAATTCGACCAATGACTTGGAGCAAGGGAAGAAAAACTATCATGAAGCCTTTGTCGGTGATGGGATCAGTGGTAGCGGATTTAACTGGAATGAAGTCCTGTTTGGCTTTGCTGAACAGGGAACTATTTCCTACTGTATCAAGAATATGGCTCCTCGTGTTGAATTTACAAGTTATTCGACCAAAGGTTTTAGAGGGTCCTTATTCCCGACGTGGGATTGTGTGAGTAGGTATTATACCAAGAACGGTCTACCTTGGGCAGATGACCCCGAGACTAAGAAGCTTGATCCGTATTCCATTGCACCAGGTGATAGTACGGTACGTTTTCACAGGAATCGTGATCCGCGCTTTTATGCCTCTATTGGCTTTGATCGTGGAAATTATGACGTGCAGGGAAAGACAATAGTGCTCAAATGCAGACGTGGTGAAATGCAGCAGAATAATGGCAATGCCAAGGATGAGTATCAAACGGACAACGGTTATTATTGTCAGAAATGGGTGTCTAAATATGATACCTATAATAGGACTACCGATCAAATAACCTACAACCGTTGGTGCTTTCCTTATATGCGTCTGGCCGAACTCTATCTGAGTTATGCAGAAGCGGATTTCGAATATAGCGGCACACTGAGTACTGCCAGTCTGTCCTATTTGAATAAAGTACGTGAACGTTGCGGATTACCTACCTTTGCAGATTCATGGGCAAAAGCCGGTGGTATTCCTTCAGGAGAGAAGTTGCGCGAAATATTACATGATGAACGCTCCATTGAATTGGCTATGGAAGGCAGACGTTTCCATGATATGCGCCGTTGGAAAATTGCCCATACTGAAATGATGCGTTATCAGAAATCCTGGACATTATCCGGAAAAACCGCTGATAGTTTTTATAAACTTACGGACATGAAAGAAACCGGCGTTCGTAATTTTACCGCTCCCAAGAACTATTGGCTTGCTATTCCACAAGATCAGATAGAAGTAAATCCCAATCTAGTGCAGAATCCGGGATACTAGAGAATCAGCTCTTATATAACTAACAATTAGAGGAAAGGACAAAATGAAAAAGGTAATGTGTTTATTGGCAATTATGTTTATGATTGCCAATACTTCGGCACAAACACGGGTGATTGCCCATCGTGGTTTCTGGAAAACCCAAGGATCAGCACAGAATAGCATTACATCTTTGTTGAAAGCGGATTCTATAGGATGTTATGGTTCGGAGTTTGATGTCTGGCTGACAAAAGATAATGGTTTGGTGGTTAGCCATGATGGGATTATTCAAGGGCATAAGGTTGAAGAGTCCACTCTGAAGGAATTAACCGGGTTATGGTTAGCGAATGGAGAATGCGTACCCTCCTTAAAAGAGCTTCTGGAAACAGCTAAGCGGAAAACATCTTTGAAGCTGGTGCTGGAGTTGAAAGCTCATAGTAAACCCGAACGGGAGATAAAAGCTGTTGAAGAGATCGTTTCGATGATAAAGAAGATGGGACTCGAACCCCGGATGATATATATCACCTTTTCGTCTCACGCATTAAAGGAACTGATCCGTCAGGCTCCCACAAGCACTCCTGTATATTATCTGAAAGGGGACTTATCTCCACAACAACTGAAAGAATTGGGTAGTGCCGGACCGGATTATCACTTCTCTGAATTTTACCGTTATACCGATTGGATTGAAAGTTGCCATGCCTTGGGGCTAAAAGTGAATGTATGGACGGTTAATAAAAAAGAGGACATGCAATACTTTTGGGATAAAGTCGACTTTATCACTACAGATGAGCCGTTGGGACTGTTGAAAGATATAATGAAGGTCAAATAGATATATTTTCTGAGATAATGTATAGTCCAACTGATTACCTTTAATAATCTGTTGATTATTTATGTTTTTGGAAAATGAGTTTCAAGTTTTCAAACGACTGTTCATGTTGATACAGTTGAATGCTGATTGAAAACAAAACAATAGCGGAAACAATGAATGTCAATCTTGTATAAGAAGGCAAACGTCCAAATTTATAGTTCAGCTCCATTAATCGAACTGAATAGGGGTATTTATTAAATAATATAAGATTAGCCAACTAATTCATAGCCAAATTATTGCGAATTAGTTGGCCTTTTTGTATCTTTAGGTATTCCGTGCGACAAGAAGTCGTACAAGTAATTGTTCAGCACTGTGCCTGAACCTATTGTTCTGTCAATAGTAGTCTAAAGAGGCGTGCTTTACCAGTCATGGTTTAGTGCGAAGCCCTCTTGACAATGCAGTCCTTTACAGAAATATCCAATGTATAGGCTGTTAGGCTGACTGATATGAGTAACATATGTGAATCGCTACACCATCGTAATAAAGAAATAGCTTACGGATATTTATAAGCTATAGCCAAAAGGTGGGTAGTCAGGATAGTCTTTTGGGAATGTAAGGCTACACGGACATCATACTGGCGGTGGAGGGGCGGGCTCTAAGTCGGGCGTCAGTTACTTGTACGGAACTTGGTAAACCCGTATTTCTCCTGTCTATGTCAGGCAGGTAAGCCAATTGCAAGAAAAGCCGAATGTGGTGCGGGTAAAGGATTGCGGAGAAAGTGAATGATTCTGTGTAATGCGGAGGATAGAGGTTTAAACATCACCCCATGCGAAATCAGGCAGACTTCCGCAGGGTAATTCTTTGTGAAACGATTGTAGAACTTTAATAAAATGAAGAAACTGCAAATGAGCAAGGCAAAAGCCGAGTGTGCATCTTTAACCGTACGAAACACGACATGAAAAGATATCGATTCTTCCAAATATGAGCGTAAAGTGAGAAAACTGCAGGTCCGAATAGCAAAGGCCCACAAAGAAAAGAGGTACAACAAGGTAAAGGCCTTACGGTACCTACTTGCCACTTCCTACGAAGCCAAGGCATTGGCGATAAGGAAAGTAACTTCCAATAAAGGTAAACGTACGGCAGGGGTTGACCATATGAAGTGGGACACTGATGCCAAGAAAATAGAAGCTATATGTTTATTGAAAAGGAGAGGATATAAGGCCTTCCCGCTGAGGAAGGTCAACATAGCCAAAGCAAATGGCAAGACAAGATCTTTGGGAATACCAACCATGAAGGACAGAGCCATGCAGGATATATCTTATGGCTTTAGAACTTATAACTGAAAGTGAAGCGGATGCGAACTCATATGGGTTCAGAAAGTTTAGAAGTACTGCGGATGCAATAGACGCACTTCATAGATGGTTGAGTAGAGACTGTTTACCACAATGGATACTGGAAGGTGACATTAAGGGTTATTTTGATCATATTAATCATGAATGGCTTCTCAACAATGTGTAGATTGACAGGCTGGTATTAAGGAGATGGCTGAAAAGCGGAGTAGTATTTAATTGCAAAGTATCAATAGATACGCTACACTTTTTCTTTTCGTTGGCAAATCTTAATCCGTATCTTCGTTGCATGAAAGAAGATATACGGATGCGCCAAAAATGGCTTGAGCTATACGTCGAAACGGGTTCTGTGACAAAAACTGCCCTTCGGTGCGGGATTACCCGTTCCACGTTATACCGTTGGATAAATTGCGAGAAAGAACAAGGCAAGTCGGAATTGTCCGATAAGTCTAAACGTTCATCAAGACTTGCCAATATGAAGATAACACCTGAAATTGAAACCATTATCCTTAATCTGTGCGTGAGACAAGAAGATGGGGAGCGCAACGGATTGCCAACTATCTGCTTAGGAAGAGAATAAAGCTCTCAGGCATGACGGTGTGGCGTGTGTTGAAAAGCATCAGGTCAAAGCTGTTGTGAAACGTTGCGAGAAATTTATTTCTTCTTCCAGCCGATTTTTTCCATCGGCAACATCCGGATAACCATATACCCCCGCCGTTGTTCATAGCGGCAGGAAAAACATGCCTGACGGCGATACGTGACGCACGGCACTCAAACCCTCTATTCCAACGTGAAACTGACCGCAGAGAGGGATGCCGCCACGGGCGACCTCGTGTGGAAGTCCAAGGACAACACGACACTTGTGGGGGGATTGTCGGATGAGCACTACTACCTCTACTATCCCTACTAAACGGATATGAGCGGAAAGACTGCCACTCCCACAGGCTCAGCCTTGACCGACACGGAATTCTTCGCCCCGTTGGTTTCCGCTTGGCAGCCTCAGGACGACCAAAGTACTCATGCGGCATATACCGCCTCCGACTTGATGACTGCCGAAGGCTCCGCAACGACAGGGGAAGACAACACCCTCCACCTCTCTTTCACCATGAACCATCGTATGGCATTGGCCGTCATCGAGATGCCGAATACCGTTAAATACAAGTTTACCGACGAGAGGATTCCTGATTACGCCGTGTCACCCGCCACTACATTCTCTGGCATTGCCCAGCCGCTGCGCGTGAACGATGGTACATACCGCTACTTGGTGAATCACGCGACTCCCGCACCGACTATCGAAGGACATTATGACGAGGGAAGCAAGGAGTTCACCATAACCCCGTCCGGCCTTTCTACCGGCAGTTACAAGAGATACAAGGTGGACGGCGCGGTGACAACTGTAAAGGACTACACGATGCAACGGGGAGATTACCTGCTCGCCGACGGCAACCTGCTGCCTAAGGGTACTACCCTGACCGAGGAGCAGAAGGCAAGCGTGGCGGCCATCGTCTTCTGGACACCGGCAGAGACCAATCCTGAAGGACGGATCACGCCGGCGTCTCTGGATTTCGACAAGATTATGGTGAAAGAACATCCCAATTGCACCCATGGCCTTGCCGTGTCGATTAAAGATGCTCCGGGCAACGTCTCGTGGCAAAACGTTAACGACTGGGTGGCGGATTTTCAAAGAGGAACAGATTTCAATCCTGTCGATAAGGATGAGTACGTAAACATTGCCACTGGTTTCGATGCGACCGGCAACATAAACAGGATACTCGGTTACCAGAACACGAAAGTGCTGTGGGCGTATAACGGATATTGCAAGACAAACGGCAAAACCGATGCCTTGGTCAATCCTGCTGAGGTCCTGAAAACATTTATCGCAAATAATCCAGCCCCGGCAAACAGCACCGGATGGTTCTTGCCGTCGGTAAAGGAACTGCACATGCTATGTTATAAGGATGTCGATAATATTGCGTACACACGGGACAACACAGAGACGAGGGATATAGTCGAAGTCTCCATCTCCGCCGTTGGCGGTGACGCATTGTCACCGCGCAATAACCATAAACGTTTCTGGTCTTCTTCGGAGAGCCCCAGTAATAAGAATGGCGCTTTTAGCGTGTATTTCTACAATGCCTTCGCACAGCTCAGCGAAAAGGACGGCGCACTCAATGTGCGTGCCGTGTGCGCTTTCTAACCACATAAAACAAAGAAAAATAACGATGTGAAAGGAACAGGATATTCCGGACGATGGATGCGCATCAGCGGCTGGTAGCCGATGTTGATGCTCGCGGGCGGGCTACTCGTCTCTTGCGGCAAGATGGAAACGGGAGAATCTACTACACGTTTACCCGATGGCAAGTACCCATTGCGACTGACAGCGGAGGTGGCGCAACCGCACCCCCGTGCCGGCGGCAAGGAGATAGGAGTGATGCTGGATGGCATGCTCAGCCTCCAAAGGTACGTAATGGACGCCTCGGGCAATACTGTCCCAAAGGATGCTGAAAACACCATTTACCGGAAGAGCACTACCGAGACATGTGTCACGGCACGGACTCCGAATGCCGATATCGACCAAAGTGGCGGGTATGCCGGCTTCGGCCTTCTATACGTCACCGTAGTGGGAGGTTATGACCAAGCCGTCAGCCTCCGTTTCAACCACCGCATGGCAAAAGTAGAGTTCACGCTCATGGCGGGCGAAGGTGTCACGGAGGAAAAACGAATGAAATAGACGTGGTGCAGACGGTGCCGGGCAACACCTGGATTGATGGCGGCGAGGAGAATGTGGCGGTAGCCAAAACAATACACTACACTGCCGATGAAGTGAAGGCTGGGGACTACATCTATTCGGGCAGGAGCACTTCGGACGGCGGACTGCGCAAACGCTATCCCAATGGGAAAGCTCAGGTCATCGCAGACCCGAAGCCGCAATCCGTAGCGGGCAAGACGGTCGCCGGTGTCGTCTTCTGTATACCGAAAGACACTGACCCCACAGGCAGACTAACCCCAGCCCGACTTACTGATGATAAGATTATGATGAAAGATTTTCCGAATGCCGAAATTTGGAATTATATAGTCAACCCATCCCTCGTCGCTGCCGGCGGTCCGACGCCAATTTATACCACCTCTTACTGGTCGTCTACGGAGGCATATTATAGCCCTAACAATGCATATGCCATACACTTTCCAGATGCCACTCTGGAAAGTAATGATAAGTACTTATAAAGTTAGGTTTCTGGCCGTGTGCGCTTTTTAATCACATTAAAGAAAGAAACTGTAGCAAAGCATTCTACATTCGATTCCGGCGGCGGTGCTCCTATCGCTTGCCGCCTGTACGCAAGAAGAGCTCCCGGGCAACCAAGACAAGGCGCAGCAACTTACTTTCTCCGTTACCGATGGTGGATATACGTCGGCTGTTCGCAAAACCACCCGTACTGTGGAGAATGGCTGCCAAACCAAGTTTTCCGAAGGCGGGGCCTGCGGCCTATACGTGGTGCGGGGCACTCAAACAGTCTATTCCAACGTGAAACTGACAGCCGAGAGGGATGCCGACACGGGCGGTCTCGTATGGAAAACTGAAAGTCCGACACCGCTCACAGGCGGGCTGTTGGACGAACACTATTATTTCTACTATCCCTATCAGGCACGAGCCTCAATACTGGGGCAGGGCGGCTGTTCGCCTTCATCATTACGGTGAACGAGTTAACCGTGCCCGGCTTGTCGGTGCGGAGCGAAACATACACCATCTCCGACAATAAGACCTGCCATATCCTGGAGTCTGTCTGCCCGTGATGTTATCCTCTCATCGAATTCCTGTACTCACTCGGGCTCATTCCATAGTACTTCCTGAACACCTCCCTGAAATATCTGACATCGGAGAACCCCGAGTCATCCGAGATTTCCGTTATCGAACAGTCTTTTTCCCTGAGCAGTTGTGCCGCATATTGCAGCCGCATGGAGCGGATATAGTCAGCCGGGGCATGGCCGGTGAGCGCCTTCAACTTGTTGAAAAATCCGGTGCGGCTCATGTTCTGCATGCCACAGAGCATGTCCACACAGAAACCGGGGTTGTCGATATTCTTCATGACGCATTCCCTTACGGAGGCCATGAATTTCCAGTCCCGGGTATTGTGGCAGTCCGGCGGAACCTGTCCGACTCCGTCCTCAAGACCGGCGTATGCCCGTTTGAGCAGTGCCCGGTTTGCCAGTATGTTCCTGATATTCGCCCTGAGCACGTTTATGCTAAACGGTTTGGTGATATAGGCGTCAGCTCCGTTTTCCAGCCCCTCCAGCATGTCCTTCTCATCTCCCAAGGCGGTCAGCAGCATGACCGGGATATGGGATGTCTCAATATCGGATTTGACGGACGCGCAAAGTTCGTCCCCTCCCATTTCAGGCATCATAACGTCCGAAAGTATCAGGTCCGGATTGTATTCTCTCGCCACAAGCAGCGCGTCCCGTCCGTTGGAACAGGTTTGGACCAGGTATTCCTCTTTCAGCAGCCCCTCAAGGTAGGTCCGCAAATCGTCATTGTCCTCCACAATAAGAATACGCTGCCGGTCCCCGCCGGTCATTGTTGGAAGGATCTCACGCATGGGGCCGCAATCCGGTCCCATGCGGGTTTCCCCGGTATCCTGTTTCCTGGGCGAAGCAACGGGGCATGCCTTGTCAAGGCGTCTGCTCCTCAGGGGAAAAATAACACATACCATGGTCCCCTTCCCCTCGGTACTGGTAACGCGGACCCTGCCTCCGTGCAGCCTTACCAGCCTATGTACCATCATCAGTCCGACACCGTTTCCCGCCACTTGCAGATTGACGGCATTACTGCCCCTGAAATGGTTCCTGAACAGTTTCTTCCGTTCCTCAGGTGGAATGCCAATCCCCGTGTCTTCCACTTCCACACCCCATACATGCCGGTCCGCGAAGGCACGGACCTGGATACTCCCGCCCCGTGGAGTGTACTTCAGTGCGTTGGACAGTATATTCTTCAATATAGAGTCCATTTTGTCCTTGTCAAACCGGACATTCAGGTAAGGGAAGCCGCTCTCACGGGTGATATCGATGTCCCTGATGGAGGCATATGTGCGGAATGCCTCACAGGTCGTCTCCAGATAACTGTTGAGCTCATATTCCGAGACATGAAGTCTCAAGGTGTAGTTGTCCGTACTCTCGAAATCTATCAGGCTGGTGACCAATCCCAGAAGTCCGTCCACGCTTTTCAGGGCCATCCGTACATTGTCCATCCCCTCCGCCTTCACCATGTCTTTCTCCACCACCTCTTCCAGCGGAGCCTTGATCAGCGTAAGCGGAGTACGGACATCATGGGCAGTATGTATGAAGAAGCACGTCTTTTCGTCTGATATCCTTTTCTGCCTGCGCAACATGGCAACGCGAAAAGACACCACCCCAGCCAACACACACAATGACGCATATCCGGCAATGGCCCATGTACCCGCCCACAGCGGCCGGGCGACACTCAGACCGAGGCTTCTTTCCTCATACACCTTGTATTTCTCCTCATTGGAGACGGCACGGATACGCAGGGTGTAGTTGCCTGGGGGCAGGCTCGTGAACTGTATCCGCCCGCTCTGGACCGGATGGCTCCAGCCCTCGTAGAGCCCCTCCAATTTCCATGAATATAGGATGTTCGAGGGATAGTCGTAGTTGATGGAGACAGCTTCCAGGGAGAAGGTATTCTGGTCATATGCAAGTTCCAGCCTGACGGTATTGTCAATATCCTCCCTCAAGGGGGATCCCTTGTCCCCGGGATAGACGGGGCGGTAGGAGATCATGAAATCCCGCAGGAGCATCCGAGAAAAATGCGGGGCGGGTATCCTCATGTCGGAGGGGAACATGACGGCTCCGGTGTTACTCCCGAACACGAAGCTTTCCCCGTGCCGGAAAGTGGATACCCCGGCATTGAGGCATACGCTTGCCAGCCCTTGTTCTGCCGTCCAGTTTCTGAAAGTGCCGCTCTCACGCCGGAACAGGGCCACGCTGTTTTCGGTCCCCAGTAGCAGGGTGCCGTCCGCACGGGGGACAATGGTATGGATGTTATTGGATATCAGGGCGCAGTTCTCGGTCTGGTATTGGCGGACGAACCTGTCCTCCACGCTGTCATAGACGAGAAGTCCCGCCCCGCCGGTGCCGATATACAGGAGCCCGTCCGGTGCCTGGTACAGTGCATAGACATGAACCGCCTCGACTGGAAAGGCGATATGTCTGCAGGTCCCACCGTGCCCGTCAAGCAGGTACAACCCCATGCCGGTACCGATCCACATCCATTCCGGAGCCTTCTCCAGTATGGCGGTGATGGGGCCCGGGACCGGGTACAGGCGTACTGTGCCGTCATGGGGATCGAAACGTTTGAGATTGTGGCAGCCCCCTGTCCATATACATCCTCCGGAATCTTTTCCGATGTCATTGATATACTGGTCTGGACGCCCCTCTGCTGCAAAGGAGGGGGGAAAGTATTCCACCCTCCCGGTTTTCTTTTCGATCCTGTACAGGCCCGAAGCGTACCCGCCGGCGCAGATGACACCCGGCGAGACCTCGCAGAGCGTCAGGAAGATATGGTTCCCGCCATCCTGTATCCCATCGGACCGGCTGAGAAAGGAGCGCCACCGTCCTACCGCAGGCTGCAGCAGGCTGATCCCGTTGCTGGTGGCGAACCACAAGTCGCCTTCGCTGTCTTCGATGACATCATGCACCTGATCGTTAACCAGCGACCGGCTGTTGCCCGGTGAGTGCCGGAACCATTCATAGCTCTGGTAGCGGTTATTCCGGATTGTGACTCCGGCGGGGTAGTTGGCAAGCCAGATACGGTCCCCGCCATCCACATAAATGTCATTGATATTGTCTCCGTTCATGCCGTTGTGGCTGGCGTAGTCGGCGGTTATATAGGGTTTGGGCACTAGCGAGTCCATATCCATCCTGTATACCCCCCTTCCGCCCGTGGCTATCAGCAGCTCCCGGTCATTGAGAGGGGTGATCCGGTTGACGGCCACATTCCGCAGCGTACTGCCTGCGGACACTCCGTATACAAGTATGCCCTTCCTGAAGGTTCCCACGAACAGTTTCTTCGAACCGGGGTGGTAGTAGAGTTCGCTGACCGGCGTCCGGATGCTGTCCGTGTCCGCAAGCGCCTCAAGGACACCGTCCCTTTCCCGTACCGGAAAAAGTCCGTTCACGGTACCGATGAAAAGGTTTGTACCGTCCGTCTCGCTGATAGCGGTTATATCACCTCTTAAACGGGAGACCAGCCGCTGCGCAATGCCTGTGCGGGTGTCATAGCGGATGATATGGTCACCCTGACAGAGCCATATGCGGTCCCCACGGTCCATATAGGCGTAACAGAGCATGCCCGTGGCGAAGTCATCCTGAAGACCGGGTATCCTGTATACCATCCGGAAACGGTCATGGAGGGTGTCGTAATGGAAAATACGGCCTTTCCTTCCCACAACCCACAGCGTGTTCTCCGTGTCGGTGTAGAGCCAGTTCAGATTGACTTGCGGGGCCACCTTCAGATTGCCGTCAAGAACAGTGTAATGCCTGATCCGCTTGCCGTCATAACGGTCCATCCCCTCCTGGGTGAGGAACCACATGTATCCCCTCCCGTCTTTTTGGATACGGTAAATCCTCCGGTTACTCAATCCGTCCTCTATTCCCAAGTATTTATATATCTGGGCTCCGCACATGGAGGAAATTCCCAGCATGAGGAATGCGGACAGTATTCTTCCCATATTCCGAACACGTGTCATTCTGATGTAAATTAGACAACAACTGTTGCAAATATATAAAAATATAAATTAATATACAAATTTAAACATAACCTCGGATGTCGGCATCAGGCGGTATGTCCTCAATGTCATGTACCCCGGAAAATAGCTGCATACGGGACCGGCCCATGATATGAACATATTCCGAGAGGCGGTTGTTCAATTGGCCCGACGGAATTATGGCTTGCCGGGCTCGGGACTGTCCGCAAGGGTACGTTGGTCCGGTGTGCGGAATACCATCCATACCTCCGGTCCGAATTTATATCCGCGGGTGGTACAGGTGCCGGTCGAGGTTTGGCAGCCCCCAATAAAGCGGGCCGAATTGTTTGTAAGCACTCTTACCCTCATGCCCGATTTATAGATAATCTTCCAACAGTAAGAAGTTATAATTCGCATTTAAGAACAATGGCGGGCATTTCTTGTTAATATTATAATCATATAAAAGAGGCGCATCCGTTAGTGCCAGATTTGTTCACCACTTTCATCGTTGCGTATCGTATTGCGAGTTGTCCGTATCAGATGTTTATCCCCTCTTTCTTAAGACTTCCTGAGAACTGCCTGGGAAAGGACGGCTTTCCGCATTGCGACTTCATCCACAGCCCTTGGCGGTATAGCCATGCCTTTCACGGGGACTACGGTTGATTCATGCGACACAGCAGATTCCGGTGCTATAACAGGGTTGCCTACATACTTGTGCCTCTTTTCAGCTTGCTGTCCAGATCCGAGTTGCGCACTTTACCCGCAGGTTGGACGGTTGTACATAACAATATTGATCTTTTTGGGGGCTAAAAGTCGAATATCCCCTTAAAGTAAGCGCCTGAGTAAGTACATCTTCTACAGTTCATTTTCCCTCCTTACTTTTGCTGCAAAAAAAATAATATCCTATGATGCAGCGACGTAAACACATGATGAGCAGAGAAAAA